>Ga0116229_10005124_pt1 | contig 21435 bp, 14 predicted proteins | sample S1TSphgellanicum_3_FD_87313 | JGI IMG/M metagenome (GOLD analysis project Ga0116229, IMG submission 87313) | Host-associated microbial communities from peat moss isolated from Minnesota, USA - S1T2_Fc - Sphagnum magellanicum MG | ecosystem: Host-associated > Plants > Peat moss > Unclassified...
AAACCCTAAAACTCCAAGTTTTGAACCCTAACCTTTAAACCTAAACTATAAAACCAAAGAAACCAAACCTTGAAAAACCCAAACTTAGACCCTAAAAATTAAGTTCTAAAACCTCAAAACTTAAATATTAATATTTAACCTTTGAAAGTCCAACCCCTAGATCTTAAAAAAAAAATCTAAAAAGCATAAACCTAAACCCTAAGACAACCAATAATCAATAGCCATAATAGCCTCAATGTACACATCCATAGCCAATAACCAATAGCCCCATAACACCTTGAACCCATAACCCATTAGACCTAGTCCATATACATAGCTCCCATAGCTAGGCCAGAGGTGGGCTGCCTATGGGTGAAAAAAATAAAATTGATGCACCCAGTTTGGGGATCCCATCCTTGGTTTTCCCCAATTTGAACCCCTATCCCAAGACTCCACGGAGAACATGAATTAAGGGATGAGGGAGCAAAGCTCAAGATTTCACGGATAACACGAATTAAGAAATGACAAAGCAAAGAGGAGGTGGAAAGGGAGGCCCACTTGGCCACCACTTTTGGGATGACTTGAGTGTGAAAGTTAAATTCCGTCCCCACCAAGGAACATGAATTTTTGGAATCTTGTACAATTAGGATCAAGTCAATTCCATCACGTGAACCAATAATCATTGTGACTAGGCAAATCATCATTCTCTACTTGAGGTAGAGGCACTTACAACTGTCCAAGTAATCTGAGTAAACCAGACTTCAATTTTCTTTTACACATAATTTTTCTCTTAAAGACAAGACTCAATTTGAAACTCAACTCAAATTGAAGTGAAATTTTTGAACTTATTTTCAATTAGTTGTGAAATCTTGAAAAATCAACTCATTGATGCATAGGAAGCAAAGGTGCACCTTGGGTATATAGCTCAGATGGCTGAGGATGCAGAAAAAGTTTATGACTCCCCTGCTACACCACAATGCATAAACAATCAATCATAGCACATTTGTTACATTACACAGCCTGACAATCCATAATAACTAGGCATTTTGGACATATTTTGAGCAAAAATATGAAAGGGCTGGTGCTTGTACAAAATACTACTGCATCTAGAGTAGTGTACATGGTGTATGGTTATACTAGTTGTACTAGTTATATTAGATGATGAAGAATTTGAAACTACTGCACTATATCCATCTTCCTCACAGGTGGGACCAAGAACCCAAATGGGCCTGAATCCAACAATATCTCACATCACATTTGCATGCACCTAGAAATGTTGCCTTGCTGTGACAAGAAAATAGACAATTCCATCTTCATTCGTATAGAAGAAACCCATAGTTTGTGAATTTTCCAATCCCTCCCTGCTGCATCTCGACTGAAGCTCAGCTTTTCAGTGCAAACCAAATTTGCTCGCAATGCCTTGTCAAGTGGGTCGTCATGCTGGAAACTCCTATGGCATCCATCATCCATCATGTTCCAATATTTGGCAATGAGTTTACTAAAGAGGGAGTGTCAATTGTTCAATAATTGTTGTAGAGGGGAGTCATACTTGGTCATCATACCTGCAAACCCCAAAAACCTTCATCAATAATGGTGATATAAAACTGTGGTTCCTCTCACCATCTGTACTACAAAATTTCTTCCGTATGCTGTATGTAAAAAAAGTGTTGTGTTGTACAAGGGGCAAGTTGTGCACACAAAACACCCAATGATTTTAATGAGTGCATGGGGATGGTCAGGCGGCAGAAATACCAATGTTTCTCCTCCTTTTGCCCTCACTCATCCAATAGAAGGTCTGGCTGCATCTTGATTGCCACCAAGAATAAAGAATTGAACCACAGCAGCTGGCATAAAGAAATCACACCATTACTATCACCAATAATCCCTGAATGAACGAATGCCATCCTTAAAGTGATGGTAGCCATAGGCATCCCCTGCTACAATTGAAGTGAACTCACAACTCTCTTAGAAGTGAACTTGGTGCAAGTGTATGTGTACCTGTAGATTCTTCAAAATCCAGACTGGAGTACCATAAGGTGTACTCATGAGCTCAAATGCAATGGCCAGGTTTAACCTGGCTGTTTCTTGACACCCTGTTCCTTTCTCTGCTGCTGAAACTTTGCACTGACATCTCAGTTGCCATTAGCAGCAGCAGCATGGATGTTAGGTAGTGGTACATAACCTGCAGCATTGGCAGGGTCCAATTTGAGAACTTGCTTTGCAATTCGCTCTCCCATCTCCACATAACCATGAATTCTGCAAGCATTGAGCAAGGTCTTCCACACAGAAGCAGTTGGTTCACAGCACATTATATTGATGAAATCCTCTGCCTCCCGCAGATGGCCAGCACGACCAAGAAGATCAACCATGCAGGCATAGTGCTCCAGTGTTGCAGAGACATTGTAAACTAAGCCCATGGAATCAAAGAAGCACAGGCCTTCATCAACTAGACCAGCATGGCTGCAAGCTGACAGAAGACAAACAAAAGTGATATCATCTAGATCTACACCTTCTTGACACATCCGTTCAAAGTGCACAAGAGCTTCCTTTCCATGCCCATGCATAGCAAGGCCTCTAAGCATTGCAGTCCAAGAGACAAGATTATGAGAGTGCATCTTGTTGAACACCCTCCAAGCATCCTCCATGCTTCCACATTTGGCATACATGTCAATGAGACTACTCACAACAAAGACATTAGATTCACAGCTACTTTGAATGACCTGTTCATGTACACGCCTGCCCTCTTCAAGTGCCACTACACTGGTGCACGCATTCAGGACCCCAACAAACGTGACAGGATTTGGCTTCACCCCTTCCTGCTGCATTTGTTCAAACAGTTCCAATGCCTTCTGTGGTTGATCACATTTCACATGTCCCAAAATCATGGCAGTCCAGGAGACCACATCATGTGTGGACATCTTGTGGAACACTCTCCAAGCATCCACCATGCTCCCACATCTGGTATACATGTCAACAAGGCTACTACCCACAACAACACTAGAATCATGACCATATTTCATGATCTGCTCCTCAATGTGCCTGCCTTCTTGAAGTTTCCTTACACTGGCACATGCATTCAGAACTCCCACAAAAGTAATAGGATCTGGCTCCACCCCTTCCTGTTGCATTTGTCGAAATAGTTCCAATGCCTCCTGCCATTCCCCACATTTCACCAATCCTAAAATCATGGCAGTCCAAGAGACTACATTATGTGTGGGCATCTTCTTGAAGACCCTCCAAGCATCCCCCATGCTCCCACATTTGCCATACATGTCAATGAGGCTATTACACACAAAAACATTAGACTCACAACCACTTTGGATAATTTGTCTCTCAACACACCTGCCCTCTTCAAGTGCCACTACACTGGCACAGGCATTCAGGACACCCACAAAAGTGACAGCGTTTGGCTCCACCCCTTCCTGTTGCATTTGTTGAAACAGTTTCAATGCCTCTTGCCCTTGCCCACATTTTACATGTCCCAAAATCATAGCAGTCCAAGAGACCACATTGCGTATGGGCATCTTGTTGAACACTCTCCAAGCATCCTCCATGCTCCCACACTTAATATATAAGTCAACAAGGCTACAACTCACAAAGACACGAGACTCACAACCACACTGGATAATCAGTTCCTCAATTCCCCTGCCTTCTTCAAGTGCTGCTATACTGGCACATGCATTTAGGACCCCTACAAAAGTGATAGGGTCAGGATCCACGCCTTCCTGTCGCATTTGTTGAAACACTTCCAATGCCTTCTTTCCTTCCCCACATTTCACATGTCCCAAAATCATAGCAGTCCAAGAGATCACATCCCGTGTTTGCATCTTTTTGAACACTCTCCAAGCATCGTCCATGCTCTCACATTTGGTATACATGTTAATGAGGCTGTTAGCCACAAAGAGATCAGACTCCAAATTGCTCTGAATGATCAATTCATGAACATGCCTGCCCTCATCAAGTGCAACTACAGTGGCACAGGCATTCAGAACTCCCAGGAACGTGACAGAATTTGGCTCCACACCTTCCTGTTGCATTTGTTGAAATAGTTCTAATGCCTTCTGCCCTTCCCCACATTTCACATGTCCAAGAATCATGGCAGTCCAAGAGACCACATCACGTGAGGGCATTGAATAGAACACTCTCTGAGCTTCCTCCATGCTCCCACATTTGGTGTACATATCAACGAGGCTACTACCCACAAAGACATCAAACTCGCAGCTACTTTGAATAATCTGTTGATGAACAAGCCTGCCCTCTTCCAGCACTTGCAATTTCGCACATGCATTGAGCACTGGGACAAAAGTGAACTTGTTAGGGCTGATGCCTTCTTGTTGCATTTCATGAAACAACTCCATTGCCTTCTCATACTGGCCAAGCTTTACATATCTTGCAAGCCTTCTATTCCATGAGAAAATGGTCAGTTGTATGGTCCCTGGTGCCATTACAGCCAGTTCTGCTTCCACCCATGGTGGGGTCTGTCTGTCGTCAAGCCAGAGTGCCTTCTGTGTCATCTTATGCTTGAAATCCGGATATTTTGCATTCACCTAAAACAAGATATCCAAATGAAGATGATAAGCTGCACATTGTGTCACAGCTGGTACAGATCACGGCTAAAACACACCAACCTAATCAGACCTACTTCGTCAATTGCAGAATCATGACTTACACCAGACTCTGTGCCTCACCTACTCTGACCTGTTATCCCACCACTGTGAAGGATCTGAAAAGAATTCCCACCAAAGTTTCTCTTTCTGGCCTGCATGCACAGCAGTACAAAACTCATGTAAAACATACAATGTCACATGGACTTCCTTCATGCCATGGATCACATTCAAGAGAAAACCAGAAATATAGTACTTTGGGTCTCTGTGGTTTTACATTCGGTTTTTCTCATGCAGAAAATCTTAGATCAAACTGCATTTGAACACAGCATTATGCTTTGAAAGATCTGTGGCTGGAGCAGCAGTGACCTTCTCTCATTCACACAACACACTGTTTTGGAAATTATGCACATTCGGAAGTGGAGAGAAACAACCCTGCACAAGATAGATACCCTGCACTGATTGCCATCAACATTCAAAACACAAACCAAGCATTTTGCTTGTCCTTGAGGAAGAAACCGCACCTAATCTTTGCAGATTTCCACTCGAAGAAGAGGCTAGGTTTCTGTGGCAGCGATCAGAACCTGTCACATGCATGCCAGAGTTCATGTTGTCCAATACACATCAGCAACAAATCCTTAAAATTCCAACATCTGTTTGTCATGTCTCAGATCCAAAAAAGCTCATGCAAGAAAAAACAAAACATGTTCAAAGTTGCACAGAAAAAACCACAAGTTAAACACCATCCAAAATCCAAAATCTGCTCCTCGATTTTTCAGCTCGAGAGAACACATCCCTCACCTACAAAGTTGCACTTCTTGTTAGAAGTTCTCCTCCTCCTCCTCCTCCTCCTCCTAGAAATCTGCAGCTCTACAGAATGGTATCTGTTGCTACGCAGACAAGCTGATACCTAGAGCACCGCAGAAAGAAGAAGGAAACAAAAGTTTGGAAACTCACGCAAGAGAAGAGGAGCGAAGAAGCACCACCACCGGGCGTCCAGAGAGATTTGTTTCCGCAATGCCATGACTACTGATGATAGCTGCAGGACAAGAGGCAAGAGCTTGAAGAACGATTAGAGAAGGAGTACACATTGCACCAATGAAAGATCTGCAGCTTCTTTTATTCTTCTTCTGCGTGCAGAGAGAGATCCCATGTCTTCTCCTGCTTGCTTGCTTGCTTGCCGAAGTTCTCTAGGGTTTCAAGCTTCTCTTGCTTCTTACGACCTCCAGGGTTTCAAGCAATACCGTGGCATCGCTTGCAGAAAGCTCGATTTTAATCAGAAGTCATGATCTCAAACAGATCACTTTTTGTATTTCAGGTCCTACTAGAAACAACAAACGCGTTCGTTAGGGTTTTGCTGCTCTGAGGAGGCTGGTATGTATGCCTCGTGCAGGAAAAAAGATGCTCAATACATCCATCTGCTGTTGTGTGTTTAGCTTCCAAAGTTCACTCCATGATGATCAATGCAAGAACAGCATCAATCTGTACACAATCTACAAGTTTTGTTTTGTGATTTGCGTGATTGTTAGATTTCTTGCCCACAAGCTCTGTCCTCCTTTGCACTAAAGATGGCATTTTCCTTTCTGGATTCCAGGCCTGGATTTCTGAACTTTTCTGGATTCTCTGAGATTACACAAAGATCCATGGACTACTGACTACAGGTTTGGATCCTCCTATAAGTAGTTACATTCTAACTTAGTTTTGCTGCCAAGTTGTCAATTCAATGCAACAGCTTCAGAGATGAAATTTTGTCTTCTGTAAGAATTTGTGTTACAGGAAGAGAGAACCTACAACCTGGAAGTCAAGGACAGAGGCATAATGTCCATCATCACCATGATCATGAGCTTGCAAGCTAGAAATAGCTACTTCCCATAAGAGAAAGAGAAGAGACCTTGGGGTTGCCAGAAATTTGCCTGGATTATACTACCATTAAGCTCAGCATGGATGCTAATGCTCAAGATGATCTCTGTGTCTGCCAGGTAAGCGTGGTGGCAAATTACAGAGTCAAGGATATGGACCTTGTGCACTCCAAATTCATAACACTTTGTTTTCCCTTTTTTTAGGGAAGTGATCATCTCATTCAAAAGGGACTCTGAGAGTGCTCCAAATCTCTAGCTATTTGTATATTGATTATGGTTTAGTGCACTGTGCACAACATACATCCAATTGAGAAGTCTCACAGTTGATGATGAAAAGCATTCATGGAATCATGCTGAATTCAGAATCAGGCTTTGGATCAGATACTGTACAGCAAGGCAAAGGAAACCTGCAAATGGATTGAAAAGTGTAAACTACCTGAGCCGCCTCAATTGCTGGAGAGGTGCACAAAATATGCCTGGAGATTCACCCATAAGTATCTCTCCAGGATATATACAAGGTGGGGCCAAGGGCATCAACTTCCTTCTCCTCATGAACCTGAGCCATATTACAATCTGGGGCATCATCAAGGCCTCCTGCTTGTAGTTATTCTTTCTCAAAGTGGGACCATCCAATCCTTCAAGTCCACTAGCTAGATTGTGCATGCCCAAAGGGCTGGAAATTGCAAGTTCCCCACCATTTCCTTCAGTTTGGCAATCACTGCTCAGGCTAGCAGTTGATGACTGCAATCCTACTTCTATGTGCCATTTTTGCTGATATGCATTCAATGAATACTGAAAGGAATCCAAGAATTTATCAACCTCACCAAAGTAGTTCTTCTTACTTTGCTTGTGCAGGGTACAATTGCAGGTGGTTTCTGTGGACCAAGTATGTCTTGGGTGTCTGCAAACCAATCTTAGTTAGTAGCTACTTGCACAGTTTGAATACAGTTCCAGCACCATTCCAATATTCCATCTTCCACAAGCACAGTGTCAATTCTGACAACTTCCAAGTTGTGTGATTTTTATGACCCTTCGAAAGTGCAGATGAACACACACTTGTCAGGTAAAGTTGACATCTGCTTCACAAAAATTGTTAACAGCTTTGGCCACATGGAATTCAGATAAGTTGAACCCAGGGACCTAATCAAGGTCCTCATCAGATTGATCATGAATGTTGCAGTTACACAATTGCACTTCTCCATTTTGAGATGCAATCCTTGGCAGAAAACAGAATGTTTCAAAAATGTTTTGTCAATGTGTTCCTACTTCCCTCCTACCCGTTTCCTTCAGCGTGAGCCCAACTAGTGAGTCTCCTTTGGGGTGAGCCCAAACCTATATCTTCATGACATGGGCAGTCACAATGATCAATCCACTGGCATGTGCCTATGCCAATGCATGAACCAACCATTTCAGTGATTGACAAGGGAGACAAACTTATCCCATTGCTCTGAAATAAAAACCCTAGACATTGAGCTTCTACTCAAGAAGATCTACAACAGCCAGACCTTCTCAAGCTGTGCAGCAAATGAAGGCCCAAAGCATTTTGCGCGAGTTAAACAAAACTGTGTACACACACCAGTGGACGAACACACTCGTGTGGTCTTCAAGATGTAGCAGGCATTTGCATGTGCACTCCGAGCTTGGACAAGCACTCCCCACACATCAGTATTTGATCCATCTAACTCTAGTGGACACTTCCATCCCTTGTCATTTCTGAGAGCAGTAGGATCCATCAAACAGCAGCCTGTCACATCTAACCTATGCACTAATATCACACCATCAGGAGCAGCTTCAGAGAGCGAATCTCGTAACTCAGGCCAGAGTTCTGGCTTCTGAAACAAGTCTTGTGACACTCGTTGCCATTTTGGTCTCTCTGATATGTTCTGTGTCTCAAACACAAATTGCAAAAAAGGTGCCTCGTCCACTTTCTTCACTATCTGCAGTGAGTCATAAAAAAAACCATCAGTGATGCCTGAACTGCATGCACAATAGCCAATGCAATGATCAACAATCTGCAACCCTTCACCAAGAAATCATCCACAAAACAGAGTGCCAGGTACAAATGTATGGCAAAGGCCAGAACAAAGCAAAGAGATGTGGTGGACTGGGATTCATTCCTTCAGAATGAATGAAGAAGAATTGCACACCTCAAATACAGCATCTTCCACCCAACCATCCAGCTGCATGCTACTGGTGACACACCCAGTGCTGCTATTACCGGATCGATCTAAGTGAAAAGCTGAAGAATCTCTATTGATGGAATCCTTGAGTTGTGTTGCTACTCCATAAGAAGCATGGATGGCTGCTGTTGGCCTTGATGACCTAAAAGCCTCCCTGCTCCTCCTCATGGCTGACTGTTCAATAACTTCTCTGGAACTCAGGTCTCCAAAAGCTTGCATTTCTCCAAAACTCTGGGACCTTGCTGTAGATCGAAAAAAGAAACGAATCAGACCCATCTCTCAGCAACAAAGATCCGAAAGCCATGACCTCAGATGCAGGTGGTCAGCAATGGCAATCATAATGCACGCTTATTGATGAAAAAAACCCTAAACAATTGGCTCAAGGTGAAAGCTGCTGCTCTCACCTAGCTTGCTGCAGCGGCGGGACAGTGATGATGATGCGCAACATACACGCACTCTGCAACATCCCCCCAAATGAAGTCTTACGTGAGAGGTGAGCAAGACATGGCTGCAACGACAAAACTAGTAATACACTAGGCTATGCTACCGCATGTCTTATAGATTGCCTGCAATCCCATTGTCTGTGCTATTGAATTTCTTCTCCTCTGCGCAGAAGAAGATCTGCATGTCCTCCTTGTTTTTCTCTTCTACTCCGTTCCTTTCGTGTTTTCCTCTCTATGTCGAAAGCAGTCTTTCAACCAATCCTCAAGGCATGATTCTTGTTCAATTTGATCTTTCTTCTATCATCGATTTTCTTTGGATTCCTCCTCCGCTCTCTCTCTCTCTCTCTCTGGTAAATCCATGAAGGAGGTAATTACCTGGTAAGCGCACTGGAAGCAATGCTCTTCGAGCTCCGATCACATTCATGGCTGCAAGAACCTCCTCCTCCTCCTCCTCCTCCTCCTTGCAACATGGCTACCGCACCAGTAGCAGCCGCCCTTTGCGCAATGACCTCCATTACTCTCCTCTCAAGTGCAGGGACTACAAAACTACTAGCCTCTGACTTCAACCTCCGAATATCTCCAGCCTCAAACGTGATCCAAAACACATGCAAGCTTTGGGTGCACTCAGATCGCGTGCACCCAAAAGCTTGGCAACGATTTCTCCACAAAATCCCGCACTTTCCACACCCCTCCTAAATCCCTCCCTTCCTCACCCCCCTCCCAACAAAAACACCAAATCCACAATTCCAACACACTCCTCCCTCCTTCAACCTCTATCTAGACACAGCTCTCTCTTTCTCTCTTCCCCGACAGCCAAAATCCCTGTTCCTTACAAGTTGCACAAAAGCCAGCAAAAACAAAATCCACCCACATCAACACATTCCCTCCAAGAAGATCAATCTTTGCGACACCTCCATGCACAGGAATGTGCTACCACCAGAATCGCGCTTACAAAGTCCGTGCAATTCACCGGCTCCTTCAACAGCAGCAGAGCCAAAGAGACTGACTCTCTCTCTCTCTCTCTCTCTCTCTCTCTCTCTCTCTCTCTCTCTCTCGCAAATCTCAATCACATCAATTGCAGTCGATTGCAAGCAGATCTCTATTACTCCCAGAAATACAAAAAACAAGTCGGAATACGGACGCAACCAGATCTGTAGACTTGTCAGGATTCCTCCCGCCAATCCAACAAGTAAAATCGGTATGGAATTCACAATCAAGTCTTCTTGTCTGCGTCTCTCTCGACTCTCGGGAATCAAGTTGCGCAGCCGAAGCACAGCAACAGGCAGAAACTCTGCAGCAGCAACAGTAGCCGCATGTGCGGTCCAGTGTTAACTGCCATGGACAGGGAGCAGCATCGACGGACGCCAACTCACGGCGACGGACGCCAGTCTGCGACGGGCCGCACAGCGTTAACAACCGTACCTGTTGCCTTGAACGGCACGCCCGAGTGGCAGTCGTAGAGGGGAAGCGTAGCTGAGCTGGATCTGAGCTGGCTCCGACGTGGTGACGAGGTGGAGATCTTCTATTGGTATAGAGCGTTACAAAAGCGTCCACCCTGTGCGTGGGCACCGAGGAACACACGCCTGCACAGTACTAGCACACGCCACCGCATGGTTCTCTAATGGCCTACGCATCTTGGCCCGTGCTAAAATACATACGAACATCATTTGTACACAATTATTATTATTATTATTATTTTATATTTTAAAAGAATAAATTTCAAACTCATCAAGCTTTAGAAGCAGATGCTTGAGTAATAGCTGTTTTCTCTAGTGAGAAAATAAATAAATAAATAAATAAAATTTTACCTGGATTTTCTAGTCACCAAATTTTATTTTATTTTTTAATTAACAATCACCAGATTCATGTATTAAGTTCTAGCATGGTGCCTAATAATTTTTTAAAAATTTGTCAATTTTTTTTTTTTCTGTTGTAAAAATCATAATAATAATTTTTAATTCGGCATTATACTAAATAATGAAGCTATTTTGCTGGAGCATTTTTTTAAGATTTTTCTTTGCAACATGTTTTTTAAATAATTTATATTTCTCTCAACAAATTATATGATTTGTGTTAGCTTCTTTTTTAATAAATATGGAATGCTTAAAAGTGTATAAGTCATGTTAGATTTTATATTATGTTTGGAAAAATGATCATAATTTCAAATCATGTTAAAGTATGCTAACTATTTTTTTTTTTAATTTTTTTTTGAATCATAAGTCATAACTTTGTTCATTTTTCATACACATTATGATCCATTTACACTTGGCAAATGACTTTTGAAATTTGAACATTTTGAATTTATCTTTTGAATTTGTAAAATTTTAAGTATCATAATTTTTTAAATTATGTTTGTTTTTCGATTGTGGATGTTAGGTTATTATCATTTTAATCTTTTTCCCATCAAAATTTCTTTATTAAAATAATCCTTAGCCTGGTGTTTTATAAATTTGATTTTTTGGTGTTAAGTTCAAAAGTGCTTTACTAAAACCAAAATTGAATTTATTAAATTAATATTTTTGTGAATTTTTCAACACTATTATAAATCATTTAATGAAAATTTCTTTGAACAACATGACATTAAAGTGGCCTTACATAAATATGCGTGAATTTTGGTTCAATGGAATCACGTTGCACTGAAATCACAAATTGAATCTCTACTCGGGTTGATGAAAGGATTGAATAGTTAGGCCCACGTTCATTTCCTCTTACATTCAGTAGCACGAATGTTCTCATTGAAATTTCAAATGAATTGAGTTTTGGTTCAATGGAATCACATTGCGTTGAAATCAAATTGAATCTCTACTCGGGGTTGATGAAAGGATTGAATAGTTAGGCCCACATTCATTTCCTCTATACATTTGGTAGCATGAATGTTCACATTGAAATTTGAAACGAATTGAATTTTGGTTCAATTTAAAATTGATAGTTTTTCGATTGTTTAACATGGTTTTTAGCTTGTTTGACTAGCTCATTTGGCACCCATAAGCATGTGCTACTAAATGGCTCTCCTCCTTAAAGTTAAAGTTCCCCATTTTTTACCTTATTCGATAAAGAGGAGCTTTCACTTTCTTTAATCTTGATTATTACTTTTGCCATATCCACAAATTAGCTCAAAATGGAAGAATATTTTATTGGATTTGTTGGAATGCATTTTTAACACACCATGATTGATCACCTTTTGATGTGATTTTTATCACCAAAGCTCCATAACAACAAATCTTGTGTTTTGTTATTGAACTTTGCGATTACGTCCTAGTCAGGAGAGACATATGCAACTAGTCATTCATGAGTTACTAAACCCATGTTGTTTCACCCATTTGAACGCAAAAGACAATTAATCACAAAGCTTAATCATCTTATTGACTAAGATTTTTTTATTTTAGCTTAATATTGAAATTTAATGTCATTGATGACCTTGCTATGATGCGTAAAGTGTATGACGTTTCAACTTACTTGTTTTATTTGACTAAGTGTTACAAAAAATACATTGATGGTGGATGACATGTGTCAAAATTTATAAACACATTATGAATCATTAGACATGACCAAAATCAACTTAATTTAGCCCATGTATTTAACGTAGTCAAAAATCAACCTAACCCAACCTAGCTAAGCAAAGCAACCTAACCTAGCTCGCTTAACCAAAAGTCAACCTAGTTAAACGTTACCTATGTTAAACAACCTAGCCTACTTAACTTGAATTAGGTGGCCTATATTAAAAACAAATGTCATACTCCTAACCCAAAAAGCTTAGACTAAGCTACCTAACCTAAGCCAAATGGCCTAAGTATCATAGATTGCAAAAGCGAGGACTTGAACCCCTCACATTCACTTTGGGGTTCAAGCCCTCATCCATTGCATTGCCACATTTTTTTTTAATACATATTTTTCACACCAAGTTATAAAGTTCAAAAAAATTTGCCTTGAATTAACCTTGGTCACCATAGGTTCATCGAAATCAACTTACCTACTACCTACCAACCTAGTCTACACCTAGACCTCCTTAGGTTGACTTAAGATGAATTAATTTGTCAAGCTATACTACTTATTAACCTAGCCTAGGTTAACATAAACATTTTTAGGCTAAAAACACTTAGGATAATTATGTTGCATTTAGTCACATCGTAGTCGCATTTAATCGCATTTAGTTGCACAAACTTGAGGTGGTTACAAACTTGATAAAATATCTTGAAATGAAACTACCTAGGTTGATTTGGCAAAAAACCTAAAGCTAGGAACTTAGGCAAGCCTACTTAGGTTAACCTATTAATAGGGTAATATATTCTAAATATATTTAAACATACTAGATGTAGTAAATTTATTATGTTTAATTGGGTAACTTACAAGGTAGCTTGTATTATAAATTAAATTTTTATTAAGTAACCTACATACATAGGTTAACTTACTAGGTATGTTAACCTAAGCTAGTGTGTTAAGTAATTAAAAAAGCAAGGAGTTAAGTGTCACCTTTTTCAAAATGACTACTAATATTATAATCATAATTTTAATTAACAATAAATTGTTTAGTGCACATACACATGCATGTGAATTCATGACTTCAAAAACTTCATGGCACATAAAAAAATATGGCATGCCATGACAAATCTTGGTGCCATAAATTCAAAACATAAAAATTTATGGTGTCACAAAAAATTATGGATTATCATGTAATTTTGTGACACTTTATTGTCAAATGGCATGTCATGTCATCATCACATGGAAGATCGAATCGTTATTAATTGCAAAGGAAAAATATTTTCAAGTAACTAATAATTGAAGTTAATTCATCAAATCAATGACATGAATCATGATGTGAAGTTAGTGTCACAAGTCATGAGGTGTTGCGATTATTAATCAACCTTGTTGCCATGTGGCATGATGTCAACATCACATGACCATAAATTGTTATTATTCACCAAAATTTGCAATAATGAATGGAATTTTGTTATTATTTAATTTTGGATGATTTTTTCTTTTCTTTTCATATTTTGATATTTGTGTAAAAACCATCAAGTTGTGATATCAACTATAAGTTGTAACTCCCTCACAAACTAAATTGCAACTTCAAAATTTTCCTCGTGCCTTTTATTCTTATTTTTTAAATTTCTAAACAATTCAAATACATGGCTCATTGGATAATTAAATAACATTTAATTAATAATGATTATGTTTAACATGTATTTTGAATATAAAATATACGCTACAAATATTAAGTATTCATTATCAATTATTTAAATAATTAATAACCTTTTAATAGTTAACTAACTAGGTATACAATTACTCACAAGTTGTCAATACATCACTCATAAATAAATAAATAACTAAAGTATTTTAAAATGTTTCCTTACTTTTAAAAATCTGGTCGAATCATAGATAATATAAATAATGTAAACATAATTTAATTATTATACTTTTAAAATAACTATTATAAATATATTTTTTTCAAATTAACATAAAATTAATTACTATAATTAAATAAATTTACATTTATTCTTATAAAATTTATTATTAATCAAGTAACATTTTTTCTATTGGTAATTAATAACTATAAATACAATAATATGCTAAACATACATTAATATTTTAAAACTACTATCATATTAATTACTACTTCCATGCTAATGGTTTCCACTTTAATCATTTATTGGGTATTTTTCTAACTCCCAATAATGTCATCTTCAATTCACAAAACTTGCTAAAATTGTGAAAGCAAAAGGATTGAAAGTTTTTTAAAATGTGAGAACAAAGTAGATCAACATGTTGGCGTTTTTGAAAAGTTCATTCATGCTTGGGGTTCCTAAAATGAATATTTAACTTTTAAAGGAGTTCAACTGTGGATTTTTTTCTATTTAAATTATCACAATTACAATGGATTGTTGTATGTTAATAAATAAAATGATGTTTTATTAACTTAATATAATATTTTAAAATATGTTGGATACTATGTAAATTTATTTTTAAGTCTTTAAAATTAATTATATTATTCTTTAAAATTATACTTCTTTTTTGAATAATCAAAAGGAATGTATAAAAGCATGAAGATATTGGTTTCCAACTCTTTGTACAAGAAAAACATGTTTGCCTCTATGCAAGTACATGTTACTATTCATTGGATGAACTTGAAGAGAAAATAAATCATATGAAAATTTCAAAGTTGTACACATGTAAATCACCACCACTAGAAATTTTTTTTCTTGGACTATATATTTTTTTTTATTCAGATTTGTTTTGTGTAAATGTTATTTGTAAAAAGTAGCCCTAAAAAAATCATGGAGTCCTTATTCCATTTTTTGGAACCCCACTTATGAATGAGTTTGAAAATGGATTGGGAAAAAATACAAGATTATGATTGTTAAGTTAACAATGGGTTTGTGAAAGCAACCAAAGTCAATTTGGTGAATTTATGTGATGTTGGTGCAATCTTGGGCTTTCCATGTGTTTTTCTTATGTTGGAACTTTTTAATGTTTTGATAAAATGTACAAAAACCAAGAATGTCTTCCCATGTGGTTGTACATTGTAGTTATTGGAATCTACCAAACTGATTTATACAAACTATCCATGTTGTTAATTCCATAACTGACTTCCATTATGCAATTATTCAAATGGGTTTTGATTAAGTTATCAAAGGTGTGAAAGTTCAATGCACTACTAGATGCACCATTTGTTAATCTTTGAATTGAAACATAGGTTCCCAAATCAAGGCAAACCTAAATATAATAATCCAATTATTAAATTGTGAGGACATCTTGCCACAAATAGTTTGTGAGTTGTTCATCTTTCTAAATTCATGAAATTGGTAAGAATTGATCATTGTTTGGATCATTAACAACATGGAATTTACAAAAAGAAATTTCATTTTAACTTTTATGAAGTTTAAATTTCAAAATTGATTAGTAAGGCACTTCAATATTGCCATACACATGTTTGTTCAAGACTTTTTCATTAAAGAAATTTTTCCTTTACAACTTGTTATTGCATATTGGAATGATGGAGAAAAAATTAAAGTAGGAGTGAATGCACATGAACATTGAGCTTGGAATATGGTTCAGTGTTGTCCAATTCTTGATTTCGAAAGGAAACTTCAATTCCAATTTTTAATTTGACTTTAATTTCATAGAACCATCGATTCAAGTTTGAATATGTTTTATTTAAATTTATAAAACCTTTGGTTTCAAAAACTTCCCAAGAATTTGGAATCTAGTTTAGGTTAAAAACTAGTTTAGTTCCATTTCCATTGCTCCAAACAAAAATAAATGTACCCACACCCATGAAAAGTGGGGTATTAATGTAGGAGAAAGTTGGAGAGGTTTGCAATGAAAAAAAAAATCTTAATAACCAATGAAACAAAGCATGAAACCCCTTTTTTTTGGCCCATTTGGAAAAGAATAAGCTAGTTTTTAAAAAAAAGTGGATGCATTAAAAAAGCCTTGATGCTTATATGTTCAAAGAACCTAAATTTGTTTCACAAAAACAATAGCCCTAGTTTAAATTTTAGTTCCATTTTTTCAAAAATGTAGTTTCAAGGTTTTGATTCAAATATAGTTTTTTCATATCTTTTAAATCTATAGTCTAGATACCTCAACATCTAATTTAGAACCTTAACCTGAACATGTTTTTTAATAATCTATACTTACCAACAGTAATTTGGAGCATGAATGGAAGGTTGAACATTTGAAAAATGTAAGTGTGACTACATTTCTAATGGGCCACATTGTACATGGGTCGATTATCTTGGTACAAAGCACATTTTGTTTGTATGTTATAATACTAACATTGTCGACTAATGTTACCTGCATTTTGTGTTGCAATGAGCTAGGTCCTTATGACCAAGGTTCAAATCCCCTACAAGCTAGTGCATGGAGTTGGAGGTTTGTATTTAAAAAAATTTACTTGTAATTGCGACAATGCACCAAATTGCATAACATAATTGTTTGTTAAAAATCTAAAAATTGAACACCTCTACACATATGGAATGTTTTATAATATACATAGATGTCAAAATAAAAGCCATTAAAAACCTATACAACTAAAAAGAATTCATTCAATTTACATTTATGTTGTTTGGAATATAACCACTTACAATTAATTAAGTTTTAAACTCAAATAACCATAATTTTTTTCCCTTCTCACATCCCCTTGCCATTCATGCTACAAATTTGAAACATAAAGTACTGCACATGAGCTTCTATTTCAATGAAACATTTAAATCTAGTTTTAGCTAACACTTGCCATTGTCTTGTTATTTTTACACAAAAAAATCAAAGGGCAATATCACTTAAAGTCATTGATGATTAAATTTCACCATAATGAATAAACCAATGTTGGGCATTTCTTGACTTTTATGAAGAACCTTTAATTTTGGTTCTAAGAAATAAAATAAAAGTAATTTTAGTTATAATTTTCAAAAAAATGAAACTTGATATTTGATTTTGGTTTTGATTATAATATTAAACCTAATTTTGGTTTGGTTATATGTAACATGAACCAAAACTAATGGTTATTTGTTGACTAACCTTTCAGTAATCTTATATTTTAGTTTCTAAAAATATATATTTTAGATTTTCTTTTCAAAAATCTCATATGTGATGTCAATTTTGGTCCAAACCTAATTCCAAAAATCAAACCCTATTTCAATTCAACTTTTTAAACTAATTGGAACCAAATTGATTTTAACCTATCAAACTAGGTACTTGCTAACACTAGAATAAATTATTTCCTAGAAAAAAATGTCAAAACACATCATAATTTTTTTGTATTTTTGAATTTCAAGCCAATCAATGTGGCTTGTGCCCAATAATGTTTTTGAAGCAATTTGTTTTCCATTTTGTGAAAAATATTTCAGAAACCAAAAAATGATACCAAAAAAAATTTATTAAAAAAAAATCAATGTGGCTTGTGCCCAATAATGTTTTTGAGGCAATTTTTTTTCCATTTTGTGAAAAATATTTGGGAAAATGAAAAATTATACGACAAATTTGCTATTTCAAATAAAATCACAAAAAATTACCACAATTGCTTACAATATGAAATGGTGCTTAAGATTTTTTACTTTCATACTTTGAATATTACATAATTTGGCTAAATATATTTATGGATGATCATTACTTGAACAACATCACCAAATTGAATTTTTTAATAAAAATGTGCATTGGCCCAATTGAATGAAATTTGAATGGGAATATGGTTTGAAATCCAATTTCCATTCAAGGAAAACTAAAATAACATCTTTAATTATTTGGAATTCTTTAATTTCAGGCCAATTAATATAGGTTGTGCATTGACCCAATTGAATTTTTAAAAGGAAAATAGTCTAAAATCTAATTTTAATTAATTGATGAAATTTGAATTACTGTTCATTTCCAATGAAAAAAATTCTAAAAATTTAATACCTCTTGCACCTTAGGTCTAAAACTTACAAAATTACCTTTATAAAATCTTACTTGTTGAAGGCTTTCCAACCATACTAAAAATGCACCCTAATTTTTCTAAAAATTTGAGCTTTGATTTTATTGAATTTTCGATGACAATGTTGTTAACTAATTTATAATTATTGCATTGTAAATCTCCTACAAAATCACCTTGGTGCACTTGTATTCATTGTGGGCTTTCCAATGGAACAAAGTGATGCAAAACTACAAGTTGCAAAGGTGTGGGGGGTGGGGGGGGGAGTGGGCTCATGGTTTGGGACATCTAATGGTGACAAACAAACAAAACAAATAAACTACCTTCCTTAATAAGAAATCTTAAACGAAAGTGCACATGCAAAAACTTTGGAGAATTGAGATGCAAAAAAGTTATGAAAAAAAGAAAGAAATGTACACTAGGAATATATATAAAAAATGAAACGAACTTTGTCGATTGCGAAGAAAAGGGGAAAAAAAAAGAAACTTAAAGAGTGCACAATGGGGAGTAGTGAAGAATTGAGTCTTGTTATCAACTTCAAAAGCTTCCATAGCTTTTTCTATAGCAACACACAACAAGGTGCAACAGACCTTTGCAACTTGATATGAATGTGAATGTCATCAACTTCAAAAGCTTCCATAGCTTTTTCTATAGGAACACACAACAAGATGCAACAAACCTTTGCAACTTGATATGAATGTGAATGTTATTAACTTCAAAAGCTTCCATAGCTTTTTCTATAGCAACACACAACAAGGTGCAACAAACCTTTGCAACTTGATATGAATGTGAATGTCATCAACTTCAAAAGCTTCCATAGCTTTTTTTATAGGAACACACAACAAGATGAAATAAACTTTTGCAACTTGATAAGAATGTGAATGTTATTAACTTCAAAAGTTTCCATAGCTATTTCTATAAGAACACGCAACAAGGAGCAATAATCTAAGTTGCAACTTGATGTGAAGGAGAAGTGTTTAAATGGAAAAGATACATCATAAAACATTAAAACCACCCAATGCATTAGAAAGAGCATACCTATTATGGGGACTCTTGACCTTAAATTGTCACCAAATGTGCAAATGTTTCTTTAGTAACTCCAATGTAAAAGCACACATGCTATTCGCCATTTCAAGTAAAAGTATAGGGGAAGTCCTTGGCTATGAGTAATCCCCCAGGGAACCCAGATCAGATGCAGGGTGTAATGACTGGCGTGGAGGCGGGTATTAAAAATTGCACCAAACCCTAATTGGGTATAAAAGTTTATAACCATGGTTATCAACCCCAAAAAAAAATCAAATGCCCGGTCATTACAATATTATCATGGTTCTGAAGTTTTTTTTTTTTTTTGCGAAAAAATATCAAATATCTGCCCAAAACCATTGGGTCTTTGTCGATTCTTTCATGAAACCCGGCAATTCTTTGAATCTGGATTTATTTGAGCTGCTTGGGGAAACTTAGGATTTGTTTTTCCGTGCTGCCCAAACTATTTCAGTGGTTTGATTTTTATGTTGCCTGAAAAAATTTGGGCAGATTATATAGGTTGAAAATTTTATGATTTCTGTTCAAAATTTGGGGAACTTGAAAAATCCTCAGGTTTGAAGAGATTTGGGAGAGAAATTTCCCAAGAAAATAAAAAAAAAAAAATTGGGCAGTTTTGAAAAATTTTAACTGGCCATGAAGATTATAAAGGTTGAAAAAAATTCAACTCTGCCCAAAAATTTGGGCACTTTGGAAAAATCTCATGCTCAAAAAACTTGGGCATTTCTGGAATTTTAAGTTGCCTAATAATTTCGGGCACCTCCTAAAAGGTTTTTTTTTAAAAATTCTTTATGCTCAAAAAGTTTTGTGCACTCTGGAAAAATCCTGACACTTGAAAAAACTTTATGGCAGTTTTTGGAAATTTTATTATGCCCGTTAATTTAGGGCAGATTGTAAAGGTTTAATAGGGAGGATGTTGCTGAGAACAACATTAGAAGCTCTCTTGAACAGGAGGGGGGTATTTTAACCCTTTGAAATCAAGGGATTGAACTAACCTCCTTATTATACCCTAACTTGATCCCAAATCTTTTAAAAAATGAAGATATTTATTCTTGGGGTTATGAAGATATACCAACACATTTATCCCCCGAGTCTTAGGATAAAATTAGGGTTAATCCAGGTTTTCTAAATTACACTTTGATTGTCAGCTGAGGTTGTTACATATTACTTAATGTGTGTTTTATGGGAGAAAAAATGTCATTTTTTTGTTAATAAGTGCCCACTAGAGGCATAGTTGAAGGGCGCTTATTTCACAAACACCATACTCCAAGAGCATTATCATGTGTAAAGCATCCAAAAAAAAAAAATTGATTTTCATTCTTCTTCTAATACCCGATGAGTATTTCACCAAAGGAAACGTGTTGTGCTAATTTGGGGAAAATAATTTTAATGTATGGAATGTGAATTTTTCAATATGATGGAGAGCACTTTATCTCTTATTAATCTTCTTCAAGAATCAACTTCTTTGAGTCCATGAACTTTCTCATTGATCAAGATTATGCAATTCATCAAGACCTTTGTAAAACTTTATTTATGCAATTGCTTAAAGCTTTTCTTGGTAAACATTGGATGATGTATGGGTCAAGAAAGATGGAAAGACAAAATTGAACATCTTAGATTTCATTTGGGTGATTCTACCTTGTGTTGTACAACAATGATAAATAGACATTTTGGATGCTATGGAAATTGAAAAGTGAAAAAAGTTGGACAATGAATGAGAACTGAACTACTTGAGAAAAATGGCATCGAGGAAATGTAAACCTTGGATACATCTTGTGGGTTGGGCAAGCTTTAAGTTGAAAATAATAATGTATAAGTGAGAGAATCAAGGAAGATGGAAACTTTGAAATGTTGAACACTTCAAAATCACTCTTCCCTCTTATACCAATGATAGGTCCATTAAATATACATGGGTTGTTGAAA
>Ga0116229_10005126_pt1 | contig 21434 bp, 10 predicted proteins | sample S1TSphgellanicum_3_FD_87313 | JGI IMG/M metagenome (GOLD analysis project Ga0116229, IMG submission 87313) | Host-associated microbial communities from peat moss isolated from Minnesota, USA - S1T2_Fc - Sphagnum magellanicum MG | ecosystem: Host-associated > Plants > Peat moss > Unclassified...
CCTGCACTATCACGGCCTGCACGTTACCCCGAGCGCGCCGGGCGACGACTCGATCGACATGCTCGCGCTGCCGGGTCAAACGCTCAACTATCAGCTGGCGATTCCCTATAACCATCCGCCCGGCTTGTACTGGTACCATTCGCACGCGCACGGCGAAGTCGAGCGGCAGAATCTCAGCGGCATGTCGGGCGCGCTGATCGTCGACGGCATCGCGAAGTACGTGCCCGCGGTCGCGGACATGCCGGAGCGGGTTCTGGTCGTGCGCGATGCGTTGCCGGCCGGTCAGGCCTTGCCCGCGGCCAACCGCAACCAAGTCTACGCGATGGGCTGGGCGATGACGCACGCCACCACGCACGGCGCGCCGCTATCGCTCGCGGGCTCGCACGCGACGATGACGATGGGCGCCGGCACGGCCGTGCGTTCGAATAATTCGAGCGTCAGCCGCAATCCGTACGTCACGATCGATCCCAACTTCCGCAGCTTCACGGCGCCGAACGCCACGGGCGACGGTCACTGCACCGGGCCCGAGACGGCGGCCAAGACCTGGACCGTCAACGGCGCGACCAATCCCAAGATCGGCATCCGCCCGGGCGAGAAACAGTTCTGGCGCCGGGTCAACGCGGGCTCGGATACCTATCTCGACGTCGCGGTCGATAACGCGCAGTTGCAGATCGTCGAACTCGACGGCACGCCGCTCTCGAGCGGCGTGAACGTGCCGTCTAGTTTAGCGGTGAACGATTACGTCGTGCCGCCCGCCAGCCGGGTCGAGTTCATCGTCACGGGTCCGCCCGCGGGCAAGACCGCGTACCTGCGGACCTTGTGTTTCGATGCGGGGCAGAACGGCCCGGCGATGCCGGCGGCCACGCTGGCGACGATCGATCCCACGACCTCGCTCGCGGATAACCTACGCCGCAGCCAGCGCGTCGCGCCCAAGATGGTCGCCTATCACTTTCCGTACCGGACGCCCAAAGCCGGGGCCAAACGCGCGGCCGACGCCGCCGTTCCGACCTTCACGAACCTGCCGGTCGCGCGCGCGCAGACGCTCTATTACAGCGATCAGAACACGATCAACGGGCAGGCCTACGATCCCGCCGGCGCGCCGCAGTTCTACGCGCAGAGCGGCACCGTCGAAGAGTGGACGATCGTCAACGACTCGGCCCAGGTCCACACGTTCCACATCCATCAGATCCACTTCTTGGTCGAAGCGATCAACGGCGCCGCTCAGACGCAACAGTTCGTGCGCGATAACGTCAACGTGCCCGCCGCCTCGGCGGGCGGGCCGGGTACGGTGACGCTGCTGATGGATTTCACCGATCCGCGCGTCATCGGCACGTTCTTGCTGCACTGCCATATCCTCTCGCACGAGGATGCCGGCATGATGGCCAAGATTCGCGTCGGGGCCGCGCCGCCGATGTCGCTGAGCACGACCTCGCTCTCCTTCAAGAACCCGACCGCGGGGGCGCAGTCCGTGAAAATCACGGGCGGACTCGCGCCCTACTCGATCTCGGGTTGCGGCGGCATCGCGAACGGCGTGATCGCCGGCGCCCTGGCGGAGATCACGCCGGCCGGCCAAGGCAGCTGTTTCTTCACGATCGCGGATTCGAGCGGCATCACCGCGAACGTTTCGGTTACCGTCGGCGTGGCTTCGGGCGGCATCACGGTCACGCCCAACAGCCTGAGCTTCGCTTCGCGCGCCGCAGCGGCCCAGAGCGCGACGCTCGCGGGCGGCAAACCGCCGTACACCGCGAGCGGCTGCGGCGGCATCGCGAGCGTCGCGATCAACTCGACCGACAACGGCGTCAACGTCGCACCGGCCGGCGCCGGTTCTTGCACGGTCACGATTTCAGATGCGAAAGCCGATCGTGCCACGCTCGCGGTGTCGGTCAACGCGTCCTCGACCGGCGAGCCGGCCGACAACATCACGTTCCATCACGATACCGCGCGCAGCGGCTGGTATTCGAACGAGACCACGCTGACGACGGCCAACGTCGCGAGCAGCAGCTTCAAATTGCTCGCGCGGCTGGCCGCGCCGGCCGGCATGCCCGCGCTCGGCAAGGTGTACGCGCAGCCGCTCTACGTCGGCGACGAAGCGACGACCGACGGGAAGAAGCACAACTTGATCATCGTGGCCACCGCGACGGACCAGGTGTACGCCTTCGACGAAACGACGCGCGCCGTCGTGTGGGAGAAGAACCTGACCAATCCGGCCGCCGGGATCACGCCGCAGCTCGCGACCGACCTCCCCGGCTGCTGGGACATTAACCCCAACATCGGCATCGTCGGCACGCCCGTGATCGACCGCGCGCTCGATCGCCTTTACGTCGTCGTGCCGACCAAGGAGAACGGCGCGTTTCACTTGCGTCTGCACGCGCTCGCGCTGCTCTCGGGCAACGATGCGGTGCCGCCCGTCGAAGTGACGGCGACGGTGCCGCTCGTGACCGGCGGCAGCGCGAGCGTCAACGCGCAGTTCAACTACAATCGCGCCGCGCTGCTCGAAGCCAACGGCAACATCTACGTCGGGCTGACGTCGCACTGCGACTTCCACAGCAACGTGACGCACGGCTGGATGCTGGCCTTCTCGTCGAGCTCCCTCTCGCTTACCGGGAATTTGATCGACGTGACGGCGGCCAATACCGGGACCAACTCGTATCTCGGATCGCTTTGGGGCAGCGGCTTCGGGCCGGCCGCGGACGCCTCCGGCAACGTCTACTTCGCGACCGGCAACGGCCCGTACGACGGCGTCTCCGACTTCTCGATGACCGTGCTACGGGTGCCGGGGAATCTCGACGTCACGAAGGCCAGCACGTTCACGCCGTTCGGTGAAGCCGCCGATTCCGCCGGCGACTGCGATCTCAGTTCCGGCGGCGTCATTCTCTTACCGACGGTGAGCGGCGCGTATCCGCGCTTGGCGCTCGCCGGCGGCAAGTGCGGCGTCGGTTCCGCGAAAGGCGGCTCCGAAGGCTATCAAAAGTACATCCTCAACCGCGATCGCCTCGGCGGGTTCTCCGCGGGCGACGCCGGTGCGCTCTGGCACGCGGACACCGCCGGCCCGATGTGGGGCGGTCCGGCCGCCTTCCAGGACGTGACCGGCACGACGTACGTGGTTTGGGGCGGTAAGCCGCTCAACACCTACTCGCTCAGCCTCGCGCCGCTCGGGCTGAACGTGGAGTCGTCGGCGAACGTGGGCTGCCTCGAGTGCCGCGACAACGGTTCGCAACCCGTCGTCTCGTCGAACGGTACCACGCCGCAAACCGCCGTCGTCTGGGCGCTCAAGACGCCGCCCGGCTCCGGCGGCACGATCTCGCTCTATGCGTTCGACGCGCTCAACATGAGCCGTACGCTCTTCGCCGGCACCGCCGGGGTCTGGACGATCACGCCGGGCGCCGCATGGATCGGCGGCGCGCTCGTCTCACCCACCATCGCTCGCGGCCGCGTCTACGTTCCCACCGACGGTTCGGTCGCGGTGTTCGGTTTGAGTCAGTAGCGCGGTGCGCTGTTCAGCGGTCGCGTAAGGTCGACTCGTCGATCCGCGTCAAGCGGACCACCGTTTGCGCGTACAGCACGCCGTGCGCGTCCAGCGGTCCGGTCACGACGACGACTTTCCCGACGAACAGCGGCGCCGAGTAACGGCCCGACGAGATCGCGTCGGCGGCGTTGACGTTGATCGTCCGGCCCGTGCGCAGGCGCAGCACGAACTGCGTCTTCGCCAGCTGCGAGATCGTGCCGAAAATCTGGTGCGTGGGACCGGACGGCACCGTGGTTGCCGGGACCGGGGTCGCGACCGGCGCGCGCGGCGTGAGGACCGCCGGCCGCCGGAGGGTCTGCGCGCCTGCGCCGGTTGCGGCCAGCGCGGCGGCGATGAGTCCGAGGGCAGCGGTGCGGCGGGGAGACGAGATCATGGTGTCCTCACTGAGCGCGTAGACGACGGCCGTGCAGGCGTCGTCTGTTGGACGACACTACGGGTTGCGAATCCACGTCCCTGCTCTCGAGCTTCGTGGAGCGGGAACCCGCGGCATCGTTGAGTCGTCGGATTTGCGATGCTGCTTGCTTCGAGAGAACGCTGCCGCTTTCTTCGTGCCCCCGGGCAACCGCGAAATGCGTTGCGCGTTCATCGTTAACGTCACAAACGAAGTTGAGAGCGGACGTGCCACATGTAATCGAACGCAATTCAAGCCTTCGTCGCGTGCGCTTGAGAATGCGAGCGAAGGGAACGCGAGCGAGGCGACAGAACGGATTGAAGTGCTGTCGTGTCAGAGCTTTGAGGAACGTACGTGTTCTCGATTTTGATCGCGCGCACGTCTAGATAAGAGTCGGCGTATTTTATTGGTGCTCTGCTGGAGATCGCTTACCTGATGACGGCCGGATCGAAACTTTGTTGAAGGTGCGGACGGCGTGCATCGCGCTTGCGTTCCTCTTCGTCGCATGGTCGGGCCTGTCGAATCGCGCATCCGCAGCCACGCCGGCTCCGCTGATCAACGAATCCTTCCGGACGACGGCGACGACGCCGTACCTGTGGGGCTTCTCCGGCGATGCGTGCTTGACCGCGGGCACCGCGGCGACGCCCTCGACCTCGATTCCGGCCTGCGGTGCGACGGCACCCGTCGACAGCGCCGGCTCGGGAGCGCTGCAGCTCACGACCAACGGTCAGTTTCAAGTCGGCTCGGTTGAATCCAAGGTCCCGCTCAATACGGCGATCGGTTTCCAGATCGTTTTCACCGACGCTCCCTTCGATGCGGCGTCGCCGGTCGGCGGCGACGGTTTTTCCGTGTTCTTAGCCGACGCGACCCAGGCGTTCTCCGTTCCGCAGACCGATTTTTGGGGTGGCAAACTCGGATACGTCGGTCTGCCGAACGGCTACGTGGGAATCGGCTTCGACGAATACGGCAACTTCAGTTCGTCCGACGAGGACGGCGGGACGGCCGACGGGTTCCCGGGGCAGGTGCCTGAAACGGTCGCCGTTCGCGGCGCCTATGCAACCGCCAACCAGTATATCGGCGGATACACGGGCGCGACGGGCGTGCCGCAGTCGCTGCCCTTCATGCTCGACTCGCCCACGTCCGTTACGCGGCCGGCCAACTCCCCGACGATCCGCATCACCTTAGCGCCGAGCAGCGTGCTGACCGTCGAAATCGACACGCACGACGGCAACGGATACCGCACCGTCTACAGCAAGGTGCTCGCCGGCGTGGCCGGCGAGCCGCCGCTGCCGGCGCAGTTGTACGTCGGTTTCGCGGCAGCGACGGGCGGGGCGACGAACGTGCATCAGATGTACGGGCTCACGGTCACGCCGCTGAGTCCGGCGCCCACGTCGTTCGCGCCGACGCAGATTCCCAACTTGGCCGCGTGGTACGACGCCAGCGACCCGTCGACGCTCGTGCGTTTACAGAATAGCGTGAGCTCGTGGAAAGATAAGAGCGGGCACGGCAATACGCTCGTGCAGACGAGCAGCGCATCCATGCCGCAGACCGGGCCGAACGTCGACGGCCTCGGGGCGCTGGGTTTCTCCGGAAATCAGTTCCTCTTCAGCAACAACCCGTCGTTCTCGAACAACGTCTTCAACGCGTCGACGCTCTTCGTCGTCGGCAACGCGCCGACGACGAGCGTGGCGAGTTCCGTGCTCTCCTCGGGTCTCCCGCCCGGCTACGACGGTCCGCGCTGGGAGCTCCGTCTCTTCGAGAACGGGCTCACCCATTTCGACTTCAACAATATCTCGACGGGCCGCATCGGCGCCACCGAGAATTACGTCGGGCCGGCGCTCTGGTCGGCGGCCGGCAGCTTGGGTTCCGAGTATATCCGCAAGGACGGGAACCTACTGAGAACGTCGTCCGGGCCGAAGGCGACGGCGGTCGGTTCCTTTCCGCTGATCGTCGGCGGCAACGCGGGCCCGTCGAAGAAGTTGACCTACCCGTTCACCGGGTCGATCGGCGAGATCCTGATCTTCAATCGGTTCTTGACGACCGCCGAAACGCAAAGCGTCGAAGGATACTTGGCCTGCAAGTGGGGCCTTCAGAACCGGTTACCGGAAAATCATCCGTATCGCGCGGTCTGCCCGGGTAGCGTGGCGGCGGCGCCGATTCCCACGCCCGCTCCGACGTCGAATGCCATCCCCGTCATTCCCGAGCTGCGCAGCGCCAACGGTCAGCTCGCGCTCACCGTGACGGCGAAAGCCGACACGTCGGGGAACCCGCACCTCTACTACAACGGCTTGCCCGTTCCGCCGACGCTCCGGCTCCTGCCCGGCGACATCTTGTCGGTCACGCTGACGAACGCGCTGCCGGCCATGCCGGTCGGGTCGCCGTACGTCAACGATACGAACCTGCACTTCCACGGGCTCCACGTCAGCCCGAACGCCCCCGGCGACGATTCGATCGACATGCTCGCGCTGCCGGGCCAAACGCTCAACTACCAACTGGCGATTCCCTACAATCATCCGCCGGGCTTGTACTGGTACCATTCGCACGCGCACGGCGAAGTCGAGCGCCAGAACCTCAGCGGGATGTCCGGCGCGATTTCGATCGACGGCATCGCGCAGTACGTGCCGAGCGTGACCACGATGCCCGAGCGCGTGCTGATCGTGCGCGACGCGCCGCTGCCGGGACAAGCACTGCCCTCGGCCGATCGCAAGCAAGTCTACGCGATGGGCTGGGCGATGACTCACGCCGCCAAGCGTTACGGTGCGCCCCTGAGCCTCAGCGGCACGCGCGCGACGATGACGATGGGCGCGGCCACGGCCGTGCGCGGCTCGGACTCACGCCTGACCACAAACCCGTTCGTCACGGTCGATCCGAAATTCCGCCGCTACGTCAAGCGGGCGGCGAACGACGGTCACTGCGTCGTGGGATCGCCGGAGACGCCGGCCAAGGCCTGGACGATCAACGGCGTAACGCAGCCGTCGATCGGAATCCGTCCCGGAGAATCTCAGTTCTGGCGGCTCGTCAACGCCGGCTCGGACACCTACCTCGACGTTTCCGTCGACAACACGCAGATGCAGATCGTGTCGCTGGACGGCGTGCCGCTCTCGAGCGGGATCAACACGCCCCAGTCCTTGACGGTCAACGATTACGTGGTACCGCCGGCCAGCCGGATCGAATTCATCGTCGTGGGACCGCCCGCGGGCACGACGGCTTACCTGCGCACGAGTTGCTTCGATGCGGGCGCCAACGGCCCGGCGATGCCGGCTGCCGTGCTCGCGTCGATCGACCCCACGACGTCGCTTTCGGACCAGTTGCGGCACCGTCAGCGCGTCGCGCCGAAGATGGTCGCCTACCATTTCCCGTACCGGACGCCGCAGCTGCGCTCGCGGGTTGCGAGCGTCGTGCATCTGCCGAATTTCACGACCATCCCCGTCTCGCGCACGCAGACCGTCTACTATAGCGATCAGAACACGATCAACGGCCAAGCCTACGATCCGGGCGGCCCTCCGCAGTTCTACGCGCAGAGCGGAACGGTCGAGCAGTGGACGATCGTCAACAACTCGTCCCAAGTTCATACGTTCCACATCCATCAGATTCACTTCTTGGTGCAGGCGATCAACGGCGTGAACCAGACGCAGGAATTCGTCCGGGACAACATCAACGTGCCCGCCGCGTCGACCTCAGGTCCGGGAACCGTGACGCTGCTCATGGACTTCACCGACCCGCGGATCCTCGGGACGTTCCTGCTGCACTGCCACATTCTGTCGCACGAAGATGCCGGCATGATGGCCAAGATCTTGGTCGGCACGGGGCCGCCGCTGGTCACCAGCACCTCATCGCTCAGCTTCACGACGCCCGCCTCGCCGGCGCAGAACGTCGCGGTGTCGGGCGGCGTGGCGCCGTACTCCGTCTCCGGATGCGCCGGCGTGGCAACGGGCACGCTCGTGGCCGGAAACTTGACCGTAACGCCGATCGCCCAGGGCAGCTGTTTCTTCACGCTGACCGATACCACGGGGATCATCGCGACGGTCGCCGTAACCGTGGGCGCGGGCGCGAGCGCCGTCGTCGTTTCACCCAATACGCTGAGCTTCACGTCACCGGCGGCCGCGGCGCAGAGCGCGACCGTTTCGGGCGGCGTCTCGCCGTATTCGGTGAGCGGTTGCGGCGGCATCGCGAGAGCGACGATCAACTCCACCGAAAACGGCGTCAGCGTTACGCCGCTCGCGACGGGTTCGTGCTCGCTCACGATCCAGGACTCGGCGTCGAACCTGACCTCGCTCGCGATTTCAGTTAATTCGGCATCGACCGCCTCCGCCGCCGAGACGATCACGTTCCACCACGACACGAACCGAACGGGTTGGTTCAACAACGAACTGACCTTGAACACCACCAACGTCGCGAGCGCGAACTTCAAGCTCCTGGGCACGCTGAGCCCGCCGGCGGGCATGCCCGCGTTCGGCAAGGTCTACGCGGAGCCGCTCTACGTTCAGAACCAAAAGACTTCGGACGACGGTAATCCGCACAACCTCGTGATCGTCGCGACCTCGAGCGACCAAGTCTACGCGTTCGACGAGGGCACGGGCGCCGTTCACTGGGAGACCAACTTCACGAACCCGGCCGCCGGCATCACGCAGCAGTCCTACCTCGACACCGGATGCCCCGACATGAATCCCAACATCGGCATCACGGGAACGCCGGTGATCGATCGCGCGATGGATCGCCTCTACGTGGTCGTGCCGACGAAGGAGAACGGCGTCTTCCACTTGCGCCTCCACGCGCTCTCGCTCTCGACGGGCGCCGACGTCGTGTCGCCGGTCGAAGTCACGGCCACGCTGGCGCTCGCCACGGGTGGAACCGCGACCGTGAACGCCGAGTACAACTACAATCGCGCGGCGCTGCTCGAGGCCAACGGCAACATCTACGTGGGGCTATCGTCGCACTGCGACTTCCATGGCTCCGCCACCCACGGCTGGATGTTCTCGTACTCGGCGTCGTCGCTCGCGCTGACCGGCAACATTCTGGATCTGACGGGCGCCGAAACGACGGGCGACGTGTTCTTGGGTTCGATTTGGTCGAGCGGCTTCGGACCGGCGGCCGACGCGGCCGGCAACATCTACTTCTTGACCGGTAACGGCGCGTTCAACGGAGTGAACGACTTCTCCATGAGCGCGCTGCGCCTGCCCGGCGATCTCGACATCTCGAAGGCCAGCTCGTTCACGCCGTTCGGGGAGGCCGCCGACTCCGAAGGCGATTGCGACCTGGGGTCGGGCGGCGTCATCCTCTTGCCGACCGTGAGCGGAACGTATCCGCATCTGCTGGTCATGGGCGGGAAGTGCGGCGTCGGAACCGCTAAGGGCGGAACGCAAGGGTACCAGAAATACGTGCTCAACCGCGACAGCCTCGGCGGCTTCCAGGCCAACGACGCCGGTGCGCTGTGGCACGCCAGCATCGCCGGTCCGATGTGGGGCGGCCCCGCAACCTTCCAAGATGCGAGCGGCAACAATTACATCGTCTACGGCGGCGGCCAACCGCTCTCGACCTTCAAGCTCGGACTCGCGCCAATTCAGCTAACGACGCAATCGGCCGCGAACGTCGGCTGCTTGGAATGCCGCGACGCCGGCTCGCAACCGGTCGTCTCGTCCAACGGCACCGCGCCGGGGACGGCCATCGTCTGGGCGCTCAAAACGCCCACGGGCAACGGCGGCACGATCTCGCTCTATGCCTTCGATGCCTTGAACATGAGCCACACGCTGTTTACGGGTACTGCCGGAACGTGGACGAAGGTGCCCGCCGCAGCGTGGATCGCGGGCGCCCTCGTCTCGCCGACGATCGCGAACGGCCGCGTCTACGTGCCGACCGACGGCTCCGTCGCCGTCTTCGGGCTCTCGCAATGAGCAGGGCGCGCTAGGCGGTCTCGGGAAAAAACCGCCTCTCGTCCCGCGCTGAGGTTTTATTGATACGTCCGCTTTCTGAGGATCTTGGGCCGACGGACGAAGGGTCGCCCGGCGAACTCGAAGGCATCGGGCGCTCGGTCGCCGCGCTGGAAAAAGAACTGCAGGCCGCCAAGGAACTCGCGCTCGAGCGCGAGGCCGTCGCGCGTGAGGTTGCGGCCGAACGCGACGAACTGTCGCGGGCATTCGCCGCCACGGTCACGGCGGCGCGCGTGGCCGAAACGGCGGCCGCGGCCATCGTCGACGAACTTCGCAGCGAGAGCGCGTCGCTGCGCTCGGCCTGTGACGAAGCGCGGGCGGCACGGGATGCTCTCGCGACGCGGTTAGCCGAGGCCCAAGAGCTAGCCTATGCGAGCGAAGCGGCGGCGGCGGAAGCGGCGCTCGAGCGGGATCGCCTCGCTTGGGAGCTGGCCGAGGCGCGGGATCGCCTCGCATGGGAGCAGACCGAGGCACGCGCTGCCGCGGACGAAGCCGAACGAACGATTCGTTCGCATGAGGAGGCCATTTCCTGGCTAACGGCGGAACGCGCCGGCTTGGCCGGCGAACTGGCCGAGGCCGTGGCCCACGGCGAATCGCTGCACGTGGCCGGCCGGCATGCGGAAGCAGCGAGCGAAGCGCTGGCGGCACAGCTGGACGAACTCACGCGCACGAATGTCGCGCGCGAGGCGGCCGTCGCGCAGTCGCTGGCCGAATTACGCCAAGCCTTCGTTATTCAGGAACGCGAACTCACCCGCATCGCGGACGAGCGCTTGCAAGCGGTGGCGCGCGCCCGCACGGAAGCCGTCGCTGCGGCGCGCAACGCGGAGTGGCTGCTGGCCGAAGCCTTCGACCGGTCGCGGCTCGAGCGCACCTTGCCGTCGGCGCGGGAGCGCGCCGCCGAAAGCGCGGCGGAGCAGCTGCTCGGGCTCGTGGGCGCGAGCGCGGCGGCGGCGGCTTCCGCTCGGACCGCCGAACAGCTCGCCGTCGCGGCATTCGAAGAACAACGGCACGAAAACCACATGCTCTCCGCCGCGCAGCGCGAAGCCGAAGGCGCGCGTGCCGCGCTGGCGGTGCGTTTAGCTGAGGCTGAACGCGTCGTCGCGGAGCGCGATCGCGCGCTCGCCGCCGCGCGGGTCGCTCACTGGCACCTCGCGGAAGCGCTCGAAGAATTGCGACTCGAAGCGGCCGTTCATCAGGTCGCGCGGCGCCGCGCCGAAGCGTCCGCGCTCGCTCACGAACGCGAGCGCGTGCGGGTCGCCGAGCAGGGCGCGTACGCGCTCGCCGACGCCCGCATCGCCGAATGGCGAGTTGCGGACGCCCTCCAGGATTCGCAGCTCGAAACGCGCTCTCTACGCGAGGCCGAAAACCAGCACCGCGCGCTGGCGACGCGCTTGGCGGAAGAACAAGCCCTCGCGCAGACCGAACGCGACGCGCTTGCGCTACGCTTCGCCGAACTCGAAACCTTGGCGCAGAGCGAACGCGACGCGCTCGCGCTACGCTTGGCGGAAGCGCAAGACTCGGCGCAGACCGAACGCGACGCGCTTGCGCTACGCTTGGCGGAAGCGCAAGCCCTCGCGCAGAGCGAACGGGACGCGCTGGCCGATGCTCGCATTGCAGAGTGGCGCGCCGCTGAAACGCTCGAGCAGGCGCGCTTGAAAAACTCATTGCTGGCAGCCGCGGAGCTTGTATCCGGGTCTGCCGCCGCAGGCGCGCAGCGCGAGCTCGGCGAGCTTGCGCGGAAGCTCGGTGAGGTCGTGCGGGAACTCGGCGAGGTTGCGCGGGAGCGAGATCACGCGCTCGCGTCGGGCCGGGTTGCGGAGTGGCGTGCGGCGGATGCGTTCGAGCTGTTGCGCGTCGAGAACGCTACGTTGCTCGCGCAGCATCGGCGAAACCAAGCGGCGCTCGAGGGCCTCGCGTTGCGCTTAGCTGAAATCGATGCGCTCGCACGCGATCCGGTCCGCGTGATCAGGCATAACTGGAAGTCGCTCCCGCGCATGCTGCTCGCGCGCGTAAAGCGCCGCATCGGGCGCAGACTCGCAAGGCGGGCCGGCGCCCCCTGACGGAATGCTTCCGCAACCCGTCGAACCCGCGGTCAATGCAATATAAGCGGCCGCAAGCATGACGGCACTTCACGCGCACGCGGCCGCATTCGCGCCGCCCGCCGGGCCGGGGCTCGGCAATATCGACGCTTGGCATTTCGTCGATACGGTCGTTCGCGACCCCGAGTCGGCGCCGACGCTCGCGGTGCCGCAGGGATCGAATCTGTGCGTGCGCGGTTGGGCGCTGTTGCCGCAGCCGCCACGGGTCGCTCGCGCGGTGATCGTCGCCGTCTCGCCCGATCTCTCGTTCGAGGCGGACTACGGAGAAGAGCGACCGGAAGTCGCCCGCGGCTACGAGGACCCGTCGGTCGCTCGATCCGGATTCACGGCCATCTGCAAGCTCTCCGGCGTGGGAATCGGGCCGAACGAATTCGTCATCGTCGCGCTCGGCGACGGCAACGTCGCCTACGAGATTGCCCGCCGGCCGTTCATCGTCGTTCCGTCCCGCGAGTTGCTCGTGGGACAGCGCGCGCCGCTGGGCCGGATGCACGTCTGCATCGACGACGTCGCGACCTTGCACGATCCCGCCGCCTTCAACGGCCGGCGCCTGCGCGCCACGGCCGGGGAAGACATCTACATTCGCGGCTGGGCGCTCGACCTCGAAGCGGGTAGCGCGCTCGGCTCCGCGCTCGGCATCTTCGACGGCTCGCAATGCATCCTCGGCGTTTACGGACTTCCGCGCGACGACGTGGTCGCGGCCACGTCCTTGACCGGCGCGCGCAAATGCGGTTTTACGCTCCGGCTGCCGACGAAGGGATTGCTGCCCGGCACGCATAGTCTCGACGTCGCCTGCATCAGCGCGGACGCGACGTCGTATACCATCCACCACGTGGCGGATCTGGAATTAGCCGAGTTGGAGCCGGCGGACGCGTCGTAGCGACCTGCCCGAGACTCGCCCGCGCGCCGTCTTGGTCCTCGGCATGCATCGCAGCGGCACGAGCGCGATCGCCCGTTGTCTGCGCGCCCTCGGGCCATACCTCGGCGATAATTTCTTGAACCCCGAGCCCGACAATCCGACGGGCTTCTGGGAAGATAAGGGCATCTTCGATATCAACGAACGGGTGCTGGCGGCCTTCGGGATTTCGTGGACGGACGTTTGCCTGATCGAGCGTTTTCGCTTCGGCGAGCCTCGCATCGCCGAGCTGCAGCGCGAGGCCGTCGACTATCTGCGTGGCGCCTTCGAACCGCACGCGCTGTGGGCATTCAAGGATCCGCGCACGGTTCGCCTATTGCCGTTCTGGGGCGGCGTGCTGGACGAACTGGGCCGCGACGTCAGCTATCTGATCGTGATCCGCAGCCCGCGCAGCGTCGCGCTCTCGTTATTGCGGCGCCAAGGCACCGACCCGGCGACGGCTCACCGGCTCTGGCTCGTCCACATGGTTCCGTACCTGTCGGACGTCGCCGGGAAGCCCTTCGTGGTCGTCGATTACGACTCGTTCCTGCGCGAGCCGCGCGAGCAACTCGCGCGCATCGCTCGCGCGCTGAACCTGCCGGCTTCGGCCGCGGCGGCGCCGTCCGAGATCGACCGGCTCGCCGCCGAATTCCTCGATTACGGGCTGCGCCACAGCCGCTTCTCGCGATTCGACTTCGACGACGGCAGCGACGTGAGCCGCCTGACCGGTGAAGCGTACCTGTGGTTGTACGAATTGGCGTGCGACCGGATCGAACCGGGTACCTCGCCGTTCTGGCCGGTGTGGGCCGGCATCCGCATGCGGCTCGAGCAACTCGAGCGCGCACGCGCTATCCCGTCGTGAGCTGCAATTCCGCGATGCGATGCGTGACGTACGAACGGCCGTCCGGAGCGACCAGCGCCACGTCGAGCGTATGGGAGCCGGGCGCGATCATTTGGGTCGGCATGCGCAGCGTGAAGCCGCTCTTGTGGGCGCGCGGCGTCGCGAACGCTTGCGCCACGTCGTCGCGCGGCAATCCGTGGACGCCCATCACGCACTCCTCGCCGTCGAAGACGCCGAAGATGCCGGCCGGGCCGCTCTGCGTTTCCAAATCGACGGCCCAGCCGCGCACGTAGATCACGTCGCCGATTTTGGCCGAGAGCCGCTTGCTCGAGAAGGCGCCCGGATCGCGCAGCGTGGCGACGTCGTCGATCTGGACCCGCATTCGCCCCTCGGCCGATTTGGTCAAGTGCGCGAGGTGTTCGCGCGACGGGATCAGCTCGAAGTTTTGGCGCGCCAACTCGTAATAGGTCTCGCCCTCGCCGAGGACGGCGACGACGAAGTGGTGCGATCCCACCGGTAACTCCACGAGTTTGCCGATCGACGCAAATCCGCAATCGCGGGCGCCGGGGTCGTTGAAGGCGTTCGCGATGTCTTCGCGCGGCTTACCGTACGTCGTCTCGAACCAGGCGTCGTCGTTTACCACGACGATGACGCCCCGCGCCGGTCGTGGCGGATCCGGCACCAAACACCAGCCGCGGACGTAGAGGCTGGACCCCTTGGGAACCCGCTGCGTGTGTTCGGGATCCGCGTCGCGCAGGAGCGTGTCGACGAAGCGCCATTCGTCGAGCTTCCCGAGTGCCGCGCCCGAACTCTTGACGAGCGCGGTCGGATACCCGCGCAGGATCACGCTCGCTCCCTCAACGCCGGGACGGAGTCATACCAGTTGATGGTTGGCGCGGCGCTCGGCGAGGTAGTCGCGAATCCCCTCTTGCCATGACGGAACGGGCGGCAGCCCCAGCGCGTCGAGCGCGGTGTGCGCGAGGACCGAAAAGGCCGGACGGCGTGCGAGGGTGGGGAACTCCGCACTCGTCGTCGGGGTGACCGGCACGTCGAAACCGGCTTGGCTGAGCACCTCGACGGCGAACTCGTACCAAGTGCATTGCCCGGTATTGGTAACATGATAGGTGCCATACCTTTTCGTTTCGACGATGCGGCCGATCGTCTCTGCGACGTGGCGCGTGTAGGAAGGGGAAAACGTGATATCGGTAACGACCCGAATCGGCTTCGCTTCGGCGGCTTGCGAGAGCATACGGTCGATGAACGTATATCCCTTCGTGCTGCTTCCGCGCGTGCCGTAGAGACCGCTCGTCCGTACGATGTACGCCTCGTCGAGGTGGCGACGGATCAGGAGTTCGCCGGCGTATTTCGAGATCGCGTAGGAGGAGAGCGGATGGGGCGACGCGTCCTCGGCGTACGGCTGCGTGGCCGTGCCGTCGAAAACGTAGTCGGTACTGACGTGCAGGAGCGCGACGCCGGCAGCCGCGCATTGCGCCGCTAACCCGTCGACGGCTAGCGCATTGACCGCGAAGGCCCGGTCGGGCCGCGTCTCGCAGAGCTCGACGTTGTGGAACGCGGCCGTATTGATGACGAGTTCCGGGCGGTACCGCACGAGCATCTTGGAAACGGCCGCCGGGATCTCGATGTCGACCACGCGATGATCGACCCCCGTCGGAGCGTGCCGGGCGAGCGCCGACATGAGGTCGGAGCCCAATTGCCCCGACGCTCCGATCACGACGATCCTCACGCCGCGGCCTAGTGCTTGACGGTGAGTTCGATCGGTCCGGCGCTCTCCGCTTTTCGCTTGGCGGCGACGAGGTTCGTCGCGAGGTGCAGGCTCTCGAACTGGCCGGCGTCGGTCCACCAGCCGGGCAGGACGTCGAAGTGGAGATCGCCCGCCGCGATGTAGGCGTTATTGACGTCGGTGATCTCGAGTTCGTTGCGCGCGGAGGGCTTGAGGCCCGCGATGAACGAGAACGCGCGCGCGTCGTAAAAGTAGACGCCGGTGACGGCGTAACGGCTCTTGGGAACCGCCGGCTTCTCCTCGATGCGCAAGATCCGGTCGCCCGCGATTTCGGGGACGCCGAAACGCTCGGGGTCGGGCACTTCCTTGAGCAGCACGCGCGCCCCGCTCGGCTGCCGTTCGAAGGCTCGCGCGTAGGGTTCGATGTCGTCCTCTAAGATGTTGTCGCCGAGGATGACGCACACGCGCTCGCCGTCGGCAAAGTGCTCGCAGAGCCGCAGCGCATCCGCGATGCCGCCCTCACCTTCCTGGTACGTGTAGTTGAGGTGCTTGAGCCCGAAGTCGCGGCCGTTGCCGAGCAGTCGCAGGAAATCGCCCGCGGAGTTGCCGCCGGTCACGATCATGATCTCCGAGATCCCGGCTCGGCACAAGGTCTCGAGCGGATAGTAGATCATCGGCCGATCGTAGATGGGCAGCAGATGCTTGTTCGTGACCTTCGTGAGCGGCCGCAATCGGGAACCGAGCCCTCCCGCCAAGATGATACCCTTCATCGTGCTCCCCTTTCAGCGTACTGGCGTTTGTAATAGTCTCCGAAGGTTCCGCTTTTGATCGCGCGCCACCACGCTTCGTTTTCGCGGTACCACGCGACCGTCTCGAGCAGGCCGGTTTCGAAATCGCGGCGCGGCGACCAACCGAGCGCCTTGGCCTTCGACGAGTCGAGGGCATAGCGGCGGTCGTGACCGGGCCGGTCCAGCACGTGCCGCACGTGCGTTTCGAAGGACCGTCCGCACGCGCCGAGCAGGCGGCGCGTGATCTCGATGTTCGTGCGCGGCGTGCCGCCCCCGATGTTATAGGCGTTGCCGAGCTCGCCGTGTTCGAGTACGTGGAGGATGCCGCGCGCGTGGTCCTCGACGTGCAGCCAGTCGCGGATCTGCAAGCCGTCGCCGTAGACCGGCACGGGCTGATCGTCGAGCAAGTTCGTCACGAAGAGCGGGATGAGCTTCTCCGGGTATTGATAAGGACCGTACGTATTCGAGCCGCGCGTCACTAGGACCGGCGCGTCGTAGGTCGTGTGGTAGGCGAAGACCTGGAGGTCGCCGCCCGCTTTGCTCGCCGCGTACGGCGAGCGGGGTGCGATCGGATCGGTTTCCTTCGATTCGCCCGCGGGCACGTGACCGTACACTTCGTCGGTCGAGACTTGCAGGTAGCGCGGGATGCGGTGGCGCCGGACGGCTTCCAGCAGCACGCACGTGCCCAGGATGTCGGTGTGCAGGAACTGCTCGGGCGCCAGGATCGACCGGTCGACGTGCGTTTCCGCCGCGAAATTCACGATCGCATCGACGCCGGCGCCGATGGCCGCGTCGACCGCGGCGACGTCGCAGATGTCGCCGTGCACGAAACGGTAGCGCGGATCGGTTTCGACCGAGGCCAGGTTAGCGGGATTCCCCGCGTACGTCAGCGCGTCGAGGTTGACGACGCGCACGTCCGGGCGCTCGGCGATCACCAGACGCACGAACATCGAGCCGATGAAACCCGAACCTCCCGTGACGAGCCACGTTCGGGTTTGGGCCGGCGCCGCGCCGGCGTCAGTGCGTTCGGATTGCAAAATTTTCCTGATCTAATGTGAGGTTCGGGCTATAGCAGGGATCCGCGGCGCGCGAGGTTTGCCAGCGCCGCTCCATGATCTCGATCTCGCTCTGAAAGCGCCTGATCTGCTCGGGCGTCTTTTCGTATCCGCGGCTCTTGGATTCGAAGTGGTAGAGCGTTACGTGAGGCAGATACACGTTGCGGTACCCGGCCTCGCGAATCTTGAGGCAGAAGTCCACGTCGTTGAACGCGACGCCGAGTTCTTCGTTCAGGCCGCCGACCTGGTCGTAGACCGAGCGCCTCAGCATGAGGCAGGCGGCCGTCACGGCCGAGTAGTTGTTGATCGAGCGCAGGGTGAAGAAGTAGCCCGGTGCCTGCCGCGGAAAATGTTTGTGGCTGTGTCCCGCCACGCCGCCGAGGCCGATGACGACGCCCGCGTGCTGGACCGAACCGTCGGGATAGAGCAACAGCGCGCCGACGGCGCCGATCGACGGCCGCTGCGCCTGCTCGACCATCGCTTCCATCCAATCGGGCGTTATCACCTCGGTATCGTTGTTGAGCAGCAGCACGTAGGGGCCGTCGCTCTGCGACACCGCGTAGTTATTGATGCGCGAGAAATTGAACGGAACGTCGTAGCGGATGACCTTGACCCGCCGCTCGCGTTTGCTCCACTTTTCGAACGTCTGCAGCGAGGCTTTTTCGTCCGAGCCGTTATCGAGCACGATGATCTCGAAGTCGCGATACGTCGTCTTGGAGAAGATCGAATTGAGACAGCGGTCGACGTCCTCACCGTGGTTGCGCGTGGGGATGATGACGCTGACCTTCCCGGGTTGGCGGATCTCGTAGCGCACGATGTAGACTCCGGGCGCATCGACCCGCATCTTGACCTTGCCCGGTTCGCCGCGGCGCGCGAGCGCTTCGGTGATCGCGCGCTCGGCGGCGGCGGCCGTGTACGGCTTGACGTCGCCGCTGGACGCCGTCGAACCGGAGTGCACCCGCCAATGGTAAAGTACTTTGGGAATGTGATGGATGCGGTCCGTGCGCTCCATCAGCCGCAGGACCAGATCGTAATCCTGGCTTCCGTCGAACCCGGGCCGCATGCCGCCCAGGTCTGCGACGAGCGTTCGCCGGTAGACGCCGAAGTGGCAGGTATACATCCGGGAGAGAAACGTATCGGGGTTCCAGTCCGGCTTGAAGAAGGGATCGCGCCGCTCGCCGGAATCGTCGATCTTGTCTTCGTCGGAATAGATCATGTCGACGTCGGGAACGCGGTTGGCGATCAGCGCGCATTCGAACAGCGCGTCGCGCGAGATCACGTCGTCGTGATCGAGCAGCGCGACGAACTCACCGGTCGCGATTTCGAGGGCCGAATTCATCGCGCGCGAGATATGGCCGTTCTCCGCGCGAAAGACCGTCTTGATCCGGGAATCGAGCTCGGCGTACTCCGCGAGAATGCGGCGCACGCCGGGATCGCGCGACGCGTCGTCGGCGATGCAGAGTTCCCAAAACGGATAGACTTGCTCGCGCACCGAGTCGATGGCGGCGCGCAGGTACGATTCGGGCGTGTCGTACGTCGCCATGATCACGCTGATCACGGGCCGGTGCGGCAAGAGCCCGACCATTTCGCGCATGCGCTGGAAATCGATTTCGCGCGGCCCGAACGTTCGCATCCAGACATCGTACGGATCGTCCCCGCCCACGAGGCTGCGCTCCGCTTCCAGCACGTCGCGCGCGTCGAGATACGCGGCGCGCATCAGCGTCACTTCATCGATGAGACGCTTCAAGACGCTCGCGAGCGCCGGCGCCGGACGGGCCGGCTGCGGTTCGCCGGGCGCCGCGGTGCGCGCGAGCCGTTGCTCCGCGCGTCCGCGCGCCATCAGCGCGCGGGCATCGGCGCCGAGAAAACGCAGTTGAGCGAACTTACTCCGCTCGACGACGCGATAGGCAACCGTAAGATCAGCGAGCCGCTTACGTTCGCGCTCGAGTTCCGCAAGGCGGTCTGACAGCTCCGGGATCACGTCGCGCAAATCGCCTGAATTCATAGCCCCTTAAAAGGCGCCTAGAAGATTAAAAGCCAAGATGACAGCGGCAGTGTATGAAGCCGGTGCACAGTTGTCTTTGGGCTCGATTCACATTTGTCGAGGCCCTATCCTGCGGAGGGTCTGTTGATTAGTCCGGGTGCGAAACGTTATCAGCTGCCGAATGAGTCCCCGGCAGGTGAGTTCGCTGCGGCCTCCGCACCGGAAATTATCGTTGCGCTGGTCGGCGACGGAAAGCGCGTTCTCGAAGTCGGTTGCGCCGACGAATTAATCTGCCGCCACTTGACGGCGCGCGGAAATCGTGTGACGGTCGTCGACTCCGACGCACTCGCCGGCGCGCCGGCGGACTCGCACGAGCGACGCGAAGAGATGCTCGTCGCCGATTTGAACGTCCGCTCGCTGGCCGACGTCTTGCAGGAGCGCCGGTTCGACGTCGCTGTGTTCGGCGGTATCCTCGAGCACCTGCGCGATCCCGTGCGCGTCCTGCGCGAGGCGAGGTCCTTCCTCTCGGACGATGGTTTTGCGATCGTCTCGATTCCCAACGCCGCCCACGGTAACGTGCGCCTCTCCGTGCTGCGCGGCGAGTTCGACGACGACGCCCTGGGTCTGCTCCACCACGCGCATCTGCGCCGATTCACGCTTCGCAGCATACGCGAGCTGTGCGTGCGGGCCGGCTACCGAATCGACGCGGTCGAGCGGACCAAAGTCCCACTTTTCGTCGAGAGCAGCCTCGTGCCGCACGTCGACGAAGGCGATTTCAGCCCGGACGTGGTCGCGGAAATCCGTCGCGACGGCGAACACGACACGCTGCAGTTCGTGCTCCGTGCCTCTCCCGTGCGCGAGTCCGATCATCTCGCGCTCGCGCTCGAGGAGCTGACGTCCGCGGAACGGCGACTCGCGGATGCGTCCGCCAAGTTAGCTCGCCTCGACCGCCACAACGCCGATTCCGATCCGGGCGAAGACGGGTCGGCCGAACTTCGAGCGCTGCTGGCGGAGCGCGATGCCGCGTTGGCGCGCGAAGCCGCGCTTGCCGAGGCCGAAGCCGGCTTGGCCGCGCGCCTCGCCGAAGTCGAAGCGCGGGCGCAAACGCGGGAACGCGAACTCGTGCAGATCGCGGAGGAGCGGGCGTCGGCGTTGGCGCGCCTCGCCCAAGAGCTCTCGGCGGCGCTGGCCGATGCGCGCGCGGTGGCCGATGAAGCGGAAGAGACGCTCTCCGAAGCGCGCCGGAAAGAAGAAGCGGCGGCTGCGGCCGTGCGCGCGGCCCAGGCCGAACGCGACGAGCTCGCCGAGCGGCTGGCGCTCGCGGAGGCCGCGCCGAGCGGCCCCAGCGCCGATGAATTGCTGTCGATGGAGCTGGCTTTCCAGGAGCGCGACGCGCTCGCGGCGCGGCTGGCCGAGCTCGAGGAATCGTCGCAGGCGCAGCACGAGGCGCTGACGGCGCGGCTAGCCGAACTCGAGGAGGGCGCGCTGGCGCGCGAAGCGGCGATCGCCGAAGCCGCCGTGCTGCGCGAAGCGGTGAACGCGCACGAGCTCGAACTGGTCGAACTTCAGCAGCGACTCGAGACCGAGCGCGCCGAGTTCGCGCAGCAGCAGGCCCAGGCCGACGAATCGATCGCGGAGCTGCGCGCGTCGTTTTCGGCCGCGGCGACGGAATTGCTCGACGTTCAGCACGAGACCGAGCTCGAGCGCGAAGCGCTGGCGCGGCAGCAACAGGTTGCGGCGGAGACGCTCGAAGCGCTGCGCTTGTCTTCGGCCGAGCGCGACGCCTTGGCCGAACGTATCGTCGAAGCCGAGACGGCGCTCGCGCAACTGGAGCAGACGATCGCGGAGCGCGAGCTGGAGCTGATCGGAACCGTGCGCGAGCTCGAAGCCGAGCGCGACGCCTTGGCCGCGCGTTTGGCCGAAGCCGAAGCGTCGGTTGAGAATCTTTGGGAGACGATCGCCGAGCGCGAGCGCGAACTAATGGACGAACTGCGCGAGCTCGCGGAAGAACGCGACACGCTGACGGCGTGGTTGACCGAATCCGAGGCGTCGGTTGCGGCGCTGTGGGAGACGATTGCCGAGCGCGAGCGCGAATTGCTGGGCGATCGATTCGCGCTGGCGGCGGAGTGCGACGCGTTGATGGCTCGGCTGGCCGAGGCGCAAGACGTCGCGCTCGCGCGGGAGGCCGCC
>Ga0116229_10005130_pt1 | contig 21422 bp, 23 predicted proteins | sample S1TSphgellanicum_3_FD_87313 | JGI IMG/M metagenome (GOLD analysis project Ga0116229, IMG submission 87313) | Host-associated microbial communities from peat moss isolated from Minnesota, USA - S1T2_Fc - Sphagnum magellanicum MG | ecosystem: Host-associated > Plants > Peat moss > Unclassified...
CATCTCAATTCATATTTTTATAAAAAATCAAAATTCTATAAGGTGTGTAATGATTTTAAAAATAATGTGTGTTTTAATATTGTGGTTGGTTTTGGAAATTGAAACACCAAAATCCAATTAACAGTCATCGAAATTTGGATTGCTTATTATTGATTTTATTAATTAGATGTGGGTACATCTCATATTAATTTTTTAAAAATCTAAACTTTGAAACAATCATGAGCAAATAAAAGTTCAGATGGATTTTTAAAATATATATACATGAAGGAAGGTTGTTTGTTTATTTGTGTTATTCCAATGGTTCATGAAACATACTAATTTGGGCTGTTTGTAATGTGTTATTGTACCTCCTTTGTTGTTTGTTTTGACATTTCAATCCAAACTCCTATTATTATTGATAATGATGGCCCACCACCGTTTTATCCATCATGTAGTCATGGAATCAAACATCACATAAATCAGCTACGAGCATTACTAACGCGCTCCCAAGTCCCTAGTTAGCCCCAAGTTGGGCCTAAGTTACTCAAATTGCGGAATTGTGGGGGACTCGAAACACACTCCCAACTTTCAGCACTAAAAGGGGTAGAAGGGCGTGCTAAAGCTCCGGGATGGGACTAGGAAGAGTGACAAGCTATTCACTTACTTGAACCTGCATCAAATCAACCAACAAGTTGGTTAATTCACATTCTAGAACACCCTTGGTGCTAAAACATACCACAGGCAACTATGGACTCACTTGACTCACCACGGCCCAGATTTGGGGGAAGCCACCACCTTCCCCCATATAGTATACTTTGTGCCTCTCCGCGGCACCCACATCCGAAAGGCTTTTCGTACCGGGACTCCTAAGGAGGAATCTCAAAATTGTTTCGGTTTGGACTCTTGGGACTTTGAACGATTATAACTTTTTGCTCAGACCTCTAATTGGGATGAGGTCTGAAGCAAACTTGTAGCTCTCCTCGAGAGCTTTTCAATGGTGTGTCGTACTTCACCTGCACGCATTGGGGTCAGGTCGATTCCAGACTTTTAGTGGTCGGGAGTCAAATTGCCAGTTTGACTCCCAGCCTTTTTTTTTGCCATAAATTGTGCCGCAAATGTCCAAATGGCCCATGCAAGGCCATTTTCGACATCTACACTTCAATAGGTTTCCAATGATATAAAGAACACCCAAATGCCAAGTGTTTTGACCCCTGCTATTGAACTCTAAAGTTTCGAGAGTCCCGAAGGACTCCCAAGTCCCCATTTCGGGAGTGTGAATCTCATCCTCACACTCTCCCAAGTAGGGTTGCGACAATTACATTGCAGATGTAAAAAATCATGTATAGAATCAAAGGGTTTTTTTTTTTTTTTTTGTTACTTTAACCTAGTTTTTACTTCTGAAAGTTTTTGTCATCTATTTAATGAGCACAATAATAGCTACTTGAATTTTTTATAATCCTCTTATAAGCCTTTGGGCAGGCTACTTATATAGCAAATAAGTTCCAGAATGCCGAAATTTCATCCTTTGTCAAAGAACTGTTGTTCCTCTTCATCACTACACCGTGAGAGAAAACACAAATAAATCCCACCACCTACTATACTTATGGCAGCAAGAAAAAACAAACCCAAACCTTCCCTTATTGTAATTATGGCAACAAAGATAGGTTGTTTATACAACAAGCAAACAAATTCTAGAATGTCAAAATCTCATCCTTTGTCAAAGAACTATTGCTCTTCTTCATCATCGCATCGTGAGAGAAAACACAAATAAATCCCACCACCTATTATACTTATGGTAGTAAGAAAAAACAAACCCAAACCTTCCCTTATTGTAATTATGGTAGCAAGAAAAAAACAAACCCGCCCTAACCACCTATTGTACTTATGACAATACCAAAAAATGGATAGCTATTGAATTCCTTTTATTGTCAATGTAATTAATGACTGTCACAATAATTCAAGGCTGTGAAAGGAAGGCAACAAGAAAAAAAATAATTGTGAATGTGCTTGTGGCCATGTGACGTTTTGAAATTTCAGATTGAGTTTTGAGCCCTTAAGCCTACCTCCATTGACAAAATGTTCCTCTTGGATGTGGATTAATGGTTCACTAAAATAGTGGGAGTCATGTTATGCTAGAAAGAATGGCACAAGGAGGTGGTGGTGGCATTTATGAATAAGGGCCTATCTACAACACAAAAGAAATTTCACCCCATGAAGGGGCATGCTACACCATTATCTAGGGTGTAATGCACTTTAGGAAACATCCACAATTATTTTATGTTAAAAATAGACCAAAAGCCACCAACCTACCAACTCTCCTGGGAGTTGGAATATAAAAGGAGTTGTTGGATGCGTATTGATTTTTGTTTCAACATAGATTATTTGTGCTTAAGTGATGAAGAGAAAGGTACCATCCAATGTGTATACACACCCTCAACCAAGAGCTTAATACAAGGAACAAGAACTTTTGGACATGGAAAATATTGAGGGTATGGAAGCAAGAAAGATAAATGAGTTGATGCAAAGAAATAATGGTGAACAAGAAGACAAGTAGAAAAAACATAGTTTTCAAAGCTTGTGGTTGGATTGAGAAAAGTAATGGAAATTAGTGAAATTAGCTTAGTAGCAAGTGAATGAACTTAAGGCTAGAACTTTGGACACTATTAAGAAGACTAACAATGGGGAACCAAAGGAATGAGTGATGGTTGTGTGGCAAAATGAGGTTTGCATGCACACACCCAAGATAGGAAAATTAACTGTTAATTGTGTCCTCTAGAAAGGGAATGTGTGTGGAAGATAATTATAAACTACAATTGGTTGGATCATAACCTTTACTTTAAGGATCTAATGGTTTTAGAGCAAAACAAAGAAAGAAATTAGTGAGTGAGATCCATGTTCATGAGCTTGATCATTTTGGGGAAACAAGAAAGTTGGAAGAAATTAATTGTCATTTCTTTTGCCACAATTGGACTAACATTGTGAGTCCATAAGGGATTGCAAAAAATATCAACTAGTGAAAAAATTAGAGTGTGGAAGTTTGGAATGGAAAAAATGCATAGCATTCTAGTGTGTGAATTATTTTATCAAGTTGCCCTTGATATTGGTAGCTAGTCCACTCTCGAAAACTAGAAGTGGCAACAAGTACATTATGGTAGTAGTTGATCACTACTCCAAGTGGGCAAAATTAATTAAGGCAGTCATGGACCATGGTGCATTGATAATTGCTAGATTTTAGAGGGGAAAATCATATGTGGATTTGGGGTGTCAATGTACATTATAACAAAGAATGGAACTAAATGGGCAAGTGAATTTAAAAAGATGTGCAGTAAATATGCCATAATCCACCAACATGCTACTTTTACTTATTCCTAGTGTAATGGGATGGTTAAATGTTTAATAAAACCAATCAAACTTAAGTTTACAATTGTAGCTAGCATGGCACATTATGCATAAGATTGGGATTTCCATTTGCCCAAGGTGTTGTTTGGGTATAAATGTGGAATATAGGAAAACATTAATTTTTTTCCATGCATGGTGTTCATTGGACACAACTCATGCTTCAAAGTTGACAACTGATTGGATTTGTTTTGTACTTTATGACGGAGATATGGACAAGGAGATATGGAATGAAGAAGAGGTTGTTGCACAAATGATACAAAAGCTACATTGGATGAATCATGTGCATGAGATGTTAGTAGAAATTAAAGTGTAAAAATGTCAAAAGTGAACCTATGCACTTAGAAAAGATAAACAAATGTTCATTGGCTTGCTTGAAGGATGTTGGATCAAGACGTGTGAACCAAGCAAAAAAAAGGGGCTAGGGCCTAGATGAGAAGGGACCTACAAATTCTTGGGCCATAAGGATTAGCAAGGGGAGCAAAGAAATGAATGCTCCAGGAACAAACTATGTATGTTGCATGATGGCCAAGAGAAAACTTGGGAAAGTTGCATACAAAAGTGTGAGTCTTCAATGTAATAGTGTAAAGTTGAGTTTTTTTAGGACAAAAAATTTGATTAAAGGAATGGTTACATGTGTGGCATGAATGTAAGTCATAGAAGTTGAAAGACTAGTGGGTGTGCTTTTTATTTTTATTTTTATTTTATTTTATTTTATTGTGTGTGTGATTAAAGGCAAGAAGATGCATCTTACGTGTTTTTGAGAAAATGGAGAGTAAGGCATCTATGATTTTTTATTTTATTTTTAAAAGAAAGTTGAATTCAAAATTTATCAAGAAAATTTGAATTGGACTTACTATCTTAAATTTTTCCTATGAACAACCATGGTGAAGTAGAGTCTCATGAACAAGAGGTTTTCTTACAAAATCCTTTGATTTCCCACCAATGATGGTTATTAAATTGAACATGTTACCTTATCTATTTTGCTCACTCAAGAGGATGCTAACGTGTAATCAACTACCTTATTTACTAAAGAAGGGGTTGTTGGATGACAAACACATGTTGCTTAAGATCATGTTGCAAAAAATGTTCTCAATGGTGGGCTTAGTGTTGTTTGCAGTGGCATGGCTATTGATCCTACCAATGAAGAGGTTGGTGGCATTGCTAACTAAAGGGCTATCGGTGTTACTAATGAATGGGCTAGTTCTATCATTGAAGGAGACACTTCCATGTTGTTGATGTTGTTTTGTTTAGAAATACATGAACTAGAATTATTTGCATTGAGATTTGTAAACTTTTTTCCACCTATCACAAATAAAGATTGATGGATACCATAATACTTTGGTTTCTTTGGCAATAAATAATTAAAGTATGAAATTTCCAATGCATAAACATAAATAAACTTATAAGAAGAAAAACCAGAGAAGCAGCCTGGAAAAAGGAAAGAAAGTTAGAGGACAAACAAAACTCCCAAAACTTCCTCAATGTCCACCGTAACAGGTGGGAGACAACAGCACCACTTTTGATTGATCAATAGGATAGAGAACAATGAAGGTAATGACCCACAAAAGTGAGGAAGAGATTTTATCTTCACAGCATAGTTCCAAGTAAAAAAATCACTAGAAAGAAGAAATTGCTCACGTTATCATGACAGCTTCAATATTCTCAATGCACTGATGAGAGTGAATTTCATGGTCACATATGGAAAGTGCAAGATAGGACTACAGTGCCTAAACCTGTCTTTTTGCCCACAATCCATATATCTTAGATTTGTCAAGTTGAAAGCTCTCCTTACCCAAACTAGTGGAACAATACAGAAAGTCCCATAATAGGAGACTACTTGTATGCCCACACTTACAGAAGCCCTGTAAGGACATAGAACCATCCACACTCATGACTTGTTACTGGGGAATTTTGGGTACTTCAGAGAAAATATATGAGGGAGAGAGAAACTACTGTTACCTTGACATGATTAGAGCTTCAAGAAACTCATCCACATGTGCAAGACATGGCCAATGGTCAGTCCGTATTCGCACAAGCGTGGACCAATCAGAGACCTCCATTTTCAGTAACAGGTGGTACCGGGGGGGTAGAAAAATAAGCACAAGGAAGGACCCAAGTCCACCCTTGGTGCTCTCTTCCAGCCCCCATGGTCCCAACCCTCCTCCTTCACTCTGATCTCGTATATACTCCAGTCGCAACTGGGTACCTTCTTCACGGTTACTACTTGCTGGTGCTCCTCTTCCCCCCCCTCTCGAATCAAACAGAAACTCATCCTCCAAAAACTTTGCATGCTTGAATAATCCACTGTCATGGGCCATTGCAACCAATGAAGTCCCCATAACTGCCACCACAAAGGGGGCTAGCCATTGCTCCACGGCCCCTACAACACGGTCTGCTTGGCCTTCCAACAGTTTCACACTCTCTGAGCTCTCAATTGATACCCCTGCCTGGGTGGCACTATTCTTCAAACAGAAGGTCTCTGTGCCTAATCGTCCAGGACCGCTACAAGCCTCAAAAAGAGCGTGGAAAAGAGTAAAATAGTAATCGGAGTAGTTGTGTGGAAGAACATCCACGGGAACTGGCGCTCGTAAGAATAGGTCTTCAATGCCCACTGGTATGGAATCTAGTTGCCCAGAAACACTGGTACCATCTTCATCAGAAAAAATGATCTTCGCATCCACCAGCGTTGGAACTGGCTGTCTTGGCTCAAGCTCTATGATGATTGTCTCACTGAAAATGTCTTTGTCATCTTTTGCAGGTTCAACACGTAAAGCCTGGCTATGCCCCTCCTCATCATCAATCTCAACAGAATATGCTTCAGCTGTTTCCTGAGCTTTGCCTTTGCCTGTCCAGCGCCCTCTTCCCCCTTTCAAGACCTTGTCTGCAAAGACAGAATCAGGGCTCTCTGTTTCAGGCCTTTGCCACAGTTTCCGTTCAGGAGCTTCACTGAGAAGAAATGGAACATGAACTGATGGGATCTGACCATACAGCCCTGTTGAGGTGAAAGAAATCACAACAGCATAAATGGCTGGCCATGCTTCTAGATTGCCAGAATACACATCAACTAAGTCTTCAGAATCGGAAATTCCATCTGCTTCAGCCTGCATGCGCTGAAGGGTTTCACCCACGAATCTAAGCTGACATCGTATGTTAATTTTAACACCAAGGCCATTTCGAAAATCAGGTATCTCCTCAAAATGTTGCCGTAGGATTCCCAGGATTTCTGACGTTCGGGCATCCATGACACGTCGAACTGGCTCGGAATGTCGCCCTTCTTGGTCTTCAAAACTAGATGAGGGGTTGTCAATAATTATCACCCCTTTTGTACTGCTGCCACCTTTTTCTTGATCAGTCCCATATTTCAATAGCTTCATTTCTTCTTTGGGGTGCTCACTTACCTCCTCCACCACAATCTTTGATAATCGCCCCACCAGTCCTACATCCTTATAGCCCCCATCTACACCAGTCTGGAAAGTGTTGTACAAGACCAATGACCACGAGTGACGGACAAGTAAAGAGTTCTCTCTTGTGAGCCGGATGTATGCCCCAACCTGCAGCTGGTAGAAAGACACAAAAAATAAATTAAAAGCATTTCTATGCACAACAAATGGATTTTTTTTTTGAGCACTGGTCTTACAACTGTTATACTACCCACAAGGTGTTCAAATGAGAAAATCATCTTGGCAAAACAAAAATATTGAGTACAATGACATAGCAATAATAGAGAGAAATGATACTAACCAGTAGCAATGGCTGGCGAGGCTGAGAACCAGCTGCGGATGGAGAGTGTAGGAGAGATGACACATTTGTGTACTGTGGGGCATTCACTTCCTCAACACGTTCATCACCATAACTCAACATTTCTTGAATGCGGTTTCCTGGAACACTTATCAGCATCCGCAAGTAAAGCCTGTTCACAAGGGAAATTTGATTTCAGGCTCAATGTCTGGCAAAGTGTACATAGAACCTCCTGAGCTTGAACATCTCAATGTAATCAAATTACTTTCCTCTTCTCAATTTGGCTCTACACAGCCTTCCAAGCACGTTGAACTGACTCATGCATATTTAGCGCAAGCATATCCAATGCCACTTGTCACATATAGGTACAAACACCAATAGCCTTTGGTAGCCAGGATAAGAGGGGGAAAATACTTATCACAATTCTAACCAAAAACCAAGGGTCTTGCACAGCATCTGTTTTAAGGTACACTACAGTGCAACAAAAATCCTGGCACATGATAAGTATCCAAGTCAGAAATGGGTAACCAGAAACCGTTGACAGAACCCACCTAGCAGTGTCGCGCACTTCAAGATCTGGAAAGAATAGGCACATAAGAGAGAGCAAATTTGAGAGGCTTTGAAAAATTCGAGAGCTCTTGTGGTGCATAAGCACTGTCCGGCATATACCCAGCACCTAAACCCTCGAGACCATTACTATTTTTCCACCACCCCATTACTTCCATATTCACAAAGTACGTAAATTTCAGACCACCCACCAAAGGGACTCACACCCAGCAAATATTAGCATATAGCCAGCACCAGCAAACATTAGTTTGGCTGCGGCAGATTATAGAGAGAAGAAGACCATGGCTCAATCTCCACAACCAGTGACTTTATACATTATGACTGAAACAAGTCCTCAGCAGAACTAGAAAAGAACAATTTCCTCTCTTCTTGATTGGCAGAAGAACCATAGTGAAAAAACAAGCAACAATTGCACTAATCACAAGTCCATTAGACAAGGCTCTAGCTTTAAAGATGAGAACCTTGAAATGAAGAGTGCCTGTATTTTCAAATAATCAAAAGAAAACTTACTGCCCAAATCAAGAATGTTTGTTTACCTGGCTTCCCCAAAGCCAAAGCTTCAGACCACCATCACCCTTGTGCTCTTCCACTCTCTTCCTTACATATATAGTAAGAAGCTCTAGTAAACCAACTGGGGGTATATCCACATTTTCTGCTAACCGTTCAATAAGTGGGAAATAAGCTGGCAGATTGCAGTTTGGTTCCAACTCTGGAAGCAGATCCTCATTAAAAGTTCGAAGAAGGTGCTCTCCCAAGCTTTGATGGGTATTGCACTCCATTAACCGATCCAACAAGGCAAGAATTTGTGGAACCAAATACCGCAACTTCAAAGCCATCTTGACAAGAATGAGCTGAATAGTCTTGAAGAGGGATGAATCTGTGAAGGCAGCCACTTCCAAAGCAGATGATTGATTCTTATGCGGAATCGCTGCCGTAAGAAATTTATGTAGAGCATGGAAGGTAGTGTACGTCTCTGTGCTTGAAGATGGAAGCCATGTGAAGGCCGACACACATAGTAATCCTTCATCCAAAATCCTACTTGCTGGATCCACAGGCGAGTCACCTATTGCCAGAACTTTATAAAGGCCTACCCTTCCATTCCCTGGAGAGGATGAAGTTTTGGGCTTCAGCTTGGGTTGTGGGTTTGGTGTTAGAGGAGGTGATTTTGATGCCAAGGGAGATGATGCTGATGATGATGCCAAGCTTGCCGCACAGTGGGCCAGAGCCACAAGTTTAGCAGCCTTCAGTGAAAGAGGATCAAAGACAAGAGGATAGAGTCCAGAAGCTAAGGGGGCAATAACTGAATGCTTATCCTTTTGAAGGTTTTCAACTCCTAGAAGCCAATGGACCCCAAGCAAGCGGACAGGCAGTGGTTGGTGTGTTTCCCGACAAAGATAAAACAATCTTTTAAGAATCACATCTTCATCCCCCTCAAATGCATCCATGAACTGTGAGTAGATCAAAAGAACTACATGGCACAATACAGGGCTAAAAGTGTATACTAGACTAGAAAATTGTGGCTTGAGTAAAGAGCCATGGAGGTTAAGTGCCCGTGCAATGTTGATAAATCTTGCAACAAATTCAAGCATCCCGAATTCCGTCAAAAGGTCAGATCGTTGAAGAAGATAAGCAACCGCTCTCTTGAACTCCTTCAAACTACCTGCCATGAAAATCCTTCACTTGGACACAGCATCATCATGGATATCATAGTCCCAAAGCTTCACTTCTCTCCTATATACTTGTAGAGCTCTTTATCTTTTCTCTTAGAAATCAACTTACACTCAGGGAATTCTCGCAAAGAATTGGGGTTTAAGATTGTGTTTAGGGTTTTTAGGATTTAGAGGAAGAGAGTATAGGCCAAACAGACAAAAAGGGTACCTGCAGTGAGCTCTTTTGCTGGGACTGAGAGAGATTCCTGGCGCGGACTTGATGCAGCTAAGAATGGTGGCACCGAAAAGGGCACCAATGGGATAGTAATGGAGAGAAAGGGTTGCGCACCAGATGACCTTGACTTGATTGTGTACATATGGCACGCCATGTTATGCAGTATAACAGTGAGCAAGATTTTGTAGCTCTGGGCTGCGTGCGTCCTCTCACTCTGACAAAGAGCAAACACGTGGCCCACACAGACATGTAGCAAACAGGGATGGGCCAATTCCAGCTCTCGAAGGCATTCGCACGCAGTCGCCCTGACGTGACGATCTGCCGCATAGTTTGTTCTGCTGATAAACCCTAAGAGAATCTCCGTAAGCATCTCCAGCTGCGGAGTTGCAGTATGTATTGCATCTACAGTGATGGCTACAGTCGTGACCATGACCATCATCTGCTCCTTCAGCGTATGGGTTATCAAAGACCCATCCACCGGAGCTGGTAATATATTGCGCAAAGACTCCACCAGCATACATACGCCTGCTACAGTGTCTGACCCGACCAAAAGCTCCGCATTCTCTTCCAGGAAGTTGAGGAGCTGTGGCTTTAGCGGCGACTCTTTCTTGGTGATCGATTGCAGCGCTTGATCGATGATGGTCAATCCCGGCCATGATGTCAACCATTTGTGTTGAAGATCGTGGGAAGTTCGAAAATCCTGTAACAACTGCTCCCAATCCGAAACCAGCAACAACTTCCCACTACCTTTCTCTGCTGCCATATCTCTCTTTCTCTCTCTCTCTCTTTCTCTCCGAGATGGATGATGCTCTGAAAAACCCTAACTTCTCCAAACACTGGAGAAAAACAAGCAGTAGTTCCGACACATGATCGATCAATCTCCTCTGCAATCTTCTTCAAAACCCTAATAAATTTTTTTTGCAATCTTGATCAACAACAGTAGGAGTAGCTGCCGGATGCTAATTGAGCTTGTTCTCCAAATCCCTGATTGCCTCGCCGGGCCGAATTTTTTTCACCTATCCTCCTCCTCCTCCAAGATCCATCTCCACTGCAGTGATTATGGTCTGTAACTAACCTTTTCATGAAGGCGCTTCCTACTTCGACGGAGTGCATCATGTGGCCGTTTGACAAGCTCGACAGACTGCGATGTGGTGGCCATTTGAGGACACCCATTGGTGTGTTAGAGAGGTTAAGCAACTAGCCAACAACCTAGCGCACCATGCCACATTACATTATTGGCCTTGCCTACCAAGGCAAGCATATTGTGTTTAGATTCATTATAGAGTATGGTAGCTTAATGGATTTTGGCCCCTAGGTAATAATAATAGGTCTATTTTTATATGAGGATTTTTGAAAGATGCTATTTTTTTGGCTTGTGTTGAAACTTGAGATTAGTTTAGAGTTTTATGATATCTTGAAGGATTTTTGGTTTCTTCTGGAGGATTTTTTTTGAAGATTATATTTTTGCATGGTGAAATATTTGAATTTTCATAATTCTTCTTTTGCCCTAAGATACTCCTTAATGTAAAATGGCAAGGCCATCATGGTGTGACACACCCCTTGTTATTTCAAGCTGCAAGCGCAGATCAACCCTGCTGGTCGGATGGATGCTTTCTTTCCAACGACTCTTGATTGTGAATTTGTACCAATGTTGGACTGGTATCTACTTTTGAACATACCACACTAGTCCTGGTATTTGGGGGGTTTCTTTTTCTGTTTTGTTTTGTTTTGTTTTTTTTTTTCCCATACCTGGTATGTACTGGTAGGGGTACAATCGCCCATCACTGAACATCTAACTATCATCGAACATTTTCCTCACTCTCTCTTTAATCAAATTGACCGATTTTTGTGTTGTTGGACATGCAAACTGGAGGGCTACAAATGTTCTTTCAGCGCCACAAGTAAAGGAGCAAAGAAAAAAGCACAGTAACAAGAACAATGATAGTTTGCTTTCAAAATTTTGCAAAAATAGCTCTAGACCCCTCTCTAGTTCCGGCTCCATATCTTCCCCATTTTTTATCTATTTTGAGTGATTAAAAACCTGATGGGTGTGTCAACTAGAGCTTTACAAAAAAAAAATTTAATTGATGAAAACCTATCAAACAATGTCAATAAAACAAAGCACCCAAAAAAGGGGGAGAGAAAGGTACAAGATGGAAGGACCCAAGTCTAGGCAAAAAGAGGGAACCATCAATGAAGGTGAACTGCAAGGGGACTTGAACCCCTTTCATTGTAAAGAGCATATGAGATAAAGAGAGTGGAGGAACACTTGAAAAAAACGTTTAGTTTAAAAAAACCTTGCCTACAACAACAACACATTTCGAAATAGAGATTGCATCAAATCGTTGTAATGCCATCAACATCCTCTAGTTGTAAAATGGACACAAAACCAAAAGAGGAGGGCTCCTACAACCTTTTTCGCTCCATGTCATGCTCAATGGGGACACTAGTGAAAAAAAGTAAAAAATATGTGAATAAAAATATATAATGCAATATATTGATTGTTAGGTAGAAATTATAAATTAATTAGTTTTAAAATAGGGTACATTTTATTCAAATAATCAATTTAATTATAATATAAAAATGTAATAATATGAAATAATGGATTATAATTAATATAAGGTGGCTTTAATATGTATATATTTTAAAAATTAAAATTATAGGGTGATAAAAAAATAGGTTGGACAATTATTTAATACCCCTTTAAAAATGGTTGTTTGACACATGTAGATCCCAAACCTTACATTAAATGTCCCCCCAAAATGCTATGTTGGCACATTGATGAAAAAAATTGTCAACTTGCTAATGCAAACACCCAAAGATTTATATGGTTAACAAGATAAACTACTCCGTAGGGTATCGATTGTGATAAAAGCCATCCTTGGCTTGAATTGTAATAGTAATGACAACCCCACAAAATAAAGTTGGGCACAAAACTAAATTTATTTGAATGAAGTCAGCGATGACAATGTTAACCAATGTCCAAATGCCATCCACCAAAACCATAATGTTAACCCGTTGACAAATAGACAAAAAATAGGTGGCAAGAAAACATGGGTGTATTCATGTAGAATGTGAAATCTTGCATCCTTCATGATAGACACGAATGCATTCCACACAACATCATGGGAAGGCATCCTTTCCCCCACCATATATAAGCACAATGAAGAAAATGGATTTTCATAGGATTTAAAGGTTAACCACAAATGCAATGTGACAAACCAAGGGCTAAGAAATGGGGGAAGCCCAATCAAGTGCACAACATAGTGGAAAAAGCCTCTAAAATCAATCGAAAATAAAGGATCAATAGGTAAGCAAACAACCATGCACCCACATCTAGCCCCACACAAGATCTCAAGCATGTTCAATGCGAATTAAAAAGCAAATAAAAAATGATGTTAAAATAAAAATGGTCATTCAATCTTTTTGAAATATTATTTTAAAGTCAATATATTATTCTCTCTACCAATTACTCAAAAGGGGGGACACACGTCATTACCATTAAAAGAAAAAACTCTTGCACTAACCTCAAATGGGTTTGGAAGGATAATAAACTTGAGCTATTTGTTCCTATCACCTGTGATAAAAATGAATGAAATTTTAAGAAGAACCTAAAGGTGATGATAGGGGCAACAAGAACCCAACTTTTTAAATATGTCATTAGAGCAATGCTTTTTATAGAAATGAGGTTTCACCCTTCATTAAAAATGGGGAAACAAATTTGCCATCAGATTAGGGGAGTTTGAAAGGATTCAAAAGAACCCAAGCCTAAAAGTTTCTCAAAAACTCCCAACAAAGCCGAATCAAAAGTGTTAAATTTGCCCCAAAAACTTAACAAAAAGGTGAAGTAGCAAAGCAAGTAGGAAGGCCTTTGAGCAAAACATCGAAAGAAGATCCCAAAAGTTATTTGGACATCCTTAACCTCAAGAGCGCATTAGCATGATGAACATCTTCATCCAAAACCTCTCACCAAAAAAATGAAAGAAAGGAACTAGAGCCAAATGGGATGCTGAAAATCTTAATGTTGTCAATAAGGCAACAAATATCAATTGGGAGGGCGAACCCAAGAAGCAAGTTAAAAGGGGCTCAAACTGAACATTTGTAAGGTTGAATGGTTAACCCCACATAAGCAAATTGGAATACAAAATGATTGAAGGCAAGGGGAACAACATGTGTGAAATTGAAGATGTTGGTGTCATTAACTAAGGAAGGGAAAATATAAAAGGGAGAAATATTTGAAAAACAACACAAATCATGAAAGTAAATGAACACCAAAAAAAAACCCAGCAAGGGGATCACCATGACACATGTCGACATATGAAAAGGTGATAGATAAATCTTTCAAAGGGAAGTGATGATTAAAAACAAAAGAAGTTAAAAGGGCATAAAAGAAATAAACAAAAAAATATATTAAATAATTCGCTTCTTATCGTTTGAAATCTTAAAAAATGGTTTTATGTGAAATAATGTTCAAAGCATTTGCTACATCCAGTTGAAGCATTACTCAATCGGGGTGGACATCTAAAGCATTTCGAATACCATGGACCATTATTTCACAACCACTTTTAATTGTCACGTTGAATAGATGTGATGATAAATGAAAAAAAAAACATGTCATGAAACTATAGATATAAAACCTTGTTAACCATTTGATAAGATGCTTCACTAATTGCAATGGTCAAATGCCACCTAAAGGCTTGACCAAAACCAACAGCTTAACACCACCAAGAATGTAAGCCATAGACTATGGGATGTGGCCAACAACTACATGGGAACTCTGCTTATGAAGTTGAATAAAACCACTAGCCAAATCATCAAGGTTGGAAAAATCCCAAAAATGTTCAAAGGGCATGCCTGATGAACCACTTATTAACAAATAGGACATGTGCAAGAAAACTAAATTAAAAAAATCCAAGGAAAGTTCCATATTTATGTTTAGCTGAAAGTCCACTAAGGAATTTGAGTAGGGAGAATCTAAATTTAAATAATGCAAGGTTTGCAACACAAAAATCATCTCTAATGATGATGGAACCAAGGCAAGAAAGGCGAAAGCCCTAACCACATGCACAAATTTTTCGACATGGCCAAAGGTTAAGGTATGTTTTAACCAATGCGAAGGGGCCATAATAGGGGCAAAAACTAGAAGAAATAAGGTTGCCAATAGAACCCTTCAATGCCAATTTTGTGTATCATTTTTAAAAACTTAAAAAAATAGTATAATTCAATCTTCAAATTTGAAATATCTATGATTTCATTTTGAAATTATTGAAATAAATTATAATTTGCAAGCATTTTGTATTTTGTGTTTAAATGAAACATGTTTCACAATGGAAAATTATAATACAATCAACAAATAAATCATTCAACATATATGTCAATTGAAATTTATGAAAGACAATGTTGTTAAATGATCAACATATTATATTTGATCCGTGTATTTTTATAATCATATCAAGGGCACAATTTATAGTTGTAACTTTTAATACCAACATTTGTCACACAATCCACATCACAATTTACAAGCCTTTGTTGTTATCTTTTGCATTTTTGTTCACACTTCAAATTAATATCAAACTTTCACATAGATTATCTCAAAATTGTTTCAAACAATTTTAATATGAATGTTTTGAAAAACACAACCCATCTTCTCCAATTTGATTGTTAATAAAATGAAACTTGAATTTGAACAAAATATAATGATGTATATCTTAGAAGTTGATAATTTGATGAAACAATTTATTTGATCAATGTACATATAAAAACAATTGAAGTTTTTTTCACACATCAAAAACCTATTCATTTTGCAAGCAAAATATTTAACCATGTCACATGATTTTACAATCTATCATGATTTTGCTTGGACTTAAAAATAATACTAAAACCATCATGTGATGAACAACTTGTTTTTGCTACATCCAAAACTCCACAAACATTATCTTCAAAGACATTCAAAACACCTTCATTGAGATTGTACCCTAACAAAGTTTTGTGAATTTGGCATGAACAAACAAATGTTCGACAATTTGCATCCATTTCACATATCAAGATGGTATGGTCAAATTTTTATTTTTCATAGTATATCATGATTCATTGTATATTTCACAAATTGTGTTCCTTATTTCAAATTGACAATCTTGCTTGAAATTGAAAATAACATTTTGTTGAAACTCATATCCACTATTGTACTTCCTTAGAAAGATAATAACATGCATTTCACCATTCACCATTGCAATAAAAACAAGTTCTAAAAGTCATAAAAGCCAACTAATTGAATAATACATCAAAACAAGCATACATATCCCATTTTGTGCTCAATTACACATGCCAAAGGATGCATGCCAAATAATTTCAAATTAGAAGCCACAAAAAAATTCTCGAAACGTGAAAAGACTTAATTAAAAACCTCTCATAAGAATTGGGGAATCTTCATTTTCATAACTAAGAAAAGGCAAAGCAAGGTTAACACTTCAACTAGCCATAGAGAATTCCAAAGAGGGAAAGGCAAAACAGAGAACACAGGACTAAGAAACAAAAACATGAAGGCAATATGAATAGTACGAATCTCACACCTGTTGAAGGACTGAACCATCAACAACAGCAACTTTTCATCAGCTCCCTAAAGCAAGTGAAAACACTAACCTAACTACTGGTTTCTACTACAATTTTGGAAGCAATACAAAGACTCAACCATGCTACTGGCTAACAACATACAACACAAGGAAATAACAAAAAATAAAAAAACACAACAAGATAGACAAAACCCACATAAAAGGACCAAGTGGGCTTCCACGAAGCTCCCCACTTACAAGACTTTATACAAAGTCATTCGAAATACTCCAAATGCTAAAATGCCAAAAAGTAATTTTTACTTATTGAGCAATTTTCTAATTCTCTTTAACAAAATCTCTAGAGGGAGGCCTTTATTTTTCAAAAGGATAATAACATCAACCATTTGAGAAACAAAGAATCTTTCACAAGTACGAAGTGTCACAAACTCATAAAATTGACTATTGATAACTCCCAACTTAACAATAATTGAGATATTGGAATGAGCATGAGGCATACAAATCATTTAAATACCTTCATACTTTGGTTCAGAACATTTGACAAAGATATCACACAATATACCTTGAGGACTTAGATTCATAGCTAGATCCAAGAAGTTACAATAGAAGCCTTTAGAAATACAATTTAACTTACAAGATGTTTTTGGGTATATGCCACTGCCAAAAGAGTGTTGGTCTAGGTACATGAAATTCTCCAAGTCTGGAAAATCAGGAATGACAAGATCTTTTACAAACCTACAAACAAGGGACAAACTATGAAGCACAACAGGACATGTGTTATTCTTCAAAAGATGCTTTAGGAAATCAAACTCATAGGAAAAAAGATAGAAATTAGCCAAAGAGACCTCACAATTAGCACCCATGGAGATACCAGTACATTGTCTATAAGCACAATGACCAAAACAAAGAGACAAATTATCGAGCAAGAAATCCAACCAAGAGATCAAGTCTGAAGCATCTACAACTTTAAAGCTATGAAAATTTTCTAACAAACTTATCTCTTCTTTATTTTTCAGCCACAAAAATCTAAAGTTCAAAGCAGATCTTTCAACCAACAAAAACTTAAAACAATGAAGCTTCAACATCCAATGAAACACTTTTATTGATCAGAAGTTTCATACGAGCTTTTAGATCCATTAGATCAACTTTAGTGTATAGTGTTGAGAAATCAAAAGACTGCAACAGGAGAGGAGAGGTTTTATGAACTTCTGATCTAGAAAGATTCAGTTGTTTTATTACATCCACTACTCCTGTAAAGTTATTGAGAATCCAACTAACACAAGGAACATCTGCCTTTCTGAGCATTGACACCCAAAGGTCATTGACCATAAGAAAAATAGCTTTATAGAAAGAACTCAGCCACTTAGAAACTTCAGTAAGAGAAGTAGAGCTGGCTGCACAAATGAATCTAGGTTTAATTGAATTTTTATGAAACTTCCAAACAGCACAAAGAAATGGAAGCCAAGGAAAAAAGTTTGAAAAACTAAATGAATATAGGTATTAACTATTAACCATTTGCTTCTACTGTCTTCTCTTTTCCATCTTGCTATCTTTTTAGATTTCTTGCTTTTGGACCTCACTCAGAAATGAGGGTGTTGCTAGCAACTTCAAGAGTGTTACAGAAAGTCTATAACAGCCTGCAACAGGAAGTTCACGAATTATATTCAGTTTCCAAACAAACTAGTAGGGCCCATATCTTTTCCTTTGATTGAAAATGTATGTAATTGGTGGTTGAGTGTTCATGACTCTCCATGTATAGAGCAGAAAGCCCTAAAACCCACTTCTCCTGTAGAAAAGACCTAATGATGGACCGTTTGCTATGCCAAGCAAGGGCCTCCCCAGCTTGGCATTTTGACACTGCAAGACTTGGTCTGCCAAGCTTTCACAGCGGTACTCAGCTTTCTGAAGCATTGATCATCAGCTCTGTTGTAGCCATGAAAATTGTCTGCTAAGAAACAAGGCCTGATTCACTCACAAAGTGCTCATGTAAAATTTATGCCTGCTCTATTGTTCCAACTAAAACCCCTAGGAAATCAGCTTAGATGATCACCTACCATGTTTGAGCACCTCAAGGAATGACCTTGTTCATCTGTGCACATATTATCCAATGCTTTCTCTTTTTCCTACTGTTGTCTCCCACTGTATCAACTGTGTTGCCATAGATTTTTGGATTGAATACTCACCAGTAGAGAGATGGTTGTTTGATCACCTCTTTAGTTTCTTTTGACCTCTTCTGGATCTATGCGCTTGTCATTGTTCAGATGACCAGGGCCAACATCACAGACTGCATATTTTCCGGCTGTTCAAAGATTGGTCTCCAGATCTTGAGAATTGAATTCCACCAGCTGGTGAAACACCTTCCATACTCACATACTCTCCTACCCATTGAACTCCTCCACCAGACCCTGAACTCTCAGCGTTGAAATCATATGTCAGCAGATGTCATGGAAAGGGAAACTTCCAAGTAGTGAATTCAGAACAGCAGCACAACAATTGCATCCATATGCTGCTAGAGGTTGGATTAAGGATCTTAACAAATGAAGCACATGAACATGATCTCGATCCTTATGAATGGATTGCACCCATTTGCATTGAGAAGTCATGTGGTAAAGTTACCTGTGAGATGAGAGGCTCAGCTTCTGTACGTTTCATGAAATGAATAGAGTTCCGGGACAGTGATGTAGTTTGGTCACCAAGTAACACCTCACCAATGTGTTGCAAAACTCGAATTTTTATATATGGGTCCTTTGGTGGTGTAGCATCCTGCACTCTAGTAAGTGGTTTCATCAGTTGAGTCCTCTGAGTTCTACTCTTGCCTATACCATGCTTCTATGGGCTATCCAGAGCACACCATGTTTCCAAGTGTTCATCAACCTACAACAAGAGACTGCAAAGGAAACTCCACAACAACACTTTGAACCAAACACAACACAAGCAAGGGCAGTCATAACCTCATGAAAGTCACTCACAAAGTGTCCAACCATCACCTTCAAAACCAATAGCAGTAATGACCTGCCATGACTCTCCACTGACTTTATCAACAATATGAACATCAAGAATTTAGATGATATACAACCTTCCCATTGCAGCATGCTCTGTGAATGACTTCTCCTCCCTTTGAAAACTCAAACTCACAAATAGAAATGCACATAGTGCAGTTGAGCAGCATTACCACAGTGAGGTCCAGATCAACATTGGTCATGTATGAGCCAAGGATGTCAGAGTAGCTTTTCAGAAACTCTTTTTCAGATGGATGAAGCAGGTCCCTGACATCCTCAGGAAGTACAGCTCCAAGCTGCCATCTCAGACGCTGTATCCTTTGGGCTCGGTTGTACCTGACACAAAAAAGTGCACGTAGCATGTCAAAGACCACAGCCTATGCTAGTGTGTAAAGGACTCATAATCATGTGACAAGGCCATGAGGATATTGTTTTGTGTTCCAAAGCTTGGCATCTTGTCTGAGAAGCACTTTGCTTGATATTTAGGCCTTGGATTTGTCATAGGACCAATGTAATATTACATGTGCAACCCACTTTCTTCTCTTCCTTCTTCCAATCTATTTCCTTTGTCGGCAAAGAAGTGCATTCAAAGATTAAAGTTGAGAGTTTACTGCAATCTCTGTTGAAGAATTCCTAATTTCAATTGCACCATGGCAGAAAACTGGGACGAATGAGATGACACATACAGGTAAGATAGCAGGCAGCGCTTATTGCGAAGCAAGCTTTGATGATGGATAAGGGCTCCACTGTAGTTCCCATCCACATGCATTATCTGTCCACTAGGATTTTCCTCCTGCAAAAGCCTGTAACGTTTCCCCCTTGGTGAAATCTAATCACAAGAAACATGGCAGGTAGTCCTTCTCAAGAACTGAAGGGAGAGCCTGTGCATAACAACAAATAAAAAATGCAGATATTTCTTCACCCTTGAAGCTCCTGCCTCCTTTAAGAGGTGCACATTTTGAAATGGAGATAACGGCAGCTATCCTGTTCCTCCTCCTTCCCCTCGGAAAGTAAAAGTTCCTACATTTCAGTATTTTGATGTTTTCATACCCCGAGTAACGGCATGCAGCTGTTTTTCTACTATTGTGGTAAACATCTAGCATGCACCTGGCTGCATTTTCTCGCACAACCACGGGCAAGGTGTACGTGTGCAGGACCACCAAGCGAATGCATCTCGCTATCCAAAACAGCTAAGTGCAACCTGAGTGTAAAAAAAGAATGAAGAGAGAGCCAATGAATCGAAAGGCACTCACGTCATGATTTTCGAAACCTGGTAGTAATGTTCTTGAATCTCACCAAGCACCTTGTTGAAAAGGTCATGCTGCAAAACATCACAACAACAACAACAACGACAACTGTCTGAGACCAACAACAACAACGCTTCTACGCAGCTCAACGACCTAACAAAAAAAAGCTCAATGTACGGAGCTCTTCACCGCAAGTTTGGTTGCAGCAGGAGAAGAATGAGGAACATACGTTGAAGCGGCGGATCTGGTGTTCATCAAATGTAAGCTCCCGAACGAGCTCGGCGCCCGAACGACCATACATAATGCTAATCCTTGCCTCTTTTGCACAACTATACTTCCATTTCCACAGCGATCATCTTCAAAACAGCATACATATATATTGTGATCGGACATGAAGTCAGTTGGATATCTCTCATGTGAACATTACTTCGTTTTAGGGTTTAGGTTTTTGTTTTGAGTGGTCGTCAACCTTTGTCGTGCAGACGGCGGGGAGCACGATGCAGATGGCGGAGCACGATGCAGACGCCGGTGCAGATGGCGGAGTTTATGTTACTGACTGCACTGACCGCTTGGAGAAGACTTGTGAGTTTGGGTAGGAAACTTTGTTTGTTTGTGTGTTATGAAACAGGTTGGCAGCAGACAATGGGTGGTCAAGGGCGCTGCCGTCTGGAGATTCACATGGTGGGTATGGAGAATCATGTTTTGTTAGGACAGTAGCACCAAGGTGTTATTAGATGTAAAAACTTCAAAACCTCCATCCACACTATGCCATCTTATATATTAAAGTTACATGTCTGTCCGTTTGTCCGGGCAGTTTTCGGGCCAGCACAGACTTTTTTTTTTTTTTTTTGGTTGGGTTTTTTTTTTTGTTTTATTTAATTTTTTTGGTCCCCTTTTTTTTTTTTTTTTTGTTTTTTTTTTTTTTTTTTTTTTTGTTTTTTTTTTTTTTTTATGGGTTTTGTCCGTCAGCGTGGGTTTTTTTTGTTTTATTTTCTCACTTGTTTTTTTAAATGAAAGATATCGTATAGGTTGTATTTTTGTGG
>Ga0116229_10005133_pt1 | contig 21410 bp, 14 predicted proteins | sample S1TSphgellanicum_3_FD_87313 | JGI IMG/M metagenome (GOLD analysis project Ga0116229, IMG submission 87313) | Host-associated microbial communities from peat moss isolated from Minnesota, USA - S1T2_Fc - Sphagnum magellanicum MG | ecosystem: Host-associated > Plants > Peat moss > Unclassified...
ACAATCTTTTTTTTTTTTTGGTTATAATTTGACATTGTTATCAATTTTAGAGATGAAACATTGAATTTACAAGGAATCAACACATTTTCAAAAAAAGATATTTATTCAATTTAAAAAAAACACTCATCTACCTAGAAAATTATATGCATTTATTATAAAATTTGTAAAAATAATTGTTCCAAAATTCATTTGTATGAACAAATTATTTTTGGGCAAAAATATATGCAGTCCTTTCTTAAACTATTGCCATTGGTTTGTTTTATCTTGTTTGCACCTTTATATGCACTCTAAAACATGTTGAAAAGGATTTGAAACTTGTTGGGAATGATTAATTACATGTTTAAAAACATGCTAAAAACTTGTTAAAAAAACTTACACATTTTGAAACATGTCCATAAGGGCTTACATATTAATTTTGAATATCCTTGTAATATGTTGGGGGATTTAGATGTATTAAAACATGCCATAAACATGTTAAGGACTTACATGTCCTAGAACATGTTGAGAAGGGTTTACATACTTTCGAACAAGCTTAAAACATGTTAAGGACTTACATGCTTTGAAACATGTTAGAAACATGCCAAAAAGGAGTTATATGCTTTCATTTTTGAAACATATTGAGAAGGAATTAATGTTTGGAAACATGCCAAAAACATGTAGGGAAAGACTTAAATGTTTTGAAACATTTTGAAAAAGGTGTACATGTTTCGAAACAAGTTTGAAACATAATGGAAGCATGCTAAAAAAGAAGTAGATGTTTTAAAACATGCCACAAACATATTGAGAAGGAATTACATGTTGAAGTATATGCAAATATGGGCTTAAATGGTGGAAAAATGGCAAAAACATGATAGAACCATGTAACTCCTTCTTGGCATGTCTTTTACATGTTTCAAAACATGTAAGTCCTTGGTTACCATGCTTTTGGCATGGTTCAAAACATGTAAGTACTTCCTACCATGCACATTTAAAACATGTCTTTAAACATATAAGTCATTAGTTTGAACCTTGTGCCTAATGCACAAGTGTGTGTGTAATTGACGGTACATATTACAAAATTACAATTACAAACTACATTTCCAAAACCTCTTTATATACAACATTCCGCATGTATCCATCGGGACCCTGGCCACTGAAAATCTTGATGTTTCCATTGCTTATGACTCGTGAGATAGTAATATATAGCTGACCATGGGAATAGACCGGAGACGAAAAATACACCCCAACGTTGTTTAGTGTCTGACCTTGACTCTTGTTGATTGTGATTGCAAATGCCACTCAAATAGGAAATTGACGACAACGCAAAACAAATGGCCAATCAATCCCGGAGGGGGACATGATGATGCGAGGTATGAACACATGTTTGCCGACATTGTTCCCTGTGATGATATCCGTTTCAATGACACGCTCACCCAATCTCTTGACAATCAACTTCGTACCATTGCACAATCTTATTGATTGATTGAGATTGCGCAACAAAAGGATTGGCACACCCACTTTGAGTTCCAGCTTATGATTTGCGATACCGCTAAATTGCAAAGTGTTCAAAAATTCCACCGGATACAATGAATCCATTGAAACTCCTACAGCAGCACTTGCACCTTCTTCTATCGAAGTCAAAGAATTTGTGCTCAAGTACATGTGCAATTCTTCAAATAGCGATTCTAGAATTGCATTGTTGACTTCACATAACGTTAGTATTTTTGGGGCCAGAATGATTCGTTGCATAAGATACATGGTATCTCTAGAGTGGCGTTGGTGATTCAGATAGATGGTTCGGATTAATCCTCTTAAGCTGCAATCTTCTACTGGCAGCTTCATATGGGATGGAATCTTGATCCAATCTGGATCAACACCTTCTTCTTCTACAATGGCAAGAAGACTGCACTCAACACCCATTTGGCAAACTCTCGCTGCTTTTCAGAATTAGCACGATGATTTGCATGTTGATATGAAGACAAAGAATCGTAACATGTTGCCAAAGATGTGATTGAAGCAACGAAACACTAACAATGTCTTCTCGTCCTCCCTTAGGAACAACAAGCATGATTTGATGAAAATCCCCACCAAGGACCATGGTTTTCCCACCAAAGATTTTCTCGGTTGCTAGTGCGTCATCCAATTACATCAAATCACGTAGGGTCCGATCAATAGTTTCGAAAGCTCACCGATGCATCATCGGTGCCTCATCCCAAATGATTAGATCAACTTTACACACCAATTCGGCCACTTTCATCTGTTGTGCGATGTTGTAAGTCGACTCATCATGTAGATTAATTAGAATCTTGAATCTTGAATGGGCGGTTCTGCCGCCTAGAAGCAACAAAGATGCAATTCTTGATGAGGCAACTGCAAGCACAATTTTGCTTTGCCCCTTGTAGACGAGATAGAAGCGTTGTTTAAACAAATGTTTTGCCGGTTCCACCACTGCCACACACAAAAAATAGTTTGCCCTTTTTGTTTGTCACAACAGTCAAAATAGTTTCATATGCGTTACGCTAATCATCATTGAGCCTATCTTCTGCATTTTTGCATCTGTGAATGTTGTTCATAAGCCAGTTCTTCTTGGACCAATCAATTTCCCCCATGAATAGAAGGGATGTAATTAGACTTGGGAAGCATTGGAAAATCTTCCAGGCAGTGTCCGTTGCGGATGAGAACTTTATCAATCTCATACAATGCACGATCCTTCAGCGCATCCTCAGAAAGGGTAACAGCTGGATCATCATGCTCATGGTGTGTCATTGCTTCAATGTCATCATTCAAAGACTCCCAATGTGCATCCCATAGCTATTTGGGATTCGTCACCTCACAAAACATCAGCATGGAAGCAAACATGTCACACAACTATCGTCCTGAGGCCTAAAGTTCGGCTTCTTCCAAGGCTTGACGCCATTCATTGTCGTCTGCAAGCAAACCCATTGCAATGCATGCATCTTTGAATGTGTCATGCTATGTGCCATCCACTGTCCACAAATGCTCGTAGGATGTGGCACCTTTGACGCAGTTCAGCAGCATTCGCAAATAATAACGTTCACCTGATGTCGGGTGTGCATAATACATGCGACCAATGGCAAAGCCTCTCTTGCGCATTGTCCATCGCTTCAATTTCTGATTCCACACCCATTGCTAAGGGAATTGATCGAACATAAGGCTTCGTGCAGCTTTCGATTCTTGGTTTGTTTTGAACCGTTTCGTTAACATCGTTCTGGGAATGGCTGACCGTGTTGCCACTTCTTGCACATCATCATCATCGTCGAACATCACCATTTGTTGATTGGGCAAATGGTATTGCAGACGCTCAACGGCATGAAACCGCTCATGCATATCAAATTTGAAGATGCACCACGCTGCTTCCAATGTAGATACATAACGACAGTCAAGATATTTTTTAATTTCATCGACTTCGACCACATTCCCTTCGGTGGCATTGTCATTTTGGCATGAAATTTCAATAGTTGCACGATCATGTCCTTTATAAATGTATTTGAATAGATAGTTGACTACACGAATGTTGTTGCAGACCTCAATGTTGATGTGCGTATCATATTTGGTTGACAAATAGACATTGTGTGGTACCACCCAATGATTGTCCAATTCAACGCCATGAACCAAAAGTGTGCACCCCATATCTCTACGTTGATAAATAGGATATCCGTTTACATTTGTCACCGTCTCGAATTGGAACTTGCGTGGATATTGTTTTTTGCATTTGCCTTCTTCCATGCATGGGGCATTTGGAAACGTAGCTCCACATGGACCATGCATCATGCATCTTGCAACTGTCTTATGGGCCAACTTGTTTATCTCTGGATTCGGAAGTTTAGCATTGATCATGCAGTCTACATCCTTGACCGTGTGTGGCTTGTAGTCTTTGGCAAAGAAGATGAGAATGTGTGCATGCAACAACCCACGTTTTTGAAATTCAATGACATAGATTTCCGCAATCGTGCATCCTAGAATATGCTTCTTGTGAATGTCATTGATCAACTCCTTTAGCTTGATTTTGAACACCCAGGTTACCAAATCCGGTCGATCCTAAGGTTGTTGTCTGAGTACCAACGCTTTCTTCATCTTAGGCCGTTGGGGATTGCAAGTGAATGTAACAAACGCATCCAGGCTGCAGGCCTATCTGCAGATTGCCATGGCATCTTGATAATTCTGAACCATGTGATGTGGACCTATTATGGAAGAAGATGGTAGAATGATCCTTTGTCCGATAGTAGCAGTGCTATTGTCACCTGTAGTGATGGCGTCTTGAAGGCCTTGATAAAGATTTGCATGAAGTTTTTTTTTATTTAGGTGCAAATATTTCAAGCGGTTTTGTTCAATAGCCGCATAAGCATCCACAATGTATTGATGCCTCAAACGATCACCCCGAAGCAACGCAATGCCATCAGTGTCTCGATGTTGAAGTTGATAATCGTAAAATTTGGCCATTGTCACATTGTGATGTTTTCTTTGATGCTCAAATTCTTGCATTGGTCTTCATCCAAATTTCCATCAACAACAACACCATTGAGCGGAATATTTGGATGCCATCCATCTTCACCATAAGGAAATAACAACGGATAATGTAGAGCCATGTATCCCACATGTAGCTCTGAAATGCGTTGAAATGGGCTAGCTTGTTGAACAACGACGACATCACATTTGTCTACAACTTCAGAACCATCTCCTACCATTAATGTAGCGACTTCATCGGCCGTCGGCACATTGTATCGGCGAACATCCTTTGTTCGAGAACCAATGAGATGCAATTTCAGATTTGTGGGAGCACCTTCTATTGCCATCATATCCCTTGCCATTTTGAACACTTCAACATAGGGATTAATATTGTACATGATGGTCAACAATTGATCCAATGTTGTTGGATCAAGCGATGGCATAACGGCATGGCAGTTTTGACGTTGGCTCTCCGTATCATGAATGTATAACTATGTAAACTGTGAACACTATTCTTTGGCATGACATAGGGATCCGATTTTGTGATAAAGCTCACCTTGAATGCAAAAGGAGTACGATCCAATGCCTCTTGTTACCGACTCATCAACTTTGGCACCAAATGAAGTGAATGCCAACTGTCGTAACCCTAGCTTTGGGCTTGCGACCAAGGCAAAAGGGAATTGCAAGGGTGCGGGCCAAGAGGAAGCCCGGGAGTTAAGCCAAGAGGAAGCCTGGGAGTCAAGGCAAAAGGAAGCCCGGGAGTCACATCACATACTCACGGGAGTGCAAGAAAATGCTAGGGAGTGTGAGGGAGTAAACACTCACACTCCCAAGGCAACTCCCACTTGGGGAGATGGAGTCCCGGTGGACTCCTGAAACTTCAGAGAGCGATTGCAGGGGTCAAACCTCAATGGCTTGTGACGTTCTTTATATCATTGGAAAGCTCTTAGAGCGTAGATGTTTAAAATGGGCTCGCTTGGCTCATTTGGACATCTGAAACACAAGTTATGGCCAAAAGAAGGGTCGGGAGTCGAACTGCTAGTTTGACTCCCGACCACAAAAAGTCGAGAATCGACCTCTTCCCGATGTCCGATTCGGGAGTGCAACACGGCATTGGAAAGCTCTCGACGAGAGCTACAACTTTGCTTTAGACCACATTGCGATCCAAGGTCTGCTCGCAAAGTTATGGGGCTCTAAAGTCCCAGGAGTCCCATTAGGCGCGATTTTGGGACTCCCACTCGGGAGTCCCGGGAAAAAAATAGCCATTTGGATGTAGCCTCCGTGGAGAGTCACAGAGTATACTATAAGGGGGAAGGTGGTGGCTTCCCCCAAGTCCGGGCCGTGGTGAGTCTCGTGTGTCTGTGTTGCCCGTGGCTCGTCCTAGCACCAAGGGTGCTCCGACTTTGCACTAACCACTTTGTGGGGGTTGTGTGTAGGCCCGTGTGAGTGACTAAAGCTTGTCAACTCTTCCTAGTCCCATCCCGGAGCTCCAACCCCCCCCTCTACCCCTCAAATGGTTGTGAGCTAGGGAGCGTGCTCCAACTCCTCCTTTTTCGCTGTTTTCTACTTGGGCTCACATTTGAGCCCTTTAAGGAGTTGGGAGTGCATCACCAACACTAAATTATACATGCAGATCTAATCTCAAAATTTGACGACACTTCTATCTTTGTTCGTTAAAAGAACTTCCAACTCTTGTAGTGTTGGAGGAAGACACGATAACATAATTTTGCCATCCTCGCAACATAGAAAAAATTCTAGGTTGTTGTTGTTCAACTTTGCTAATCGTTCTTTGATCCACATTTTCGCGTTATAGAATCCATAGATTGTGTCCATTTCTCCATAATCCCATCGTTTCGGGGCTGATGCGTCTTTATCTCCAAACAATTGCAATGCGTCATTGCCAAGAGAGGGTTGTGCATGTGCTGCTGTTTGTTGTATGGTTCGCCGTTCTCGACACAAACAATTACTTTATTCTTGTGGCGTTTCAGATAGCTCGATCGACTCTGTACGTTACTTGGCATGCCATTTTCTTTGTAGGTGATTGCGATATTCAGGTGTAGATTCTGATGTGTCTTGATTGAATTTTGCTGGAACATTAATATGTGGAACAAGATTTTCCAAAGAGTCAGTTTGCTCGTCATTCTGCTAAGCTTTTGGGTGCTGCCAAAGGGCCACCAAAGCTGCTAAAACACTACCATGCTGTGTAATGAGTGCACGCATGCGTTCTTGTATGTCTTTGGGCATTATGGAAAATATATGTTAGGTTTGTTGTTGATATTGATATCAAAATCTTGGGGGGGGGGGGTTTCTCTTGCACTCTAAACCCTTTTCTAACCCTAAACATATCAAACTATAGCAGCCCTTTTCATGTCCACCTCTGTTTTTTTTGCTTAAAAGAATGTTACACTCCCTAGCATGGCTTTCCACTTCAAGGTCAAGCAGTTCCAGCTTGATTGCAAAAATGACATCTGAGTTCAATTCTTGTAGAAGACATTGAAAGAATCTTTTTTTTGAGAATGGATCAAATCTTGATCAATAGTGAATTTGAGAATCTGAAATCCAATTTTAGTACAGAAATTGCATATTATGTGATGCATTTGTTGAAGTTGTTGTCTATTTCAGAGTTGACAGTCTGGATGCATCCCAAAAGATGTCTCACATTGCTAGGCTTCCATTTAGCGATGACCTCCATTTCTTGCTTGATCTGTAACACAATTTACTACATGAATCCCAAATTCTAATTTCACACAATGTCACCTTAAAATGCAAACTAAGTTTTCTGGCTTCTTCGGATTTTAGGTTACTGCAATGCTGGAGCAATAACCCATGAACCCACAAAGCTTAGTTTCCCAAAACCTGTGAAGCTCTGGCTATTGGTTTTTTATGTGGAGTGATTATAGGAAAATTAATTAATGCTCCAATTTGCAGGATCAATCAGACACAGGAAGGCTGATATCCACCGTTCATTAATAAGCTTTTGCAAGCAATCCTAATGCTGATGGTCAATAAGTTGCCCTTTGCAATCTCCTAGAAATTGTTTCGACCCAAGGAGATGGTGGAAATTTCCCTACTTTAGAGGACACCAATGATGAAGTAAGCACTATTCTCAATGACCGTATTCAAGAAAGAGATTAGCAGGTTAAACCCAGAAGATTTAGCATCACTGAAGGACGGATAACACTTGGTCATTGCTCTCTAGTAGCTTTTATTCCTTGAGTTTTCAAAATTATAGGAAAAAGGGTTGCTTGGACTTTCGAAAGATGATAAAACACCTCTAGAAGTTGTCATAGTGAGGATGCTTTCATTGTTGGGAGTTTCAGCAACTCCTTTAGTTCCACAAGCAAAAGATGAGCATGTGTTACATTTAGGCATTTAAAAAATTCATAGAGCTTTGATGTTCATCCTCATTCATGATACCATTTCGGAGTTTTGTGCCAGACCATACATTTTGCCACAGAGGAATACTTTCACATGTCTTCTTTCTCATGGTTGCTGTCAACAACAATGGTGCCATGTCTTGTAGAGCTTTTCCACTTATGATTGCAAGGCTTTGCTTTCTCCGCCGCGCCGCGTTTGTATTCCATTCTTTCTCCATCCTGTTAGAGTAAACAAACCATGACGGGACGGATGGATGATCGGACGGATGGACAGACAGATGACGAGACAAATGGATGAAATGATGTTTCACGACGTCCTTTACTATATGTAATTCCCAACATGTTTTAAACATGTTTCAAAGCTTGACAACTTTTCTAGAAATGTTTTAGAGCATGTGATTTGTTCTCAACTTGTTTGTGGCATGTTTCAAAACATTTAAGTCCTTCCCAACATGTCTCAAAGATGTTTCAAAACATATAAGTCCTCCTTGACATGCTTATGTAATTTTTCAAAGCATGAAGTCATTCTAACATGTTTTGACATATGTAAGCACTTCCTCACTTGTTTCAAAACATGTAAATTATTCCTAACATGTTTCAAAGAATGTAAATCCTTCTTAGCATGTCTTGAACCTAGCTTGGGCATGTGATTGACACCTAAGATGGGTAATAAAGAATCTTTTTCAAAATGAAAGGAATTGAGGGTTTTCATGTTGGCATTGATTAACCAGACAAAGGGTTGGGCTTGGAATGAATGTGTATGAGACTATAAACACATTCCCACATGAAGTGGAAATGTGTGGTAGTCGAAGGGAGGCACTTTTAAAAGATTTTCAATTGAATTCACATTAAAAAAGTTATGACTCCTAAGAAGTTTCAAGCGTTTAAGCGACAACTTAAGGGATCAAACCTCCTCCAAATCAAATGATTGTTAGCTTGTTGGAAAATTTCATGTTGCAAGATACAATATGGTAAGCTTGCATTGCCAACATAGGTCTACTAGTTTGAAGTTTTGGGACCATTTAAAAAGTTGGGACAAAAATATCTCATGTGTTTTCAAATGTCCACAAGTGTACTTTACATTTAAAATGCAATTTGTAAGGGCAAATTGGAAATTTTTTTGAGGGGAAAATCATGTTCAATTTGGAAGCTTGATATGAAAATGGAAATATATTTTAAAAGATTATAAATAAATGCGTTTGCATGTCCCATTTAGTTTAATTTTGGTGTTTTGGGACACCTTTTGTCTCAAAATTGGGAATGAATCCCAGGAATTTTGTCATTTTAATGTAGGTGCCATGATCTCCCACATAATATACTATTTGAAAGAGATTCTTTTGTCCTTGGAACCTAAGTTGTGGTGAATCAAGTGTGAATCGATGGCAAGTCTATGTCCCAATTTTGGTTTTGACTATAATAATTCCCTTCTTTGTGCAATTTGTTTGAGGTGATAAGAAGGGGTTCATGAAGACTAGTGTTAACTCATCCTATTCTTATCATGGAGCTCCTACATGACCCTATTTTCTCAGTCATGTGAGGAATTAAAGAATGTGCCCAAGGCTTGAAAATCTTCCACAATCCATTGTATTGGAAACTTTACTTTGATACCTTGTGGTAAGCCTTGGAAGGTACACCATGACATGTTTCAAATCATGTTTTGTGCACAATGTTTTTTTTGTAATATGTTTTTATGCATGCTATTTATATATATATTGAAATCCAAAAATTTGGCGGACTTATTACTCATACCAAATTTAACCAAATGCAATTTGTGACCTTATTATTTTATTGTGCTTGCTATGAGCTTTCCAATGTTGTGTGAATTGTTTCAATCATACATTATTTGGCTCTTCAAATGGAACTCTAAGTCATCAAGTTCATTTTGCAGCATTTATTTTAAATAATAATATATTGTTTAATAATGCATTGTCATCTTCTTATTGAAATCATTGAAATCTTTCCCAAATTACAAAGATCATTAAATTGAAACATGTTTTGACTCAAGCTCAAACCTCATTCCAAGTTTAAAAAATCAACAAGCAACACTTTTTAAAACAAGGGAAACTTGAAACATTTGAAATATTAAAAACAAATTTGACAACTTATAACCTATCCTTACAATTCAACTTTTTAAATCTTTCAGAACTTTACACTTGTTTCTAAAACATTTCGTAACGTATCAAACTTTTAAAAAACATTGCAAAACGATGGCCAATTAGATAATGACAATGGATTGTGACTTGGCAAGGACTTGAACCTTAAATCAATAAACAAATCAAAAGCAACAAAACAAATGGACAACTAATCAAATACATAAAAAACAAAAATTAAATTTGAAATACTAAACTTAAAAAATTAAACCACTAAATAACTAGAAAAAAATAATGAAAATAAAATAAAATAACAAACTAGTTAGCAGATCAACAAACGAAAAGGAAGAAAAAACCAACAAGCAAAACCATTAAAAAAATAAAAAATGAACAAAACTAGCAAGCAAACTAAACCAATAAGCAAATGAAAATGAACAAGAAACTCAAATTTGAACTTTAAAAACTTGAGCCAAAGGTGGAAACTGTGTTTGAAACCTAAAAAATGTGACATTTTGACATTTGGGGAAAAAAAAAAGACATTGGGGAATTTTTAGAATTTTTAGTTTTTCTAGTGTAATTTCAACTAATTTTGCTTAATTTTTGGTCAAATTTCGACATAAAAAATTGTAAAAAAAGATGAAGACTGATGCACACTTTATTTTAGAGATGTTGCTCAAAGAATATACCTAGTCAGGGTAGACTTTGCTTCCATCTGGTAATTGCAAGGGGAATGGAAAATGGTCCAAAGACTTTCATGTAACTTGGACGAGGATGAAATCCCTTCATCCAAACACGGAATGCAACTCGATAATAAGAAAATTGTCTTCAAATTGTCCAATCATGGTTTCTATTTCTCACTTGTCATTTTTCCTTTTGACCCATATTTTGCACTATGGCACCTCCTGGAGGACCTTTATTGGCCTTGCCTACCAAGGCAAGGATATTGTGTTTAGATTCAATATAGAGTATAGTAGCTTAAGGGATTTTGGCCCCTAGGTAATAATAATAGGTTTATTTTTATTATGAGGGTTTTTTAAAGATGATATTTTGGCTTCAAGTGTTGAAACTTGAGATCAGTTATAGAGTTATAATAAGATCTTGAAGGATTTTGGTTTTGTTTTAGAGGATTTTTTTGAAGATTATATTTTTGCATGATGAAATATATTTGAGTTTCCATAATTCTTCTTTTGCCTTAAGATACTTTTAAAAAATGTAAATGGCAAGGCCCTAGTGTGACACACCCCCTTGCAAAGCATTTGAAGTTCCTTTATTCCTATGATGAACTATGTCTGCCTTGGCCTCATTTTGATGTAAAGCACTAGGAGAATTTTCCTTTAACTTCATGAATTTCCTTGTTATATCCATGAATATTATTATCCTAGTTTCAGGTTTTTCTTTTTAAAATTGAAAAAAAGTAACCATTGGTTCCAAGTGTTTTTTGGTGAAAACTTTCAAAGAACCAGAAGGTTTCTTGAAAGAGTTGGCAAAGAACTGGTTGTTCAATGTAGGTTCTTAGATCGGTTCTTTGATTTTGTTAGAGCCATAGTTGTGGGTCATGACAGGTTCTTTGGTTTTTTTGGAAGCCTTGGTCACGGGCCCATATAGGTATATAGACCAAGGAAAATGCTAGGTGAGCTCAAAGTTACTTGGATTTACATGTGGTTTTTTCACACACATGGGGTTGGTTTATCAATTACCCTACCAACCATGGGTCTAATTGTTAATGCATATTTAGCCCCAGGGCATTGAAATTTGGTGAGGCCAAAACATATGAGTACAACAACATTCGTCAAAAGCTTGACCCCATGTCAAAAGCCCAAGCTTGATGGCAAAAGCCTGGGGTAAGCCATGTCAAAAGTCCAGGCCCAATGTCCAAGAGGCCTGGACTTTGGTTCACCAAATTTACTAGGTAAGTTTTTGTGAAGAGATGTATGAAAAACACAAGAATGATTTTCACCAAAAATCCTTGTGTTTGCAATTGTTGTGGAGTTAGGTTCTTGTGGACTTCGGGCTACTACTTAAGGCTTTTGACATGGGGCCGGGGGGCTTTTTACGTCATTCCCAAGCTTTTGACACGGGGCTTGAACTTTTCACGTGGAGCTTAGGTTTTTTGACATGTGTTGTACTCATATGTTTGGGACTCAAAAAAATTCCAATGACCCATGGTTAGATGTGCATGACAATTAGACTTAAAATTAGTTGGGGCAAATGATAAACCCCATGTGTGTTCCATGTAAATACAAGTAAATCTGAGGTCACTTAGCATTTTTCTTTGGTCTCCAGCTCATTTTCTTTGGATACTAGTTTCTTACTCGACAAACATGAGTGGGCCAGGGCCTAGCACAAGCATGTGGCTGTTTTGCTATTCCATAGTATGATCACCACCAAGGGATACTTAAGACAAAGAGGCTATGGCCGGATCCAAGGCCAAAATTTCCAAAAGAAAATTATTCACTTTATAACAAGATACTTTAGTGATATAATAATAAACCTGGCAAACCCTAGGCCCAGTTCAAACAAGGCAATCCTTCCTACTTACTTACTTAGGTACACTTTACACTAGGAGTCAAGGCCAATGTTCAACCCAAGTCAAGCATTCCTATTGGTGCAAAAGTTGAAGTCATCAGCGCCCAAGGGCTTTACACAAGGAGTCAAGGCTGAAATAGAACACAAATCTTTTCAATATGGTGCCTCGAGTTACTAATAAATAAATGCTGAACTTTATGACCTTGTATTGGCCCCAAGGCTTTAAAAAAAAAAAAAAGGGATACCATTGAATTGGGAAAGCCAATTTGCAACCCTTGGGGGCCAAAAAACAAGCCAAAAAATGCTCAAAGTTGGCCCCAAGTTTTTTCAGCCGTGACTCCTAGTGTATAAAGCGGGCAGGGGGCAGGGAGGGGGGGGTCTTTACATCCTAGTGATAGCAATGGAGTTGAGCCAACAAGCAAGCATTTGCCCCCAAAATGTTTGCAAAAAAAGTTTTCATTGGAAGCCACAAATCATATGGCCAGAGAAGAACACTCATGTTCCTTTCTTTCCAGTTTGGTTAGGTGGTCGAGCGAGCTTAAGGCGGCGGTGTGCTATGACATGTGATGGAGTTCTAAGTACAAAGTACACGATTCGATTCATTCGGGACTGAAGAAAGAGACAATCACTCATTCATCAGGGGGGGGTGGGTTATTTCAGGCCCAATCATACACTAAGTTCTCGAGATCGTCACCCAAACAACCTTATACCAAATGGCAACAAGTTTAAAAAGATATGGAACTGGTCAATTCTAGTGGGACCAGGCCCTGAGTTAGTTAATCCCACTCTCCTCCTTTTAATCTCTCTATTCACAAATTACTCAATCTAACCTACGAACCTTGTGCATTAAATGCTGAGTTTGGGCCTACGTTTACCAGCCTTGGCTCAGGTTATGTATGGATAGTCCATGATCTCCATAAATAATTGATTGGGGGTGGTGATCCTTTGTTGGCCTTGCCTACTACCAAGGCAAGGATATTGTGTTTAGTTTCATTATAGAGTATATAGTAGGTTAAAAGGATTTTGACCCCCTAGGTAATAATATTAGGTCTATTTTTATATGAGGATTTTTTGAAAGAATCTGATATTTTGGCTTGTGTTGAAACTTGAGATTAGTTATAGAGTTCTAATATCTTGAAGGATTTTGGGTTTCTTTTAGAGGAGTTTTTTGAAGATTATATTTTTTCATGGTGAAATATTTGAGTTTTCATAATTGTTCTTTTGCCTTAAGATATACCTTTTAATGTAAATGGTAAGGCCACAGTGTGCCACACCCCTTGTCAGTCTTGTACATGATGTGCAAAGGTTGCCTTTTGTGGCAGCTGCCTGTTCTCATAACAACAAATAATAATATCAAAGAGGTAGTAAGGAAACATGTTTTGTTTTGTTTTGTTTTTTTTTTTTTGGGGAAATAGAAGGCAACTAGGTTTTTGATGTCACAAAGAAAGAAAAGGGGAAAAATGAGAAGAACCTGTCCAAGTGTTGTTTTTAGGGGTGGGCTCAATGTGCTAGTTTGTACTTTGATACCTTTATTTGCCAAAGTTGGAAGAATTGAAATCTACTAGGCAGTGAGTTCTTTAGCAAAAACATGACAATTTTGTGGTTGGAAAGATGAGTGGAATATCAATTATGGTTCAAGAATAATTAATATATTTTTTGTTATTGAGAGTATATTGGTAGAAATGAAACTTACAAGGAATTCATGACAGCCCACATTGGCCCCTGCACATGTCTGGAGAATGTGGTTCAATTTTATGCAATTTGAAGAACCTTTTGAGGACCTGACATGCCATGCTTTTGGATCTCCAAGGTGGTTCATGGTTTTGGGAATAATTTGTTATCAAAACTCATCTCTGATTTCACTTGAAGTTGGGTACTTTGGATGCTTTGATATGGATCTCTTTTTATGTAGAATGAAAGGGGATAAATGTGAAATGCATGGCAATTTTTGTTGTGGCATGAGGAATTGTCAAAGTTTGAACTTTCTATTCCTTTTTCTTGCAATAAAATAGTTTGATCCATTATTTAATGTCCATGAAAAAATGAAGCTATTAAAAAAAAAAAACGTAACTTTTGATGTGCACTAGAGTTATCTGTAAAGTCACCCTGTTTTCACCTTGTCTTGGGCCTTCTTTTTACCTTCTATCCCCTCTTTCAGTGATATCAGTGAAGTAAGGAATTTTTTATTAAATCTCAGTATGAAATGCTGAAAGCTCAGCATTTAATGCACAAGGTTCGTGAGTAATTATTGCAGTTGTACATGTAGGAGCACTCGAGGCGCTCAGGAGAAAGGATAGACAGGATGAAACTCAGTTTACCACCAAAATTGGTGGAAAAACTAGTTTGGGTCCCATTCATTTTGCTTTGTGAAAATTTCAATCCCAGTCACACATTTGATGCCCTACTATGCCGAGACTGACCGTTCGCCCCCTAATCGCCAGACTTCACGGATAACTCTCCTCTGTAACTGAAAGGCACAGGGCATCTAAACATAGTGCTTCCAGTTTTGGGTCAGAGTAAACCAACAGCCACTAGCACACCATGAGTGATGGATGATGGGTGGACAGGAAAAACATTTATCCATTGGGTTCCAGTTGTCTAGTTAACCACAGTGAATACCTCTGGTGCGGTTTTTACTAGCTACCTAGTTACCAACCCAAAAGCCTTTACCAATATACTAACCCTCTAACTACCATCAACATGACTAGTGACCACCAAGGTTGTTACCTACCTACCAACTTACTTACAGGAACCATTTTCATACAAGATAGATTACCAGGGTGAAAACCCAAAAGCAACCCTGTTGGGATTCATCCACACCTGACTCGTAGCCGACTTTCAATGGGTGCACTGATGAATGAAATAGTGGCAATGAACTACTTCCTTCTTTGGATGGTTTGAAAGAGAGAGAGAGATGAGAAAGGATTCATCTACAGTTGGGATTCATCCACAACTGAGTCATAATTAGTCATAACCAACTTTCAATGGATGATGGTGCATGAGTGAATGAAATATTGGCAATGAACTACTTCTTTCCTTGGATGGTTTGAAAGAGAGAGAGATGAGAAAGAGAATTATTGGCCTGTAAAGACTGACACAATGAAACCCCCATGAACAGCAGATGATGGGAGGGAGGCAGGCAGGCAGGCAGGCTGTTCACTAGGTCCTGTTAGTAGGTAGGTAGGTAGGTAAATAAGTAGGTAAGTAGGTAGGTAGGACCCAAGCTTTTCAATGCTGCAAACTATTTCTTAGCTTAGAGCCCCACCTCTTTCATAGCCTAGCAGGACCTAAAGCTGAAGGAAGGAGGACAAGGAGGGTTGGTTCTCACAATCACACCACCAAGGCTCTTGATTTGGCACCAAATCTTTACAAGTGGGAATCCAAATCCTCAAGGGTCTGTAGGTTCTGATTTTTTTCGGGCTGTTGTTTTGTTTCTTTACATTAGCCACAACATCATCATCATCATCAGCAGCAGTAGCATCATCATCAGCAGCAGCAGCGTCTGTTTCTTTCTTTCTTTTTTGCAAAGTTAGGAATCCCATTTGGGAAGCTTTCTTTATTCCTTCAAGGCCTTTTTGCATGGTCTCTGGCGTGTTCAAAAGATATGGTTTGAAGACAGTTGTTGTTGTTGTTGTTGAACTGCTCAGCTGCATTGTTTCTAGTTCCTTTAGTTTTTGTACGAAAGAGTAGTAGGCAGGCAGGCAGGCAGGTAGGAGGGCCCATTTGTACATTGCTTCACTTTGTTGTTGTTGTAGAGGAGGCTTTTGAGCTTCAGCTGTTGTACAACTACTTCCCCTGCTTCTCTAGTGTTTTCAGCTTCGGTCTGAGATCGAGAAGACACCCAAGCTAGAGTGATCTTCTAGGGGCTTGAGAGTGGAGTTCATCAGCTCAGATTCCAGCATTGTGTGAAAGTGCGTCTATGTGCAGTAATCAGTAGCAGAATTGCAAGCTCAGATTTGCATTGCCAGGAGTTGTTTCTAAAATTTGGCAGAGTGTGTTTTGGGATACTGATCATCATCCGGAAGCTACAGGGCCAGGCGTCCGCAGCATTGGGGTTTGCGGCCATGAGTTGTGCAGAATCCGCGGCAGACCATCTGAGAATGTTTACTACCACTACTGCGGTGCTTTTTCTTTTGTCAGTGTTCATAAGCTCATGCAGTGCTTGGACATGCAGTTCTGATTCCGAAACTGCACTCTTGGGCTTCAAGAACGGCTTGATCGATCCGGATGGGTTGCTGGACGAGTGGGTGCCAGGAACCAATTGCTGTTATTGGCCGTATGTGACTTGCAGACAATCGGATGGTGCAGTGGTAGAACTGAGCATAACAGGATCAGCTCGACCAAACCACCAACCGTATCGCAGCAAAAATGCCAACTCTCTTGGTTCCACACTTCCAGATTTAACGGAGTTGCAGTTGTTGAAGCTGCAGTGGATCTTCTTCAACAGCCCCATTCCTTCCGCATGGGGTTCATTCTCCGACAACTTGCTGGTCCTCATTGTCAATGATTGTAACCTTCAGAGTTCAATCCCTTCCAACTTGGGTGACATCCACAATCTACAGCGCCTGGATTTGCAGGCCAATTACCTCACTGGCGTCATCCCTCAGCAGCTGTGCAACCTTCAGCAACTGAATTACCTGGATGTCTCTTACAATAATCTGCAATCTGGAGCTATTGTTCCTACTTGCTTCCAGAATAGACCTGGACTCCATCTCTCAACTGGTAATCAAGATGAGCGTGGAAATCAGAATAATAATAACCATGCAACCCATTCTTCTACCCCCACCACCAGCTCTTTCTTTCTCCATCTTCTACTAGGAATCTTTCTCCATGTGCTCTTTGTTATCATGAATTGAGCTCATACTCTTTTATGGACTAAGTACTTTCAGAGATTGTTCTAGATTTGCGCTTGTAACACCATCCATCACCTTGTGTTGGTGGATGGGTTCTAGGATCATGAATATGATATAGTGCACAAAATCTGTACTCCTAATTCGGCTGGCTGAAGCTCTGGACCCTTCTTTTTTTTTTTGGTTTTGTTTTTGATTTCCTCAAACATGATTATGGATATCCCAGTTTCTCAGTTACACTGGCAATGTAATAGTGTCCTTCCAGGATTTCTTTCTCTGCACTGTTGTGTCTTTCTTGTTTTTTGTTCATAAAATGTGTAAGCTCGCACTCAGAGAGCAAAATTTGGCTGTCCCAGACTTATTTCCAGAGTCATGATCATCACAGAGATTTCATGTGCTAAATTCCATGAACTTTTGTCATGAATGAGTGGGAAGGGGGGAGAGAGAGGGGGGATGTGAATTGAACAAATTGCCCAGAGTTTTATTATACTCTGAGCTTGTTGGGTATGTGCATTTTCACACAACATGGCTTCAGACTTGGGTGCAAAGTTCAGTTCATGTGATTATATACATTTATAATGATCTTTGCTTACTCCAGAGCTTGTGCTGCATTCCATTTTGGTACCCTAACCATGAGGTTTAAAAAAAACAGAAAAGACACACATATATATAATTTGAATTTCAATTCTTGAACACATTTTCTTGTTTTCTGGCTACAATATCATCTTTCAAAAATCCTCATATAAAAATAGACCTATTGCCTAGGGGCCAAAATCCATTAAGCTCCTACACTCAATAATGAATCTAAATACAATATCCTTGCCTTGGTAGGCAAGGCCAACAAATTTGATTGCTCAAATCTTCCCAAGTTCGACTTTAGGGCCTTCCATTCTCCCACATCCCAGTTGGGTAAGACTCAAAGAGCGGGGCATTCCCAAAATAATTGATGGCCGACTTACTCAGAGAGCAGGCTGTTCCCAAAATAAGTACCTACCTCCTCAGCTCCTCCACCTCAGGCAGGTGCTTCCCTTCTTTAGGAAGGCTGTGCTCCTGGGGTGTTGTTACTTTTACACTTATTTGTCACCAGCGAGTATAACTGGTGAGTATAACCTGTGTCGCTGGCCTAAGTGTCGTTAACAGGATTGTGTTGACCTTCATAATAGAGCTCAATTGTGAAATTTTTAAAAAAAATATTTAATTAATTTTCAATGACAACAATTACTCAAAATTCAATATCGTCATCAGCTTAAGTATACAAATTACAAAATCACTTTCAGGAAATCTCACAGCTTTCCTGCAACAGTACTAAGAGCTTGCCCCGATTGCTTTTTTTTACCAAAAAACAATTTGTTGATTTTCTTTGACAATTTTTTTCAACAATCAATAACTCTTGCACTGTAGGTGGTCTAAACACTACCAAACCATGTCAATGCGCCCCTGCTCTACTCATTGAGAGCTTTCCAACGATATCAAGAGCATGACAAGGGATGCTGTGATTTAGGAGATGTGAACGTGGCAAACAAAACAAGCAAACGACCTTCCTTTGTTTAATAGATAAATTGTTGTGTGAGATGGATTGAAGAAACCCTTGAATATTAGAGGCTAAAGACAATGCCCGAGAGAGTGAGTGGTCAGCCTGACTGACAATTTCTGGCTGCAAAGCTACCATTTCTGCTGCAGCTCAAAACACGTCCTCCATGTTGCACCAGCTCTTGGATCCGTTTTCAATCAGCTTTTGCATATATATATATATATCCACAGTCTCTGACTACTGACTCACTCAAAATTTGAGGAAAGCACGAGTGCTTGTGGCACACATGCATTGGCTCTAGCGATATTTAGTGTTGATAATTTGTGAGTGAGTGGGTACCACCACTACCTTTTGTTTGGGTAACAGTCACAAACACTGCATATATTTATATATGACTGTTTGAATGCTCATTTGTCTTCTGACCTCTTGTGGAGCAGCTACCATCATTTGATTCAGTAGGTGATACATTCCAGGTTGCTTATTTGGTGAGCAATTTTTGTGATGATGAGTGAATGAAGAAAGTGTGTAGGGTTGAGGGTAGATGACAAAGTCATATCTTCATGTAAAGACATTTCTCTTGACCCTTCATCTAGAAACCTTATAGTAGCAAGCACAGGAGGATGCTAAACACCCCGGCCATACAAACGAGGGGTGTGTCACACCGTGGCCTTGCCATTTACATTAAAAAGTATTTTAAGGCAAGAGAAGAATTATGGAAACTCAAATATTTCACCATCCAAAAATATTATCTTCAAAAAATCCTCTAAAAGAAACTAAAGTCCTTCCAGATATTATAACCCTGTAACTAATTTCAAGTTTTAACACTTGAAACCAAAATATTATCTTTCAAAAATCCTCATATAAAAATAGACCTATTATTACCTAGGGGGGCCAAAATCCCTTAAGCTACTATACTCTATAATGAATCTAAACAGAATATCCTTGCCTTGGTAGGCAAGGCCAACAAACTTTGCAAGTGTCATTGCAATGGCCAAAGCTGTAAAGTGGGTGCCAAAGTAGCTGATAATAATAATTTCCACAAGTGTGGCCCTGGCCTTCTTCTTGGGCCATCCATCAAGTTGTGAATTAGTTTAAAGATTAATATTAGTGGAGAATGCTTCCAATATATTTTTGGCATTCTCGGAATTATAGCTACTTGTTGTAATTAAAGACTTTTAGTGTAGATAGAAATCAATTGCATGGTCAATCAGCTTGTTAGGTATATGGCATCCGATTCTAAGTTCAGAAACCTATGGTATTCGTTGTGTTGTCTACATGGGAATGTCATTCTTCTCCTAATTAAAGTCCATCAAATATATTCTTACACCAAGGCTCAAGATGTTCCATTTCAAACACCATTTCAGATTTAATATCTTAAGGTACATTCACACTTGGTGTTAGTGACTCTAAGGTAGAGTCCCCTAACACCATGCTAGCCATTTAGGACTTAAACCAAGTTGCCATGAAAATTTTATGTTAAACTAGCGTTTATTAAACATTGAGCTATTATGGCCCATTTAACATTGGGTGCCACCTAGGATGCAACCTAGATTTTCATTTAACACTGACTTAACATCAAGTGTGAATGCAGCATTAGTACTGCTTTCCAGTTTTACATGGCCCGAGTCGCTCTCTCACCAAATAGGAGAAGTTGTAGGATGAGAAGTAAGGGACAGAGGTCATCCTTGACTGGAAGTACTTTAGAATACATAAAAATGCAACAACCCCACTTGCATGCTGATTCTGACTTGAGGATTGTGCATGGGACTGACATTGTAGCCATGGCCCCCGTTCTCATTAAGGACATCTCCAAGCAACAGCTGTAGAACACCTTCAATTGGTAATTTTGGATGAAATACAACATTCAAATTTCATGGAGTCCTTGATTCCAAAGGATTTTTTGGCTTTGAAAAAATTCACATATTTATTTTCAGGCCTTGGAAGAAATGATTGTTCTTCATTGTTGTTGATTGAATTAGGCCATGAAATTCGAATTGTGTCTCACTTTTATATACTATCTAGTTTTTTCTTGTTAATGGGCGGGGACAACATTTGATTTATATACCTTTAGATGTGTGACAAATCCTAATTGAAGCCCAAATTGAGGGTGTGGGTGGAACTAGTGTGAAAACAACAAAAGCAACAACTAATAATATTTAGGGGCACTAAATGAAGATGTTATATTTTCATATAGTTGCAAGTAAACTTGATGCAAGTAGACTTGATGTTTGTTGCAGCCATGCATGTCTTCATGGATGTACATGGAGGGGGGCTCATGTGAGCATTTATTTTTCAAATTTTATGATATAGCTAAACTGACTAGGTATTATCATCCACAAATAAGATTTAGCCAAATTTGGCTATAAATTGGATACGAAAATTTAAGAAAATTTAGGTTGCTTTCAATCTTTTTGGCTAATTGCTGCACAACAAAGAATTTGTCATTCCCCCTTATGGAAGAAAAGAAAACACAATGATTTGCTCCCCTTGAAATCCTCCATTTTAAATTTCCCCTATGAGTATGAGGTTATGGATTTGCTTTATGAGGAGTTTTTCTTTAGTTTTCATTGTGTGCTTCACTTTCATGACA
>Ga0116229_10005135_pt1 | contig 21408 bp, 8 predicted proteins | sample S1TSphgellanicum_3_FD_87313 | JGI IMG/M metagenome (GOLD analysis project Ga0116229, IMG submission 87313) | Host-associated microbial communities from peat moss isolated from Minnesota, USA - S1T2_Fc - Sphagnum magellanicum MG | ecosystem: Host-associated > Plants > Peat moss > Unclassified...
AATGAAATTGTTGGATTTGGTGCTCCGAATTTTTCCCCTTGGTTATCTTGAGTGAATTAAGAGTCAAATGTGTAATAGGGTTTGGTAGGTTTATGAGAATTTCAAAGCACCAATGGAAATGAAAGAAAGGACCATTATTTTCAATGTTTAGTAGAATAGGGTTGAAAAGTAAATGTTATGGCCAATGAAATCGTTGGATTCGGTGCTTGAATTTTTTTTTCCCTTGGTTATCTTGAATAAATTAAGAAATAAATTTGTAGTAGGGTTTGATAGGTTTGTGAGAATTTGAAAACACCGATGGAAATGGTAGAAAGGATCATTGTTTTCAATGTTTAAAATAAATAGGGTTGAAAAATAAATGTTATGGCCAATGAAATTATTGGATTTGGTGTTCAATTATTTTTTTCCTTGGTTATCTTGAGTGAACTAAAAATTAAATATATTGTAAGGTTTGGTAGGTTTGTGAGAATTTCAAAACACCAATGGAAATGGTAAAAATGATCATTATTTTCAATGTTTACATCATAAATCTACTGGGTTTCATAGGTTCATCCAACTTTTGTGTGAAATTCTGTTTTCCTAAGTTTGTACAAAAATCACATGAATCCCATGTTATGGTTAATATGAATGATATTTGTACATAATATTTAAATATTTGAATGGATGAAACATTGTTTTTGAATGATATACATGAATGTTCATGTTTAATACACAAAAATTGCATAGTTTTATATAAAATTATATCATAATAATTGCATAGATTTGATTAAAATGTAAATCATATATATTTCATATCAAAACATCACAAGTAAAGAAAAAATTCATTTATATAGAAATAATATGTATATTTTTCATGTCAATTTTACACTTTGAAGCCCATGGATGTTGCACAAACATATTTTTTATAATTTTCACATGAATTTTATTGAAATTTCGTAATATTGTAAGTTTGTGATGTAGTAGAATAAGGTTGAAAAATAAATATTATGACCAATGAAATTGTTGGATTTGGTGTTTGGAAATTTTTTCCCTTGGTTATCTTGAGTGAACTAAGAATTAAATGTGTAATAAGGTTTGGTAGGTTTGTGAGAATTTTTAAACACCAATGGAAATGGTAGAAAAGATCATTATTTTCAATGTTTAATAAAATAGAGTTGAAAAATAAGTGTTATGGCCAATGAAATTGTTGGATTTGGTGTTTGAATTTTTTTTTCCTTGGTTATCTTGAGTGAATTTAGAATCAAATGTGTAATAGGGTTTGGTAGGTTTGTGAGAATTTCAAAGACCATTATTTTCAATATTTAGCAAAATAGGGTTAAGTGTGTATATAGAAGAAGGATCTACATTTAAGCCTCATGACATTCTATCAAAGATCCACAAAGGATTTAAATGTAAAACCCTTTGCCTACATAAATATACAATTTTTTTATTTTTTAAAAACATCGCCCTTATAAAATGCAAGTTTTTGTTGATCAATAATTGGGATTTTATGAAAGTCATAAGATCTCATATGAGGTTATGCCTAACAAAAAATAAAGAGATACAAAGGGAAAATGATGGTGGTTCTTTGTGTAGGTGTGAATTTTTTTTTTCCAAGCCATTGGGATTGTTGAATTTGATGGTTTGAATGTGTTTTCTTACTTATTTTTATTGAAATAGTAGTCTAATAATTTAATATATTAATTCAGCAAGTCTGTCAGTCTGTCAGTCAGTCAGTGACGGTGGGCCAACACGGGCGGGCTGGGCACGAGAGAGGTTCAGGTTCATCCACAACAAGTTCAGGCATCTAGTGGATGGATGGTGCGCCGGTGGGTGCTGAATCACTCTGGCCCAATGTGATCCGATGGAAACCGGTGTTCAGGCATCCAGTGGATGGATGGTTCGCTGGCGCGTGCTGAATCACTCTGGCCCAATGTGATCCGATGGAAACCGATGTTTAACAGCAATTGGAAAAATATAAAGAACCGCCGGGTTCACATTATGGTCTCACATAATATATGGAACCTATTTTCCTTCCTACCTGCCTACCTATGTATGAGACCTATGTATGAACCAGTGTTGGTTCCGGTTCTTTGAATTTTTTCCCCCATAATCAAAGAATCACTGGTTCCGGTTCTTTCAAAAGAAGAACTAGAGGTTTTACGAAAGAACCGGTAAAAAAGCGCACTGGGTCTTAAACTTTTTTTTTTTTCCTGAAAATTTGGGAACCGTGGTTATATAACCACACCGATTGTTTAAAAATTTTAAAAAGTGGTCGCTAGGTGAGTGGTGCATACCCGGTATGATAACCGGAGGGCATCTTTCACTGTTGCATTGCATCAGTGCCTTGCAGGCACAGGTTACCACTAGTGTGTAATAATGTAGTAGTACCTTGGTGTGTTCATCACAAATTTTTTTTTTTAATTTTTTCGAAATTTTCAAAAAAAAAATCTTATTATGTTGAATAATTCAAAATTTATGTAATTCAAACACCTTGATAATGTAAAATGAAGTTAGCAATTACATGTTCATAAGTTAACCATTGTGTAAACTACCATCTATTACCAAATGCCCAATTTTAAAAATGTGTTTGGGTTTTTTTTCCACAAGGTTACAATGGGTTATGATGCGTTCATTTTTTTTTTAACAAGACCAAAATGGGTTTCTTTTGTGTTTGGTTATAGGTGTAAATGTGGGCAATTTAAAAAAATAGTGACCACTATTATTGTGTGATAATGTTTTGTTAAGGGGGTTGAAGTGACCACACAAGTGTGTCCAACTAACCAAAAATGAAGCAAATGCAAAAGAAGGGGTGTGACCTAAAAACAATGTCCAACATTTTATGTGGATGAGAGGAGAAATCCTAATTTAGCTTTGTGGCACATGATGCCAAAGTTGTGGTGTTTCAAGGACATCGAAAAGTTCAATTACTTGTTTTTTTGTTTTTGGTTTGGTTTGTTATTTTGCAAGTTATTGTGTAATGGCTTTGGTGAACTAGTTTTAGTGATGGAGCACGATCATGGCTGCTCAATGGACAATCTTTATGTGCAATGTGAATCACGATTCTTGTGGATGATTGGTGTTGAACTTTCAAGGGAATGAGGGGAGGTGGACAAGAAAAAATTATATGAAGCTGGTTGAGAATGAGAAAAGGGGGAGTTTTTTGCAAGTGGGGGAGAAGCTAAGTTCATGTTTCTACTAGTTAGGATGTGTGGAGTTTGTTTGGACTTTCATAGTAATTAGTTGGGGACAAAAGTCCCTTTGGAGTTATTCTTCTCTTGAACCTGGCGCTTGATCTTCTATTGTGCCAAGAGTGTTAGGAGGGAAATATGAGGTCTAATGTTTACATCTTAAGGACTAGATCAAGGGAAATGATGAAAAAGTTTAAGATTTCAGGAGTGATTATAGTGGCAGCCATCATCTTTGTCAGTTTTTGGGGGGGTTCCTATGTGAATGTGTAATGTGGTTTACTTTGAGAAGAGAATGCCTATGATATATTGGGAGTTCTAGGGATTTGGGGACTAAAAAATGTTATGATGTGTGGATTATCACATCTATTTACTTTGTTCATAGTTTCTATCCAACTTTTGAGAGAAACTATGTAATGGTGTGGGGTAACATTTGTGGGGATTCTATTGATGAAGGATGAGTTGCCACTCATTAACAATTAGTTGGCTTCTTGAGAGGAAATCAATAGAGGTCTGATCCCTTGAGGTCTATAAAACTAGAATAACAAAATTTACTTGGCTGGAAGGATTTAAGTTTAGAAATAATACTTGTTTAAGACCTTCTTTCTACTTTATGAAATTTTCAACAAACCTTGTTGAGTTTGTATTCACAATGTTAGGAATTTCCACACCAAAAATCATCTCCCCTTTTGTTTTGGTGATAGGGGGCTTATTTATCTTTGGTTTTGGGTGTGTTTTAATTTAATGTTAGAGACCACTTGTACCAACTTGAGTTAATCTATTATTTAGTGATGGGGATCATTGGTTTAATGATAGAAAATGAATTGAACATAAATGTGCAAAAACTTTAAATGTGTTCCCATGTTTAAATGTGAATCAAGACAATTAAACATAACAAAAAAAAACCTTGACTTTGGATACTATAGGTTGAAACATTTATGATCATCCTAAAAATCACAACTTGCAAATTCTCGCTAATTTTGTAAACATTTCATCCCCACCAAAAGAAATCAACACATTTACAAGTTAATTAAGCAAAGTTGATTACAACCAAACATCCACTTCTCCAATTCCTAATCTCAAAGTTTTTAGCACATTTGATCTAATAAAGATATCAAAAATTGGTTTCAATGTTTTATAAAAAAAAATAGTTCTTAGTGCCATTGTTTTGAGAGCTAAAATAAATGATGACAAACCAAAACAAGTCCAAAAAGAGAATAGATAAGGCTTTACTTACATAAACAAGGATTGCAAGGAAAGTACAAGAGTTTGTCATATTATAGTTGGATCCAAAATTATGTAGTTTCACATAGTAGATCAATAAGTTCAAACAAAAGCATATTTTAACAAGCTATAGTTCTCTACACATTGAAATTCACACCTAGAACTTGCACATTGACAACATATTATAATTTAGAGGGGGAGGATTTTATAGACTAATATAATTTACTCTTGTCTATTAACATACCCTTCGTAGGTCTAGAGCACACCACCCACTTGTTGGAGGATGGGCCTAGGAGGCATGGGGTTGTTTTGAGGCCAAACAAGTTTCATGCTAGAACAACAAGCTTGAAACAAGGAAAATGTGCAACATGAACCAAAAACTATGTACATAGGGCAACAAGGCTAATAAAACCCTTATAATGAGTGGGAAAAACAAACTAATCATTAAAAGCAATGGATGTATTGGAGAGAGGGACAACAACATTGAAAAAAGGCAAACATGTCATGGAACATACTCTGATCCTTCATATTTTATCATTTGAATGGTAGAACACAAATTTAAAAAGTTGGCACAAGAGTTTTACTAACAATGGAAGAGGATGGTGCAATAGTTGCATGGGTTTTGGTTATGTAAAAAATAAGATTATCAATATGAACATGGCAAAACTCAAACTTGACCAACACCATTTTAAAATTCAATATAAGGGAATAATTGGTATTATTAGTTGAAACATTGACACCCATAGTTGAGTGTTTGTTGTCTAGAACACAAAACTTACCACCACAACGAAATTTCCAAATGACACAAAGAAAGTTTCAATGTAAGCTCAACCATGAAAACAAAATTATAAATAACTCCCAACAAGGGGCCCAATGCTTACCTTTGTGGCCCTTGTAATTACTAAATGTGTAAAGAAAATAAATGGATTATAATTGTATTATAATTACTTTTTAAAATAATAAAAATGAACAATTCCAATAGGAATAAAAATGGTGGTCTTAAAGTGGTAGTTACACCATGTAACAAAATTATCACCTAATATGTAGTAGTATTGTCCTAAAAAGGAAAGACAAATACACATTTGTTCAAACCAATGAAAGAAGAACAAAAAAAACAATGGTAGTTTAGAAATGGTAATTCTACCCCATAACATAATTATCACTTAACATAGAATATTTTTCAAGTAGAAAATAAGTGAGAAGTTTTCAATAAGTTGGTGGATTGAACAAAATTAAAAATGGTTCCATAAGTACTTTTAAGTTTCCTACTATTGTACTTTCTTAGTATTTGGCTATCATGATGGCATTCTATCTCTTAATTAACCTCCTCCAAATATTCCCAATACTACCTTCTAGAAAATGTCAAACAAATATACATTCCCATACAAAAACCATTTTCTAAAATATCAACCCAAAACCATATATTTTTCATTATTGTACCAAATTATTATGTACTTGCATCTTCCACTATTAGTGAAAGAATATAACAAAATGAAACTAAAATTAAAGAAAAATAAAATGGTCATCCTCATTTCCCCTTATCCTTTAAATCTCTCATCATTGTCTTCCTACAAATTAACATTTTCTTCCAAATCTTATCCAAAATCCCTACATTTAATGAAAATTAACTTATCAACAACTAAAATTTAATTAAAATTAACATCACTTCCTGATTTAGTGGAAGTGATAAGTTAACCTAGTATTGATAATTCTTACAATTGTCGAGTTGGCCTACTAGCTTAACTAAGTAACTAGAATATAGGATTTTACCCTTTAACATTGATAATAATAAAAAACATGAAATGTGTAACAAAAATATTAAATTGAAATTTTATTAAAAAAAAGAAAATATAAACTTGAAATGAAGGAAAAAAAATTATGGTGCAAGATCATACTTCAAATTGATGTTGAACATATTAAAAGTAATGATGAAAAATATTTTTATTTATACACACATTTGGGGACCTAGTTCAAGGAAACTTCCATATGAAAATAGTTCAAATTATTTCAAATTATCTCAAGGAACCTTCTTGAATTTCATCCATGTTGATGAAAAATGGTCATTCATACATGATGATGCTAACAATGATGTTGGTAATGATATTGGTAATGATGTTGGAAAACTATTATGAGATGTCAATCAAAAGGACTATAAAGCACGAGGACTAACCATTGAACCCTAATCAAAATCATATATACCAATTCATAAACATTGTACAACGAACACAATTATAATGCATACCATGTTTGAAATGTAAATGAACACATAGCTTAAGTAGACAAATAGGGTAGATGCAAGCTATGGCAATTCACTTTTTGGGTCCTTATGGATTTTTTTTCAAAGTGTACTTTATTCAAATGTCACAAATGCATTGTAAAATCACCAATTTGACAAAAATATTTATGGGATAAGATTGTCAACTTGAATAAGAATTTTTATTGAGGGGTGAAATTCAATAAGCATACACCAATCATATAGTAATAGACTTTTAAAATGGACATATGGATTATAATATGGGTTCCACATTAACATTCAAATACATTTTTTGTTATGATTTCATCTCAATATTTTTTATAGGGATTCAATATATGATACATGATGGAAAAGCAAATATGGATTGAAAAAAAATTACAACAAAACCTTTAACCGACAAATAATTATGGACTTTTGAATGACAAGATTTGAACTTTATTTTCAAAAGTCCCAATCTTGGTCATTTTTTGTTGGATTGATATTTTCCCCCCTAACATGTATGTTAAAGAATTTTCTACATGGGTGACCTTTCATATGGATTTTATTAATTGATTAATCATCACAAAAAGGCCCATTAAACATTGGTTTTTAATGTTTGAATCTATTTTAGTGTTAAAATATGGACTTTATATGAACTTTTGAGATTAGGTTTCTTGTTGCTTTTGAGCCACCCTAATTTGCATAATAAGCAAATGTTGTCGTAACCCTAGCTTTAAGCTCACGACCAAGACAAGGGCTTGCGAAGGTGCGAGCCAAGAATGAAGCTCGGGAGTTACATTTCATGTTCCCGGGAGTGTATGACAGTATGAGGGAATGAACCTTCACACTCTCAACTGAACTCCCACTTTGGGAGTTGGAGTCCCAATGGAGTCTCGAATCTTCAGAGGCCAATTGCAGGGGTCAATACTCATTGGATTGAAAAAAAATTTATACCATTGAAAAAATATTGAAACATAGATGTCTAAAATGGGCTCGCATGACCCATTTGCATACTTAAAACATAAGCTATGGCCAAAAGAAGGGCCATGAGTAAAATTGGCAATTTGACTTTCAACCATTAAAAGTCAAGAATATCCCTGATTCCCTTGCGTGAAGGTGGCATGCCATATACCGTTGGAAAGCTATCGACAAGGGCTACAACTTTGCTTTAAACCTCACCTCAATCAAATGTCTGCACACCAAGTTATGAGCCCCCAAAGTTGTGACAATCCCAATTTCAAAAATTTCCGGACTCCAACTTGAGAGTTTCGGGACAAAATGACATTTGAGTGTTGGCCCCATGGCCAAGCATACTATAAGGGGGAAGGTGGTGGCTTCTCCCAAATCTAGGTCGTGATGAATTTTTTGAATCCATGTTTGCCCGTGGTTTGTCCATGCACCAAAAGTGTCCCAACTATGCATTAACCAATTTGTTGTTTGGTTTGTGTGAGTAATTGACTTGCTTATCACTCTTTTTAGTCCCCATCCCTAAGCTCCAGCATGCCCTTTTACCCCAAAGTGCTATGAGCTAAGGAGTGTGCCCCGACTTCTTATCCTTTCACTATTCACCTTTTGGATTCATAATTGAATCCATAAAGGAGTTTGGGGGTGTGCCAAATGTAAAGTTATGGCCATATGTTTTGGACCAACAACATGGTTCATGATATTCTCAAATCATGAAAGAATAAACACATTGCAAATTTTGCCAACCATGAAATACACATGATCACCCATTTTGTTTAAACAAACTAAACAAAAATTAATTTCCTTCTAACGTTAAATTTGAACATATATGAATTGAGAATACAAATGAAACATTTCATGATATAACATATTAATGGTCGATTGTTTTAGCTAACAACCTAATATTTTATTGCAATTTGAAAAATCTTATGTGTGAATTGATTTTGTTGTGATTCAAATTATGCATTTTAGGTTTCTATCCACCATTACTTTTACCTTCCATGGTTATAACTAATATTTAGCAAACAATTATGAAAAAAAGAAAAAAGATAACAAGTTATAAATAAATTTTATATCAAAGGAAAACTAAATGAAATAAAACCAAACAAAAGAAAACACACATGGCATTTACCCTCCTTGAAACACACAAACCTTAACAACCTCCAAGTACATCTTATTTCAACTCCTTTCCTAAACTTCAATAAATAACCAAGAGAAAAATGTAGTTCCCACACCAAACAATTAAAGAAAATGGGGGCCCAAATAGATTCCCCATTGGGTGTAAATGTGTTAAAAGGAGCCAAGGACTATGTCACACCTACTTAAAATTGTAATTTTATATTTTTGAAAAATCACAAGAGGAGCATAAAAAATTAGATTTTCATTTTCTTTTCCTTTTAAAATTCCATTATTTATAAAGTTCCATTGGTCAAAAATTGATGCAAATTGATAATGTTTTGAGAGTCCTTTTGCATATTCAAGGTAGTGGTCACAACTTGGTTTTTTTTTCAAACATTCTTTTTCCTTATCAAATGTGTACCATTCCTTCTCAAAGTTGAAGAGGGTTTTAACATTGATTATTATAAAAAAAAAATCACTTGAAATCGGTAAATTTAATTTTAAAACACATTTGAACATATTTGTTTCAATTAATTTTCAAATGTGCTTTTGACCCTGAAAATCATGAATTTAAAAAATATGTCTTTAACAAAAATTATTCATTTTTGTGTTATTTAAGGTGTGGATGCATTATATATAAATGATATAGACCAAGATATAGTATAATATAATTATATTCAAAACATGACTATAAATTGGGTATGAAAAATATGCATAAATTAAGAAAATTGACCAACACATGAATGCCATGTGTCAAATGCAATGATTTAAACCTTGTATTTTGTGGCTCATTTTAACACATTTACACCCCACCACCCATATATACATGGGTCAACTCATCATTTTCCTTAAATTTCCCCACCTTTATTTATAAAAAATAAATTTAACAACTCACTTCCAAAAGAAATTTCAAATCATTTCCTAAATCAATGGGAATACATTTCAATTACCCACTTTCTAGAAAAAACACTATAAATTATCATAAAATAATGGAGATAATTAACTTTCTTCTTAAAATAATGAAAATAATTTTCAAACACTCCTACCTATTTGAGTTCCATGTTACTACACACTACCAGTGACAATCAACTATTTTAATTTTTTCTTACATTTTCATATATTTATGTCAATGTCAATTTTAATTTAAATTAATATACATTTCATGGACATGAAAAGACATAACTTGTATATTATATGTATCCATGTTGGTGGATAGGAAAAAGGAATGAGGTAGTTAAAAAATGGAGGTGGTTATTAGGAAAGGTGGGAAATAGTTATTGTGAAAGTTAATATGAAAACAAAGTAGTTATAAAGAAAGAAGTTATGAAGTAGATATTTTTGAATCGTCTTTGGAATGGTCTAGGGACAACCATATGACTAAAATGGCCATGTAGAAGTAACATACAAAACTTTTTGCAAAAAAACCATATAAATCATAAAATAATGGATATAATTAACTCTCCTCTTAAAACAATGAAGGTAGTTATCAAACACTCCTACTATTATTGGTAACTAAATTTATTAAAACATTATGTAATAATATTTTTCTTTGGAATTTCATTTCAAACTTAGCCAATGGTTATTTTTCCTTAGAGGTAAGTTTGTGATGATAATTATCATCACTTAACATTTTCCTCCCAAAGACCCCAACATCTAGATGTTTTAAAAATGTAATATTCACCCGACAATTGCCATATTATGACTTTTTGAATGCAAATCACCATCCATGACCAATTTAGATTCTAAATCCTAACATGTATGCAAAGGAATCAACCTTGAGTCTTGATCATATTTTTCAAACTTCTTTGCTTCTAAGTCTATAATCATGACAATTTTAATTGTTTCAAGATTTCAAATTCTTATGAATTTGGTGTTCTTTTCACATATAGGCATGTGATTTAGTAATTTATTGTCACTTATTACACCCTTCCACAATATAGCCTTTTTACTTTCATTGTTCCCTCTCCTAGTTTTTAAGTTTCTAAATTGTTTGGTTCCTTGTCATAACTTTTTGGTGCAAACACAATAAAAGGAGCCAAGGTGTGTGTGGATGGTGCTTAAAATAATTTTTTTTTAGTTTTAAAAAAATCAAAAGGGGAGCACAATAAATTGGATTGTCAATTTTTTTCATTTCTTTTTAGGTTTCATTGCTTGCAAAATTTCAATGTTCAAAATTTGATGCAAACTAATGATGCTTCAAAAGTCCTTTTGCAAATTTAAAACACATGTGGACAATTCCCTTTCAAAATGATTTCCAAATCTCATTTTTATTTATCAAATGCACAAAATTCCCTTTCAAAATTGGAGAGGATATTATATTGATGATTTAAAGACAAAAAAAACTTGAAATTAGTTAAATTTGCTTTTGCAACACATTATTGTGCTTTTGGCATTCAAAATTTATGAAAATTGAGATGTGCTTTTAATAAAAATTTATTCATGGATGCATAATATATATTATATAGGACCAAGATGTAGTAATATATATATAGCACATAATTGAAAACTATGTATGAAAAATGAAAACATTAGAATCATAAATCAACAAATGAATGGCACATGTCAAATGTAATCCTTGGAAAGGATTTTAACCTTGGTGCCTTTGGCTTTTTTTTATTGTGTTTGCACTTTTTTTTTTCTCATAGACGTAATGAAATGTCATTTTTAAAAGCCATGCATCTTGTGAATTTTTTTGATTTTGTCATCACTCCACAATTCAATATTCATACTAGAGTACATCACAAAAATTATGTTTGCAGAATGGAATTTCTAGGCTAAGGATATTGTGATGTTTAAAAATCATTTCACACGCACTCCAATCCTTTCAATCTCACACCACAAAAAGAATATTTCAGTTTTGTTTACCATGCTTTAAACATTCAATATAAATAAAATAGATAGTTTATTTTCAAATACATCACTTTCAAAACCACTAAAAGTTTTCCTTCAAACTTGCACAAAGTTACATTTATCCTCTAGTTCCATCCTTCGTGTCCACTAGTCCCCATCACCAATCCTCATCATAATCCTTTGAAACACAATAGATGCATCCTTATCACAAAATAACAAATCACCAAAAATAGAAAGCACATAACTTGCAACCCAACCAACACATAGAAACAACACCCTTCTCCTTCATAGACTTGTGATTTCCAATGCCTCCTAGAAGATCAACATCATCATCACATTTAAAACCCTAGTTTTGTTTTGTTTAAGAGTAGCCATTCATAAAATTTCACATGACCTCATTTCTAATCACACATGTAACCACATCTTTCAACTGTCATTTCCTTTTAAACTAGTTTTTGCTCCAAGAATTATCTTGATAGAAAGAAGGTTCCAATTTTACTCCTCTAATATAAGCATTGATTACAAACTCCCAAAATCTACTCAAATGAACAATTCAACAAAACTACTTTCCCCTACATTGAATTTGATGCCCAACATATTCATAATTTCAACACAAACATTAGCCATTAAATATGTTGGGCATCAAATTCAGGTGGTGGACGTGTCCATGCTCATACTAAACCCTTATGAGATAATCATATCTCATTTGGGTTGGACATGTTGTCATGTTCAAGGGTTCTTCGAAGCCATTTGATGTATGTAATGGAGCTCCTGTTACTCACACAATTATCTGTACCAAGGTTTGAAAACAATCCAGGAGAGACTTGTTATCAGAGGTAGCACCACTAAAGAGGTGGCCCTGGAGCCTCCCTGAGTTTTTTATTCACGCCTGCCATTTGTAACACTTAGATATGGTCCCTCATTGGTCTTATGTCCATATGGAGTTATGTTGGAAAATAAGTGGCCATTGAGACTAAGAAAATTGATGACCAGTTTTTTAACACTCTTTGTTTTGTAACCAGAACTGTTGTTTCTTTCTAGATCCTGGAAAGTGGCCTTTCAAAGGTTTCCATAGTCAGTTTGGTGGAGTACAGGTATGCAGGTCACATGACACTATTGAAGGGCAACCATGAAAGCAGACACATCACTCATCACATTGTTTGCGTATACTGCATTGTCTGAGAAATTCTCGAGACTTATGAAGATACTGCATCAACAAATATAGGTATTGGACAAGGAACCGTAGACCTACATTGAATCTAAGTGGCAATTTATACTCCATTGACAGATGCAATGTTTGTACTGAAAATTTGAAAATCTCTGTATCCATTTTACTCAGTGATTCAGAGGCCAGATGCCTTGTTAGGGTTTTCTCAAATGAATGTTGGCCTTAAAATGTACACTCCATATTTTAGCATGTGGTGGAATTTCTTGCAGTATGATTTGGCATTGTAGTTCCAGTGTTCCAGTGTATGGCAAGTCCACATCTTTCGATCCTTAACAATCTAGCCAAGTAATTTGGCAAGACAGCCAAGCTCAGGAAGAATGACACATATCCTATTATTTACATCCTCACAGGGGTTGTCTTCAAGATTGTACGTGACTGAAAATTATGGGGTTGTATGGGGTTGGGGTGGCAGTCCATCCAAAGACATGGAATCCGATTTGGTCTGTTTCAAGGTGTTATTAGTCAGCTTTCTCCTGTGCATCTAGATTTGTTTTTGCAATATATTTGGTTGATGAGTCATGAGCAAGTATTAATGTAGATTTATCGTGTGTTTTTGAATGCAGTATCCTTAACCACCTTCTATCCTATATGGTATAAACTCCATGAACCAAACTTTGATGTCCTTTTTCCCTTGAAGCAAACGATCTATGGTTTCTGGTGTACTTAATAATCATATGCAACCTGAGAATAGGTACTTCAGATGCAGTTTGTTCTTGGTGTAATAGTGGTGATAAATATTTGATGTACAAGTTTTATTGAGTTTTTTGGAGGCATTTGGGGTCATTTTTTCTCTTCAACTAACTAAAGAGCTCAAATTGGAGTTGGTAGTCCTAAACAAGATTCTGTTCCAGAATTTGGTCCAGATTTTGGGTTTCCCTTAATTTAATTTCATTATTGATGGGCATTGGGAAAGTGATCCTTGTGCTTTGTTTTTGTTTTCTATGTCTAGGACCTGGGGTATGAGCTTGATTGAAAATTCTTTGAGCTATGTGGGATCTCAGTTATGACCTTGGGCATAGGAAGGTCACTTTCATTGGAGCTTATCCCACCAACTGTGAGAGAACAGGGAAACAAACTTTGTCAAATGCCAGAGTCGATGGTGGGCTTGTATCTGGTATCATTTGAGTCATGTACAAAATTCAGTCTTGTTATTGCAGCTCAATATATTAATAGCATAGCTAATCAGACATTAGGTATTTACCCGCATCTGCTCAGCTGGATTGTTCCTGGGGTTTACCATAATGTACTCATTTCTCTGTGCAAAATATGGCAATGTACTTGGTTGCTTTGAGAATTGTGAGGTTTGTTGTGTGTGCTTGACTGCAGTTGAGGCTGATCATCCATCTATCCATTGAACTCCCACTTGATGAGATTGATCATTGTTGTCATCGAACAGACTGAGTACACCAACCAACTAATCAGTCATTGTGGTTTGCGGTTTAGTGAGTTCCAGGTCAATGGAAATCAAGGAGCCATAATGGAAATGCAAATGATGAAATTCCTGGATAAACTTTGCAGCTCAGAGCTTGCTGGATTTTTATTTGTTGAAATACAAGGAGTCAGCAGTCGCACTTCATGGAGGATGTGCTCTACTTGTCTCTTAAACAATTTGAATGGATGTGTGAAGGAGGCATACAACCAGATGATATCAGTTTTGTTTTTCTTCTATCAGCTTTGAAGCCATGGTGGATGCAGGCATGCCCTGTTACATTTCAATGATCACAGGTTGTATGTTTTCTGCAAAATTGGGACATGACACTAGCATGGGTGACTTTCTTGGCCATGCTGACCATCTACAGTAGGTAGAGATTTTGATGAGGACAATGGCCTTGAAACTACATGTGGCATCATCGATGGCTTTGCTTGGCACTTGCAGAATTCATGGTAATATGGAGATGAGAGAACGGGTTGCTAAACAAATTCTTGAATTGGAGCCTGAAAATGCTACTGGTTACATGATGTGCTATTGAACATCTATGTTGTTTTGTTGGCAACATCCATCTTTGCAGTGCACTGTCAGCAGTGCACCCTCTATATTCAAGTATCTTTTTGGGGACATCAAGCCCTAAAGCTGGTGGCTCTGTTGGGCTGGTTGCAGGTACCATAACTGCACTATACAGAGCCACACTACAACTTCTGCATCATATGACAATCTGTTTTGGCACAATCCACCCCAATACACTCCCCTTCCATGCGTTCTTTCACAAAGGTTTGCACACATCCCTTACCCTACATTTTTTCCTTCATCGTTGTGTTCTTCAGTTTTCCCAAAGTTTATAGTCTTCTTTTTCTTGATTGCCTGTGTGAATTACCCCACTCCTGTACTTATTATGTTCCAATTGTAGTGTTCATGTAGGCTCTAATTTGAAGCCAGTGCAAATATTTTGTGAGCATGGTTTATGCAGGAAGGGAGGAAGAGATTCCTGACTTTGTTTTCTTGATGTGTTGACATCTTTACATGGAGGCACAGGAGAAAGCTGTTGCCAAGCCCACAGAGAGAAAGTCTAGCATTTTCTTTTGCTCAAGATTTTTCCATGGTGATTGATGATGGTTCATTCACCTTGCTGGCATTATCATCTATCTGAGATCAGAAATTCTTGCATTTCCAGTTACCTCAATGCCACCCAAATTGGGCAAATGAACTGTGTCTCAATGCAAGAAAGAAATTGTCAACTCTTGACATACAAAGAAGTTGTCTGGATTTGAGAGATTGTTTGTGTTGTGATGATGACGATTCATAAGTTCCCTTTTACAACACTTTCTGAGCAAAACATGGAGTATGCCATCCTCCACGGGGTGAAACTCTGGATGCATTCACTGCATTGACAGGTAGAAGAATAGCATTGAAATGATCACCATCCATGTTTTTCTTTCTCCTTTGAGGATGTTCCATTGCTAAGGTGTTATGGTGTTGATTGTCTAGGCTACAGGGAGGTGCTAGAAAATGAGAAATCAAAGCTCGCTTGTGGGTGATGTTTTTACAAGTGTGGCAGGCAACTATGACTTGATGAATGACCTCATGAGCATGCGCCTGCACCAGCTGTGGAAAGACAAGTCTCTCTCATTTTCTCCCTCTGTGTTACTCCTCCTCCCTTTGACTTTCTGAAATACAAAAATCTTCACGACATGTCTTTTTAGATCACATCTATAGATGTCAACAACATTCTATTACCTTATAAATGAATCATAAGCACAATAACATAGATCGCCACCAAATTGGTCTTGATTGACCTCCCAAGAGTCCATGGTTGGCATCACGCAATTTGTAGAACCCCGATGTCATACATTGCAAATTCGAGTCTGATACTGCTGTTGATTTGAATGTCACAATTCAATTCTTGTCAGACTTCACAATCCCACCTTGTTGTACTAGAACAACACCCCATTCTTCTCAAGATCAGGGCAATTGAGCTAATTTTCAAATTCTAAGCTTCAAATTGCATTTTGTTTTTTACCTTCGCAAAACTCTGGTTGTGGGCATATTGCCAAATCCGTAATTTTATACTGTGGTAAACAATTTCCCCTTGCTGATGGCAGTACAGGCTTGTTTCAAAGTTGCATCCTTTTCCTGGCATGTGACATCTGAATGTGGCAGGCGGCACAGGTACCCAGTCTTCCCTTTACATAAAGCAGTACTGAAGTTTGTCTTAAACTTCCAATTGAACATTTGCAAACTTTTCTTCTGCAAATTTCCAAAGAATGTTTTGTGGTGTCTTTCTGTTGAGTGTTTGTCTCTGACAAATTCAGGTGGAAAACCTTCTTCAGTGTAGACGTCCTTAGATTTAGCTGATTGAACCTGGCTTCCAATAATGGTACAGAATGGGAAGCAGGTTTGGTGAATGTGGAAGACTTGGTTTGGATGGACAGTGATGCAATGGCCCGAAGCTTAGAGGACAACACCATGGATGGCTACAAAATTGCTTTTGGCATTCACAATGTCACACATATTGATTGTGCTTTGAAAGAGGCCCCTTGCAGATATTTTGTATTTTAATCATGTGAGCTGTTTGATGTATGAATTGCAAGGGAGACTAATGACATTACACTAAATTCTTTTACCAGATTTTCTGTTGTCATCAGTCAGTGTTTGTCTGGAAATAGATTTTTTTTGTATGTTCTCATAAGCAGTTAGAGAGAGAGTCAGGGAACAATGGAGGTTTTGGTAGGGTACTAAGATGGGGTGGACGAATTATGTTCCTAGAACTGAGCCAAGTATCTATTCCTGGCTTTTAACAAGTGTAAGCCGAATCCACTCCAATTTTTCACACTCCAAAGTTACATTCAGTATCCATGAGAACTCGATTGTTGATAACAGGTTTGTGCTTGTTCTGCTTGTCACAATTCTGTAACCATGTGGGGTTTCTCTCTGAACTTCCATCAGTCACAGAGATTCACATTGACTGCACCTATCACCAGTTTCTAGCATGTTCTTCCCTGAACATGAAATTGGCATGGACATACATACCTGTGAGGTAGGTGCTCACCAATGTTGGCTGGTTCCTAGGTTCTAGGAGAAACTGTCAGTTCCAGTTCTTAAAATTTTCAAGGTACCAATTTATTTATTTATTGTGAAAGAATCACAACTCGGTCGAGTTCCAATATGCAAAACAACCCAAAAACTTGAGAATAACCAATTTTTTATTTGATGATTTTTTTGTTTTTATAAATGATTCAAAACTTCAATCTTATAAAAAAATGATATTGCACATTTGTGAGCTTGCGAATGTGTTTCTTTTACTCACATAGGTGAAGGAAAAATCATATTACACATTTGTGGGCTTGTGAGTCATTTCTTTTATTCACATAGGTGGAGAAGAAAATGATATTGCACACTTGCGAGCTTGCAAGTGGTTTTTTGTCATTCATATAGGTGAAGAAAAATACAATATTGCAGACTTGTGGGCTCACAAATGGTTTTTTTTATTCACATAGATGAAAAAAAAATGATATTGCACACTTTTGGGCATGCAAATAATTTTTTTATTCACATAGGTGAAGAAAAAAATGATATTGCATATTTATGGGTTTGCAAGCGGTTTTTAAAATTCAAATAGGTGAAGGAAAAAAATGATATTGCACACTTTTGGGCCTTTAAGTGATTTTTTTATTCACATAAGTGAAGAAACAAAATGATTCGTTTCAATCATGACATGAATAATGAGGTGCATACGTTTGTACAATAGATAATCAAAAGTTCATCTGTAGACAATAATTGAAATCCCTACAAAATTGCAAAGATTATTATGGCTCATGCATGATGGAAGGTATGTGCTTCATACTAAAATTGTTTTGCAAGATGTGGAAGAGGACAAATTTAGGTGTTTCAGTTGCCTACCAAAGTTTTTGCATCGACTATTGGTGATGCCTTGATAGATTGACATGTCAATCGCTATGTCAAGTTCATTTTCTTTACAATAACATGTCTAATGGTATTGTAACGCAGTTAATGTGCAACACCAACCCATGGTGATTGTAGCATGATTAGAGTTCATAATGGGTGTTCCATTTCTTGGTTTTGTGCATGGGTTATGATTTTTATTTTCTCCATTGCTAATTGGTGACTTTGGCATGCATGGATAAATTACTTTTTAAAAAAGATGGAGCATTATGAATTTGGTTAATGGTTAGTACATGTGTTAGCAAATTGGAAAAGTAAAGTCATATGGCACGCATGTAATACACATGTTTGATCAATCTTGTTATTCATGGCCAACAAGTTGATATTGTCCCTTTAAATGAATGTGTGTTTAAGGATGAAGTTTCAAAGGATGGAGAAAAAGGATTGGGGTGACATGGGGCTTTGAGCCACAATTTATCATGCATAATTATTGTAATTGTTTTGTAGGTTTGGTAAATGTCTTGTAAATGCATTGCACATTAAATGTTTTTCATCTCTCATTTTTTTACATGGTTTTGTTTTGGTTCCAATTGAAGTTTCTTTATGTATCATTTAATCATGAAGAATCTTTGATGTTTTCTTTGATTATCAATGGAAAGTTCTTCCTAAGTTACACATCCATTAAGAACTTTCCACCTACAATGAACTAAACATCAAAGATTTTTTAGGATTGGGCAACACATATAAAACTTTTAATTTTTAATTTTAAAGTGCGGATTTTTTATGAATTGTTTGGTCCTAGATAATTTGCAATGTTTTTATGGGTTGTTGATCAAAAGTTCCTTTGAAGTTGCATGGCCATTAAATTTTTTTGACCTATAATTTAAAAACCAATCATGAATTATCTAGGACCAAATGACACTTAAAAAATTGTTGATTATACAATTGATTGTCAATTATACATAAACTTGAATCCTAAGATTTTTGCAAGCTATGGAAAAATTCAAACATGCAATGAGGCTGAGATCATAAGGCATGGATGATTAGAATATATATATATGGCTCAAGTTGAGTTTCACTACATTGGTCCAAGTTCAAATAGGAAAAAACAAGAATTAAAGAAAAATTAAGTTCCATTAAAGTTGGATTCACATCACATTGAAAACTAATTCATTGTGTATTTTAGTGTTGACGAAAATGTTATTATGTAGTTGGTATGACAAAATTTTCACAACATACATGCAACATATCAGTATTAGATAGAAAACACATTTCCTACACTTGAATCACTCAAAGTTTTGTGTTTGTGTTTATTATACAAAATTTTCTTCCTAGTTTATTATATTTGTAACAATTTTGGCATCAATGACATGTTTGGTATCCCAAGAGGGTCTCATTGTTGTGAACAATAAATTATAAAATAAAATTTTAGAAATCATAAAAATCCATGAAAAATATGTTTGAAGAATTTTAAAAAATTTTAGAAAAATCTTTGAAAATTAGGTTTGGAATTTTAAAATTTTAAAATATAAATCCTTGAAGAATATGCTTTTAACTTTAAAAAAATTTAAAGAAATCCTTGAAAATTATGCTCAAAATTTTCTAGAAGTTCTAAAAAATATCTTTGAAAAATATGTTTGAAATGTTTTAGAAGTTTTTAGAAATATCTTTGAAGAATATGCTTGAAATGTTTTAGGATTTTTTTAATAAAAAATTGAGAAATATGCTTGGAGTTTTGAAGAGATGTAAATTTTTAAAATTTAAATTAAATAAATTAATATAATTAAAAGATATATGCAATTTTTTAAAAAGAATAATGAATGAAGATTTTTTAAAAGACATGATTGGTGAAAGCTTTTAAAATGCAAAGTAAGTGATTTTTGAAAAAACTATTATTTAAGGTAAATTTCTAAAAACTTTAATTAACAAAACTTCTTACAAGGTTGATGATTTTGTAGAAGATTTCATTGAAGGTCATAAATAAAGGCTTAGAAGGCATCAATTCTCAATCTTGCAAATGCAAATTGTGACCTTTGTATTTTTAATTCATCTCATGTTTAGTTTACATCATGAGTCAAAACATGTAATTAGAAGCCAAAAAGGGTGTTGGATGTTAAACATAATCAGTCAAAATCAAACATTTATTTTTTTACTACCATTTAAAACCATAGTAATCATGGCAAGTTAATCATTTTCCCCTCACATGAATGTAAAGGAACTTAAAGTAAAAATTCATTTGATCCAATTTTAAGTTTTGGTTTTAATTTAAAACATTTGAAAATGTACACCTACTATGTTATATGGAGTCAATTTTGCAAAGGACTATGAAAAGGATTCATATAATCAAAAAAAGTTCATTGAAAAAAATATAGATGATAAAAACATATTAACCACACTAAAAAAACATTCATAATTTTTAAAATGTGAAATTTTAAAGTTTTAAAAATTTTAAAAATGTTTTAGAATTGCTCTAGAATTTTAGAGTTTCAAAAATCCTTTACCACATATAAATGGGCTATAATGTACATGATGTATGAAAAAAAGTTATAGCTTAGAGTATAATAAAACTAAAGAATGTGAAATTTTAATTTTTGGTGATGACTTAAAATTTTGATCATTTTTCAAGATGAAACATTGAATATGTAAAGAATTTGCACACTTTTAAAAATTCATATTTATTCAATAATGACTAAAAAAAATTGGCATGCATTGGGGAACAAGTATTTTTTAAAACAAGTTACAAAAAATTTCATTCAAAATTTCATTTGCATGTAAAAGTTTTTTTTGGGAAAAAGGATGTGTATTCCTTTTCCAAAATAATCCCTTTGGCTCCTAGTTACATGTTTTGACCCTCATGCCATGTTTAAATAATAAAGTTATCTAATCTTTGTTCATCTTTTTTGATTTTTTGATTTTTTTTCAAGTTGTGTTTTTTATTTATCCTTGACATTCATGGTTTAAATTTCTTGAATGTTACATTAACTAATACAGTAGTCTCCCGTTTAAGTACGCAACTTGAACCTCGGAGTTTTGTGCGTACTTTCCGGGTAGGTACGTACTTTAGACGCTCCATTCCCAAGTGCGTACTGTAATTAATCTTGAACTTGAACTTTGTGCATTAAATGCTGGGTTTCAGCATTTCATACTGACATTTAATAAAACTAGTGTGTGCCCCGTGCCTAAGGCACAGGTGTGTGTGTGTCAGGGAGGAGAAGCAAATTTTCTTTTGATTTTCCCACCTTCCTTCCTTTCCCTCTTCCTTTATGTTTTTCCTCTCCACCTTCCT
>Ga0116229_10005136_pt1 | contig 21407 bp, 16 predicted proteins | sample S1TSphgellanicum_3_FD_87313 | JGI IMG/M metagenome (GOLD analysis project Ga0116229, IMG submission 87313) | Host-associated microbial communities from peat moss isolated from Minnesota, USA - S1T2_Fc - Sphagnum magellanicum MG | ecosystem: Host-associated > Plants > Peat moss > Unclassified...
CCCCACTGACCTACTCACCTATAAATTTAAAATGTGCTACTCTCATCACCACCCACCTACCTGCCCCTCCACCGTCCTACCTACCAACACTTTAAGTAGGTACCTACCAGACCCCACCTACATGGCTACACCTACCTACATGGTTGCCACTACAATAGACCCCCAACGGTCGACAATGATGAAGAAAGAATAAAATGAAGTTATTGCATGGAGCTCGCTCTTGTTCATTCAAACCCAGGGGACGATTAAAGTATTTAACAACCCCTATATAAAGGTATTGCAAGTTATGTTTAGATTGTGTTTTCCATGGGGGTATTACAAACCAAGTGGATAATCAAAGCAATATAGAGCTCCAATTCAATTTAGACGCATTTAATGCATGCTGTATTTAGGTTCATAAAGCAAAATACTCAATGAACATACAATACCCCATTTTAGGTATCCTTGAAATAGTTGGGGCTCCATATTATATCTTTTTGACAATTTGAAAGGTATTGCATAGCCTTTAAAAAACCTAGAAGGAATGCAATACCTTCATTGGGCCACATTGCAATATACCTTTCAAGGTACATTAGGCTCCATAACATATCTTTTGACACATGAAAGGGTAATGCATAACCCTACCTAAACCTAAAAGGATTTCAATACCTTCATGGTGCTACACTATAAACACCATGGGCTGACTTATTTTGGTCTAGGCTATTAAAAGGGTATTGCTCATGCCCAAAACTATTCAATACACCTGCAATACCCCTCTCAAGATATTTTTAAAATACATTAGGTTCCATAACATATCTTTTGACACGTGGCAAGTATTTTGTAGCCCTACCAAAACCTAGAAGGAATGTAATACCTTCATTGGGCTACACTATAAACACCATGGGTTGAATTATTTTGGTCTAGGCTATTAGAGGAGTATTGTTCATGCCCAAAAAGATTTAATGAATGTGCAATACCCTTTTAAGGTATCCCATAAATACATTGGGCTCCATAACATATCTTTTAACTCGTGGAGGGGTACTGTGTAGCCCTACCAAAACCTACAAGGAAACCAATACCCTCATTAGGGTATTTACTAATTAAACACCATGGGTCTACACTATTGGAGGGGTATTGCTCATCCTCAAAACTACAAAATACACATGCAATACCCTTTATAAGTTATCTTATAACTACATTAGGCTCCATAACACATCTTTTCAAACTTGAAGGGGTAATACATATCCCTACTAACATGGGCTAAATTATTTTGGTTTAAATTATCAGATGGGTATTGTTCATGCATAGGAATATTCAATGCACATGCATTATCCTTTTTAGGGTATCCTATAAATCATTTGGGCTTTATAACATATCTTTTGAAACTTGTAGGGGTATTGCATATCCATACCAAAACCTAGAAGGAAAACAATACTTACATCATATTGCCATAATATTTTAAACCATGAAACAAAAGGATATTTTTAAAAATATTTATTCCATGCTCAATATAACATGCCCTACATATTGATTCAAGTAAATGATAGTATTGCAAAGTTTTTCACATTGATGGTAGAAGGTCATTTGAACAAAGTTATAAAGTTTAAATGCAATACTTGCATCATCATGGGATATTTGCATTTACCATGAAACATAAGAATATTTTTTAAATATTTGATTCCCCACCAATATATCATGAAGTTCATGTTTTCAAAATTATTTATTCATCTTACAATATGATTTAACATATATAAAAATGAACGTAATGCAAAATTGGTCACATTGATGGTATAAAGGTTTAGGGTTTAATGTAAAATTTACTAATTAATGTTAGAATTAAGAATTCATCAAAATCAAAAAAATTAAAAATTCATGCTTAACATTTTTTCAATGATGTACATATTTATGTTTTTCCTTTTTAAAGTTGTAAACTCATTTCAAAAATTAAAAACATAAAGTCTCTAATTTAATAAAATTTTAATGCACGTTTAAAAAAATAAATTAAAGCACATGATTTTCTACTTTTTTTAATGGTTCAAATAATAATAAAAATGATCTCTCCCATATATTAATATTATGTATGATTGAAATTTTATTTAAAACTTTTTTGACATCTCATAAATAATTTCTAACCTAAAATAATTATATAGTAGGTTGGTAATATTTGATATTTTATAAATATATAACATAAGTCCTTATGTAAATTTTATTTTTTATGATGTATAATATTGGCTTAAATATTGGTCTAAATGTATTTTTATTTATAACATATTGAATAGTACATTATATATAATTAATGATATTATGGATTTATATTATTGATTCATTTTAATACATATAAATGTCTTCATATTTATTTAAAATAGGATAAGAATTGCTAAAAAAATATGGCCATAATTAATGGGTTGTAGTCCAAATGAGTTGTGAGTCAAATTCTTCAAGTACAATTGCAAAATTTCAAAATGAAAAGCGAAAATAGTGCACCATGAAACTAATATATAAATTGTGTAAGTTGTTACTTCTAATTTGGAATTTTGTAACAAAGTACTGGGAATGAATATTTATAATCTAAACTAAATGTAACCTTTGGCTCTTTCACATTAAGTAATGTCCCACAATAGTTGCATAACATACACACAACTGTCGTGCTTCTTCTGACTATCAAGCAAATAGGAAGAAGGAAATTGCCTATTCTTTAGTTTGTTGGAGATTCTCTACCCATCAAATTGACAAGATATTCAAGGTGGAGTTTTTAAAAACTAAATGATGATGAAGTGTAACAACAATGTTGTAAGTAGATGCTTGATTTGGTGACGACAATATAAATAACTTTAGATAATCCTTTTAGGCACCCATATGCAAGCACTTAGATAGGCACTTGCACACTAAACAAGCCAAAATTCTCTTTGTAGTGGAAAACAAGAGTGTGTTTTAGAAGAGCATGGGAACATTCCAGTAAATCATAGGGCGGAGGAGGTACATTCTCCATGTCCCAACACACCATTATCAGTGTAACAACAAAGAAAAACAACAAGAATATAACTAACTTCCATAATGTTCTAAAGATGATAGCTAACTACAAGGAGTTAGTGCTTGAATTGTTGTTTGTTCACAAAGGAGGGTTTGCTTTTGGAAGCTTCCAAAAAATCTTCAAATCTTATTTCGAATATGATTTGGATTAAAAATAATTGGGTATGAGAATGTTCATAAGCTCTTGGAAGCCATCCCAGAGTTTGTGTGGATTCAAAAACTTTATGAAGGCCAAGTTGTTATGTAATGCTCTTGACACCTTAAAAAACTAAACATGATTCGACCGTGCAATTCTTTTGGTAGATTGAACCCACCAAAGAATTAGACAACACTATAGTTATTGTGATTAAATTATTTCTACATGAGGCATGATGATGTTGAATCCTCCAATTTTCATTAAGCATAACAACAATTCTATTGTGAATGGAACTCCAATTTTCATTAAGCACAACAACAATTCTATTGTGAATGGAACTATCTTAAAATGCTCACCAATTAGATCATCAAATTGACATTTCGATAAAAATATATAACAAATTTTGTAAAAGAAAACTTGAGCATTAGGTAGTTGGTCAAATGGTTGGTAGAAATCATGTCCATGCATATGATTTGTATGTTACCTCAAGTGACTAGACTTGTCTATGATGATCTAAGACTAATATTAGGATCATTTTGGACATTGGGTGAATGTGCCCACACTCCATTTTCATGCATCCCAACTCCAGGTGGTTTTTGCTTCTCAGATACCCCTAATTTGGTGATGTCATTGTCATGCCTTGATTGAATATAGTCAAGTTGTTGCCTTAGTTTTTGGCTTAATAAACCTCTAGGGATTGCCTTTTCAAAACTAAATTCATCAAAAATATGAACATCAAAATAATCAATTTAATAAAAGTAAACATTAAATGCTCCCCCTTCTTCAAGCAATGGTCCATTGCAAATGATTTTTTATGATCATAGAATTTGGTATTGCATAAGGTCACTTGCCAATTACATCTGTTGTCTCTTCCTTTTAAATTTAGGAGCTCTTGCATTATTGAATTATGTTACCTCCAAAATGTAGTTGGAATTTCTTGCAACATAACAATGCATTATATCATTGATCAATATTGCCAAGTAAACCATAGACATCTTTCATCAACAAATTCATCTTCCTTGTTGTTTTTATTTTTGGAACATAAAAAAAATCCTTCAATAAGAACCTTGAATTTTTTAAATCAAGGTTTTAATTAAAATTTGAAATATAAGTACCTAATATCATGTACATTTAGTCAATGTATTTTCTTACCTCTATGTAAAATTTATTTTACAATATATCAAAAATTGATATACTTAATTAATTAATGTATGGATTTATTAATTTTTTGAATTATTATTCATATAATATCTTAATGATTATTTTATGTTAAAATTTTTAAGTAAACATTAAATATAGTTGAAAGACATTTTCAAATTCATAAATGGTAAGAATCGTTTGATGGACCAATGCAAAATTGTTGGTATATGTAAATGAGGGTATTGCAATATCTGCCACATTAATGGTACCTTTAGTTTTGAAGTGTAATTGCAATACCTTCATTTTAATGATAGTGTCATTAACTTTTACATCAATATGACCGACTTGACAATACCTTTATTTATATCATGGTTTAGGATATAGTCATATTATGGTGTGAGTATTCTATTCCTTTTAGGTTTTGGTAGGGTTGTGCAATACCCCTCCAAGTTTCAAGGTGAATGCAAATATCCCAAGATGATGCATATATTACATTTAAACTACATAGCTTTGTTCAAGTGGACATTCTACCATCAATGTGAAGAACTTTGCAATACCCTCATTTATTTGAATCAATATGTATGGTATGATATAGTGATCATGAATAAGTATCTTAAAAAAATCCTTTTGTTCATGGTTTACGATATTATTGCAAAATGATGTGGGTATTGTTTTTCTTCTAGGTTTAGCTAGGGTTATGTAATACCCTTCCAAATTCCAAAAGATAAGTTATGGAGCCCAAAGGTTTTATGGGATACCCGAAGAGAGGTAGTGCATGTGAATTGAGTACTTTTGGGCATGAGCAATACCCTTCTGATAGTTCAAACCAAAATAATTGAGCCCATGGTGTTTGCAGATTCCCCCAAATAGGGTATTGTTGTCCTTGAAGATTTAAGCAATACCCCTATAGGTTTCAAAAGATATGTGATGAAGCCCAAAAGATTTTTGATATACCTTAAAAGAGGTATTACACACCCATTGAGTAATTATGGGCACAAGTAATACCTGTATTGAAATAATTTAATCCATATTGTTTGTAGAATATCCCCATGAAAGTAATGTGTTCCTTCTAGGTTTTTTTAGGGTTATGTAATACCCTTCTAAGATTTTTTAAATATGTTATGGAGCCCAAAGGATTTTTAATATACCATAATAAAGGTAGTGCATATGCAGTGAATAATTTTGGGCATAAACTATACCCTTCTAATAACCTAGACCAAAATAATTCAACCCATGGTGTTTATAGAATACCCTCATAAGGGTATTACGTTCCTTCTAGATTTTGTTAGGGTTTTGCAATACCCCTTTAGGATTTTTTAAATATGTTATGGAGCCCAAAGGATTTTTAATCTACCTTAACAAGGTTATTGCATTTGCATTGAATAATTTTGGGCACAAGCAATACCCTTCCAATAGTTTGGACCAAAATAATTCAATCCATGGTGTTTACAAAATACCTTCATGAGGGTATTGCTTTCCTTTTTAGGTTTGAACTTTTAATTTTTGAGGGTAAAAAAAGATTTTTTTCTTTGGATGTAAGATTAAAATCATTGTTTTGATAAATTTATCAAACATACATATAACAATATGTGAGAATGTATTTCTAACTATTAACATAAGATGATGCCAAATGAAAATAAAATGCCTTAAATAAAAAAAACATGGGTGACATGTGTTACAAAAATGTGTAAAAAATGCCCAAGTCCAAAACACCCCAACCTAAAATGGGGAACATCTGGTTGCCTCAAAAACAAATTGTTATTGTAAATCTTGAAGACCAAAATAACATCCTAATCAAAAGTGGGATAAACTAGGGGATAAATTAATGTGTTTCTACCAAAGGGGGATGCAATCCCATTGGCTTTCCTATATTGGGCTAATGCAACCTTTGCATCATGGGTGTCATCGTGTAATAACCCCGCGATTGGCTAATGTTGCATCCAAAACATCAGCCACAAACACCTCCTTAGTGGTGCTTCGAACCTCAAAACAAACAACACAATACACTAAATATTACATATGAATTCTAAAACCTAGAATTCAAATAAAATTTAGTATGGCATTGTTGGAAACTTATTAACAATAAATCATTTTTTAATCATGGTATTGCATAAACAGGCTAATCTTTTTACATCGCACTAACTTATTTGATGCAGACTTCCAATCACACTCCATCCAAATGCCTTTTAATGCCTTTGTATACTCGGTTTGAGTTGTTCGAGTCACAAGTATAAGATCCTCATCACATTTTAGCTTGGCCTGCACATTGAGAGGGATGGCCCCCACACCCCATGTAGTCATGCCAAGAAGTCAAAAGATGTGGCTAGAGGGTTGTTGGCTTAATAAGTGTCAACTTAACAACCTCATGTGTGTATTACAAATCACCCTGGAACCTATCCCATTCCAAGGTAGCATGCTTCCTAGCCTTGGCAATTGTTTTCTGTTCATTGTGATAGAACTGGGCCAAAGGGTTGCTTAAGACCCACGCATTCATTGTCACGTGATCTTGAACCTTTAGGCCCTACTCCTGAGTAGATGGGTGTCCGGGCTTGTTCAGCTCCATGGTAACATTATGATGCGCCCACAAATGTTGCATCAAGTTGTACTTGGTCATATAGGATGCATCACACCCATCAACCCTATAAGCAAATTTGGGCCCATCCCTTGCCCAATGGACACTTTTTATGGCAACCGAGGGAGGGGTAACCACATTTGAAATTAAAAAAACAAAAACAAAAACAAAAAACCTAATGTGAAACTTAATATTTTGGATGAAGGTTATCCCTTAAAAAATGAAGGTATTGCATAAATAGATAAAATATTATAATACAAAATGAAAGTAATGCACAAAAAGAAGAAAGAACGAAACACCAAATAGGGGTATTGCACAGAAAAATAAAAGAAAAAAACACAAGATGAAGGTATTGCTAAATTCCAACATTGAAATTTGCATAAAATGAAACAAACCTTCAAAATAACAATATCACCTACAAAGCCTAAGGGTATTGCCTACAAACTTAAACAAAACAAAAATGCCCCACCCACCTTCTCACATGGAGAAGGATGGTGGGGTAAGCAAAGGTTTAAGGACCACAATTAAAGAAGGTATTATAATCACAAATTTGACAAAAAAAACCCCCACCCATCCTCTCCACTTGAGAAGATGGATGGGGTAATAATTATAATAAATGAAGTTCAATGGCTATATCACCTCCATCAATATGTGCATGAGGTTCACCAGACTCATTTACATTTTCTTGCTCTTCTACCATCAAAATAGTTATTTCCAAATCCATCTCAATTTTATCAAAACCTATCTTAAATGTTTTTTCAATGTCTTCACCCACTTCCACTTGCTCCTCTTCAACAATCTCACTTGGAACCAATGGAACCACATCTTCAACACTCGCTTGCTATCCCATCACACTAGCCTCTAAATATTTTTCATTCGTGACACCTTTCATGCCATCTACAACTTTTGCTAAAACTTGTTGATTTGTTCCAACATTCTTTGCTCTTTTCAAGTTTGTATCGAATAAAAACACAAACTACATAATATTATTTTAGTTCATGGTTCATTTTCCACTCTCTCATCTATAGCGAAAGATAAGAAGAAGAAACCATTAGCAATAGTAAAATACAAGAAGAATACAACCACCAACTATGCAGGAAATGCCATACAAAAGGCCAACAAGAGCATAATCATTCTCTACAGGTAGTGAATGAAAAAAAATTGATAATGATGAGCACTATTGCGCTCATTGATGTCGCTTGTGATCGTTGTCCTTAGAAGCAACATTTTAGAAACAAAATAGACGATGATGAACACTGTTTCATTGTCATTGCTTATGGTCGTCATCCTTAGACGACACTTTAAAAAAAAACTAACAAAGACAATGAACATGTGCACCCATCGTCATCCTTTCCCTAGTGGAGGTAGCACCTAAGAATTTAAAAAAAAGATGATGACGATGAACACACACTCATCATCGTTGTCTCCTTGGTGGAGGCAACAACTGACATGAAGAAAAAGATGATGACGATGAGCTACATCATTTCCTTAGTACAACACATTGTCGTTTTAAAAAAATGATGATGACCACAAGCTGTGTTCGTGGTTATCATCTCCCTCAACGATTAGTGCATTTCATTGTTGTTGTCCTCCTAGAACAGCAACAAAGTTCAAAGAAATGATGACGACCACAAGTTGTGCTCATTGTGATCGTCTTCTTGGAAGTAGTAGATGAGTGTCAAAAAAAAAAGATGATGATGATGAGCATAGCTCGTTGTCATTGTCCTCCTAGAGCAACAATTCAGTTCAAAAAAATGACAATGACCACGACCTGTGCTCATGGTCATTGTCTCCTTAGCGGTAGTAGATGAGCGCTAAAAAAAAAGATGATGATAATGAACGCAACTCATCATCGTTGTCCTCTTAGAGTAGCAACAAAGTTCAAACAAATGATGATGACCATGAGTTGTGCTCGTGATCATTGTCTCCCTGAAGGCAGCAAATGAGCGTTAAAAAAAAAGACAATGACAATGAGCTACACTCATCGTCGTTGTCCTCCTAGAGCAATAACTAAATTCAAAGAAATGGTGACAATTGTGCTTGTGGTCATTGTCTCCCTAGAGGCAATAGATGAGTGTTGAAAAAAAAGATAGCGACGATGAGCGTAGCTCATTGTCATCATTCTCCTAGAGCAACAACATAGTTCAAAAAAATGGCTATGATCACGAGCACAACTCGTGGTCATCATCTCCCTGGAGGCAACACTCAAGATGGAAAAAAAAGGCATTGCACCCTAAATCCCTTGGTGCAACAACACAATTTATAAAAAAAGAGTTTGAAAATGTTTTTTTGCTGACCTTTCGAGGTCCTAGTCTCTGCACGGGTTCAGGGTCGTTGCCTCTGCACGCTCTGCAAGCTCCTCTCCTCTCCACCCCTCTCCACATTCCTGAAAGTTCCTTTTGCAAGCTCCTGAAGCTGTGAAAACTCAAAGCCTTGTGAGCTAAACCCTAATGCAAGCTCAAACTGTCCCTGTTTCTCAAGCACTAGGTATGGAGGTGAGCCGAAAAGGAGGGAATGAGGTAGAAAGAAGCAGGGGGAGGGAGGTAGATGGGTTGGAGGGAGGCAGGGCAGTAGGTGGGTTGGAGGGGTAGGTAGGAGTTGCCAAAATATAATATGGGGTCAGGAGTGGCCCCAAAAAAAAAATCAAAAGGGAGGCCCAGGAGGAAAAACAGCCAGCTGGGGAAAAAAAGGCCCAGAAAAAAATAAAACTACTGACCATGTAAACTGCCCCCTTGTGGACAGTTTCATCCCATTCATGAAATCCCAGAACGGGATTTTTTGGATGGTGCACTGTTGGGTGCTGGGTTACTCAAGCCAGAACTGATCAAATATCTTTGTTGGTTATATCATGAAATTCATCAGTTTTTTGACGTTTTGGGAAACGAACATGCTTCTTTGATTCCCAATATTTTCAAAAAATCCAGAACAGGATGTTCTTGGATTTGTAAAATTTCTGAAAACCCACACCCTGAGTTTCTTTGATTTCTAAATTTTCAGAAAACCAGAACCCGAGGTTCTTTGCCCCAAACATGAGACGACCTGCAAAGCTCATTGAAGGAAATTTGAGAAATGCACTTATATACGAAGGAATAATGGAAGTTGGTGACGGCGAAGATTACTCTTCCCAGTTGAGACGATGATTCATCAATCTTGCGAATTGTGAGCGAGAATGAACATAGAGAAACAAACGCGACCGCAAATGATCCACACTAAATGACAGGAGGATCTTTCGTCTTCTCTTAAATCACTGGAAGTTTCCCCAATACGTCGTGCACACTTTTTTCGTGAACAAATTTGTCCGTGCGCATTGAAGACCATGGAAACAAACCACACACGGCGACAAATTAGCGAGAATTGGTGTGGCCTGCCGTGGTATTCGGAAGATAGAAGAGACTTAGAATTGAAGCAACTGAAAGAAGTTGGTGGAGCTTTATGCGAGCTAACAACCACGACGACGACGACCGACGACGGAGTCGCGGAGTCGATGGTGTTGTCACAAGGATGACTTTTGGACGCTAAAAGTAGGAAGGGCCTAGCTGGCTGGAAGCTGCTGGAAGAGCTACTGTGGGCAAGCTGCAATGAGCTGCACCAGGGCATGAGCAGCTTATTGAGCATTCAGCAAAGAGCCAAATCCTTTCAATTGATCAAGGGGGTGGGCCAGGCCAAGGTCCCACCAACCTCGATTGCAGCCAGCTAGCTATGATTTGGATCAAAATATTGGCTGCAAAGTGATCCTCGTGACATCGCGCGGGCACCCACCATGCTCAGTTCTAAATTGCTCACCCATTCCGAACTTTCCTTGCTATATGTATCTGCTGTATTGTGGACTTTTACCAACGAACAATCCGCCTGCGTACGATATATGCTGGGACTAGCTAGCGCAATCCACTTCAGACTCAGGTCTCTATTGAATCCTTACCACAGGAGTTCTCTTGAAACAATTAGTGTACACTGTGCTGGTTACTAGGAAAAAACCACTGAAAGGCTCAGACTCACAAGTCTTACACATTTCCATAGGTCCAGTTATCTACTGCAAGATCAGAAAGACTAGAGCAACTCTCTTCAAAAGGTCTTGAATTCACTCGCACGGATTGTGTACTCGTGGTTCCAGGATAGGTTTGTCACACAAGTACCGGGTGCAACAGGTTCATTGGAGTTCTAAATTCGTACACATCATTCTACCGCTTCACTTCGCAAGTAGGATCTGTACCCTAGCAAAATTAGCGCAGCTGTTTAGAGTCAAAGTTTTGCACTACATCAGTAGAACAAGACTCTGCTCGTTCGGTCACTTTCAACATGATCCTGAAAACAGAGTCTCCTATCTGTGGCTATCGAAGATTGAGGGACGGCGCAAGTGCATAGAAAACTGCAAGCTTCAGTAATTCGGAAGACCGTCGAACGTGAACTGGAGTGTTCTTGCAATCTTGTAAATGCATCCGTTTCTCGCACCGTAACCACTCGTACAGCAGTTTGCGCGACAAACGCCTTGTACCGCATTAACGTTTTGTTCTCCATTTGGAGCTTCGAACCACGGCGGCAAACTTTCTGTAACGTAAAAGACAACTAAAGATTTAGGTGTAGCCTGCTTGGGTTTGCGGTGGCTGCGTCAAATGTGGATTCTTCAACGCAGCGACGAGCGTGTTGAATTCCTGGATCGCTTCCAGTAGAATTTTAGCGCATTGACATTGCACTTGAAATTGAGCTGAGCTTGTACGGAGTTTTGCAGACCCAGTGCGAAGTAGGTACAGATGGGGAGGGCGCTACAATTTGTAAAGCTAGTAGCCGTGATTGCACTCACAGCCATCGTGAACGGTGTGTCGGCGCAAACAGTCGTTGGCTTCTACGACAACCAATGTCCTAACGCAGAATCCATTATACAAGGCATGGTGCAGACTCGCTTCAACCAGGACAACAGCATTGCACCGGCCCTACTACGGCTATTCTTCCACGATTGCTTCGCGGTACCACATTCTTCACATAACTTACACGAGTATTGCAAATCTTGGCTCATATCTCGCAAATGCCGATTTGGGATCATCAGCACACAAACTGATCTTTCTCGTACCTAGTCATGTTGTCAAATCCATTGATCCAGTGCCTGTCCAGAACTCTTTAGCATAACTGTCTCACGTGTTAACATGTGCAGGGGTGTGATGCATCCATTCTCATCGACAGCACGCCCTCTAATGAAGCGGAGATGAGTGCAGTTCCCAACCAGGGTTTGCGGGGTTTTGATTTGATCGACGAAATCAAGGCCGCAGTAGAGAACGCGTGTCCAGGCGTCGTCTCGTGCGCTGATATCCTTGCCCTGGCGACCATGGATGCTACCTCCTTGGTACATAACTACTCTCTAGTACAGTCAAGAGCCCCGGGTAAATGTATCGCCCAGCTCGCATCTCCAGTATACATATGTTGAAACGCGGCTGGACAGCTTTATCGTGAATCTGCACTCAGTTCTTTAGTCTCCGTGGATCTTAAATTCCCATCGTATGGCGAATTTGCATTCATGAAAGTTATGATCTCAGATTGCACTAGTATCAAGATCGGCGAGTCCATTCTCTGCTAGATCTCCCGACAGTTCTTAAGATGTTCGGATCCAGATCTCCTTAGTGCATGATAGTTGCTTAATCTTGCTAAACAGGATCGTCGCAGAAACTATAGGAGAATATCAGATTTAAAGCCATAGCTGATGGTTTACAATCTGAGGTCACATGTGAACTCGCTGTACTGACAGTGTCGAACTCAAATTGCTTGCAGGCAGGAGGTCCACAGTGGGCCGTGCCAACAGGTCGTCGAGACAGCACTGTGTCCCTTGCTGCCACTGCGAATTCGCTACCGTCGCAAACTATGACCGTCGCTGAAGCTTCTCAGTCATTTGCTTCAATTGGCCTCTCCCCACAGGATCTAGTAATTCTACTAGGTGAGATTTTGATCACAAACGAGAAATCGTGTGAGAACTGTTTCTTCCTTAGCTGCCCGATATCCTCGATTCGTTATGTACACGAGAATTGTTTTTCATGAGAAAATCTCCTTTATGGGTCGAGACTCAAGTCTGAGACGTTCTCCTTTTGATTCCCACAAATGTCGATTAGCAAAAACATAGCGAGGAGGAGAATTAAGCTTGGTACAATGAATTTGACATGTGTTTTCACATAACTTTCAATGATGAGATTCCAGAGATTTTCCTCTCAAATCTTCAATGTTTGAATCAATGTAGGAGCTCACACAGTTGGTGCTACACACTGCAATTTCATGGCTGACCGCCTCTACAATTTTCAAAATACGGGTGCGCCTGATCCAACCATGGACCCCGGGTTAGTACAGGGACTGAAAAACGTGTGTGTGCCACCGGGAGTCAATGGACCAGACACGGGCATTTTCCTTGACCAAGGTACAGGCACGATCTTCGACAACGTTTACTTCCAACAATTGCTGCTGAACCGTGGTGTGATGCAGATCGATCAAGAGCTTTCCAACGACCCCACCACCTCGCCTTTTGTCCAATCTTACGCTGGTGCAGGAAGCTTCTTCGCCGATTTTGCAACCTCCATGGTGAAGCTGGGGAACAACAACGTCTTGACAGGCTCGCAAGGAGAGATACGCCTCACCTGCAGTGCCATCAACGGATGAATCCGCTTTTCTCGAAGAAAAATTGCAGCTCTATAAGCTTTTTCCACGGATCCAAAACGAATTACAACGCGATCCTACTTCCATGTACAAAGTGATGAAGAGGAATTCAAGTAAAACCCCGTAATTGGAGAAATCCAACTAGCACGCCTCATATTCAACATAGAAGTCCAAGTCCCTAGGAAGAACAAAGCCACCACATCCTGTGACTATATTCATGAATGACTCTTTACTAAGTGCAGGTTGCCAATGCTGATCATGCAAATTTGAGGCAATCGTAAGATTGCAGTTTGTAGCAGCAGCTGAATCCCGTATGTCCTCAGATGGTGTTTTTCTTGAACTGCCGGAAATCTCAAAATTGATTTAGCGGTGTGATGATTCATTCTCGACCAAGCTATACTGTCTGCTGGCAATTTGAGACTGATGAGTCTCTCACCTTAGACTGAAGAAAACTATACGTGAGGATCGAGTGGGATTCACCTTAGGTTGAGAAAATTTTAAATGACAATGATCACACAAGGAGCTCTTGGATGATTCCCTTGTGGGAAAAATTGTCTAACTTCACCTCCAAGAATAGATTAAAAACACAAGTAACAGGGTATTGTGCAACATTCCTGGGAGCCTAGCAGGGAAAGTTCAATTATGCTATCTTGAAAAGTGCTGTGAACCAATGACAAAGGGGAAGTTAGTAATTTTTTCCTAGTTGGAAAGCACCTATCGGTTCTAAGAGGGATAACTGAGAGCTTTCCGACATTGCACACAGGGAGTTGTAAGAAAACTCCTCAATGTATCAGAAGCAGCTTGTCGTTCCAAGATTGATTAGGTTGCAAGGTCTGATGTACATATTGTGTAGAAAGAGTATATATTCTTCCGTGTACAAAAATGTGGTGTCCATATAAGTAAACTACAAACAAAAACTATTGCTATTTAGGTGGTTAGTGCAATGTGTAAAATATAACTGTATATTGCAGTCTGCTTTGCTTCAGGCTAGATTAGATAAACCAACAATGAACAGGAGTCAATACTCATGTCCTCTTCCTTCCTTCTTGCATGCGAAATGGTAAAAGTGTAGCATACGGGGACATTCCCCCATGGTTTAGGCCCACTGGCGACACATCGAATACCCATCAAAGGGTCAAAGCAGAGTCCTACGCAGCATCAGTGTGCCTCTGCTGCAGGATTGGCCAAATGCCAGTGGAAGTTTGCATTAAACCAAAAAAAAAAAAACTGTCTGGAGTAGGTATGGTGGTTGGAAGTTGTGCAGGGTTGGCCAAATACTCGTGGAAGTGTTCGTTAAACTGAAAGAAAAAAAAAAGAAGTACTTCTACGGTATGGTGGTTGGAAGTAGGTAAGTAGTTGTTGTAGCAGCACTGCAGTGCCAAGTTTGAATCCTGCTCCTTGTAACAGAACATAAATATTGGTTGTTTTTTGCTCTGCCGTACGACACCAACATGTGGTTATTTTTGGCAAAATGACTGTGTGACGCTGCTAAATCGTGCAAGGCGTCATGTTGACGCCCATGAAATTTTATGGGGGATAATAACATCCTGCGTGTAGCTAGCTGAGCCTTGCCCTTCATTTCGAAATGTTCTCACCCATAGCTGTCAACCTGGTAACGAAGAGACACCTAGAATTGTTAGAATAAGCAATTGGACTGAATCATACTTCAATTTTATTTTTCACATATTTTTCTCTTGAAGAAAAGACTATTTAGAATCCAACCCAAGCTGAAGTGAAATTTCTGGACTTATTTTTAATTAGTTATGATTTTTATTTTTTTTAATCTTACATATCAACATCTTCATTGATGTTTCTTGGAGAGTCCACCTTCCAGCCTGTTTGCCCATACATCTCCCATGATTTGAAGGTTTGGGTTAGCTACTTCCTAGATTGGTAGAGCTCATTCATGTTGTATCTTTGTTCTCAACATCAGAGAAATCCTAAGTGGGGTGTCCACTCAAAATACATACACATTTTCTTTTTGTGTCTACACCTTTATTACTACAATTTCTTTACCCCCTTAGGTCTCACCTCACATTAAAGTCCACTTACAGGTCTAGCTCAATAACCCAGGTCACCACAGCAAGCAAAGGTTACAAATGCATCGACAAATAGTGTTGAACTGAGCTCCATAGCTCAAACTGCCTTCTTCCATCTAGTACATGAATCACAAATTCATGCATGGGAAATCTCACTTTTCCAATTGAAAGTGTGTGACTTTGTTTGCATTCATCACATTACCTCAATTTTGCTAGACCAAGCCTTAGAAGTTTTTAAAATTTCAAGTCCACTCCCAAGTACATTTTTGTTACTTGCCATCACATTACCTTTTTCAATGGTTTCTCCTCCCATTGACCTTTAGCCTTCTCATTTTAACCAAGCTTTTGAAAACCATAAACATTTTTGTCATTTTCACTAAATAATCTTCCCCACCTTAAAAGGGTTGATGCCCTCATCAACACTTTGGCAATTTGGTTGGGTTACTTCTTCTCGAAGTCTTTTCTTTTTCCTAGTTCTCTTCACTCCAAGTTCATGCGCCTTCTCTTGTTCAAACTTGGCCACCAAGTCAGGCAAGTGATTCAAGTGTGAAGGTTTCACCTAGACTACCTTTTTGTCAAAGGTGTCATGTTCATCTTGATCGGCACCATCTTGACCAATTTAAAAAATTGATCGATTACCACCAATATGGTGTCCAACCCATTCTAGTTTGGGCATTGTATCATAAAGTTCATGGAGCAACAGGTTGAACCTTTGCTATTACCATAGATTTCCCATGAAACATCTTCTGCATCTTAGCAAAGTTTGGACAATTTGTCATTTTATGTCCATTCAAACCACAGATGCGGCATGCATATAAAGATGTCTCTTATGGTTTTTAACTTGGTTGTACTGCCTCTATGGTTGCCACCATGGTCTACTCTTTCTTCTTTCTACAAGCCTCCATAATGTGATTCGTCATCCCACAATTTGTGCAATGTTTGTTAATCAAAAAATTGTATGTGGTTGGTATTTATAAACCATGAGCCAACTTTTAAATCTGTTCAGAGTAAACCTCCACCTTCTTAATCTCTTCCTACTTCATATTTTTCAATTCCATGTATATTTGCTCGTCATTTTAAGTGTTTTGATGACATTCACAAAATGTTTGTGTAAGCTCTAAAAAAATATAGTTAGGGAATTTTGACGTGTAATTATGACATTGGTCTAATGTTGTATCTCTTAGCATATAACTAAGCACATTGATGATATACTCTTCAAAAATCTCTGCATTTGTTTTTACTATAGAATTGAACACTCTAACATGAGCATCTGGATTAGCATCTTAATTGAAATCAAGATACTTAAAAGCTACTTTGTTTGGCCTAACATAATGGCCATTTCTATTATCAAGAATTAATATAATTACAGCAAATGGTTTTCAATATCCTCCTCTTGGATTTGTTACATCTACACTTTTGTACCTTCCAACAACCATTGAGTTCATTAGTGGTCGATCTATAGTCCTATTCACACGAGTAATCATTATTAGATTCATGAACACCATCTAAGATGTCCCAACAACTCTAGTACTTGTTGTTGGTAATGTTGTACTCCCACTTAATTTATTTCCTAATCCATTAGACTTCACCCAATCCACTACCCAATGTTGTTATAGAACCAATTAGTATTCCCTTTCTAACAACGTCCATGATGGGCGCAACAACCATTTCAACTCCTATGGTTGTTACACCCACATCAAGTAATTGGGTAGCTACTACTCTAACATGTTGGAAAAGAAAATAAATGATATTGCACATTTGTGGGCTTGCAAATGCTTTTTAAAATTCACATAGGTGAAGAAAAATGATGATATTGCACATTTGCAAGCCTCGCAAGTGGTTTTCTTGACTCACACATGAAAAGAAATGATATTGCACATTTGTAAAAGGTGAAAACACACTAAGGTGAACCACTTGTGTTCAAAAAAGGTGATGTATAACAAGTATTATAGTACGCACTAAACTAAAATCTTGATGGCATCCTTTGGCTAATTAACTGCAGAAAATCTCAAGTCTAGAATTAATGAATAATCAAGGAAGGGATGTTATAAGAGGTATACACCCAAGTTTTTGTATCAGTCTACATCTTTAGATTACTATGAATTAATGGAAGACTAGGAGGTGGAATAAAACACCAATATCAATGTGGTTGAGGAAACCGAGGTAAATTACCTATCATCATTTGAGTATGCAAAGGCACAAGTGAATGTGTTGGATGAAGTACCATAGTCATACTCACGTCAAGGGAATCCAAAGTTGGATAAACAAGGTATACAATTAAAAAATAGGATCATGAATTTGTAGATTCAAAAATGATTAGATTACTTTCAAAGGTCTATGCATTTTGTGAAAAAGAAGGACATGCAATCATGGATTGTCCTTTCATGCCTTTTCACATCAAAGCAGGTATTTCTAGACATGTCGAGTTATAGAATGTGGTAGGAACATTAATGTATCAACCACAAGAATAAGAACAAATCATTCTTGTAGTCCAAAACAGATTGAGAGGCATGGAATTGGGAAGTTAATTGGGACCATAGAATCAACAAATTTCTTCATCTATTTAGACTAGGAGTAGACAAACAAAGGTGTCTTTACATCCACATTCTGCACCATAGAGGATACCAATGGGTAAGCATAGAATGGAACCTCATCATCCTCGAGTTAACACAACTTCATCAATTGTGTTAGAAGTGGCAGTTGTTGAAAATAATATCTTCCTTATAGGAAAAAACCACTACCATATCAAAGAAGAGATTTTATGAATGGGCATTGCATTATTTTCTTAGTTTTCTTTTGTTTGGCAATGTTTCATGGATCACAAACATGAGGCCCGATGGCCATTGAAAAATTGTAAGTTATATATTCTATGTACATTGATTTTATTCAATCTTCCTCATCTAACCATTGGATCAATATTAATTTTGATTCAAAATGAATTTTGAATTCGAAAATCTTATTGTATAAATTCTAAAGTTTTTTGCTTGTGTTCCAAGAAGGTTGCATATGAAGGGAGACTGAAGATAGCAAAATTTTATCATTATTTAAGGTGTAGATTTCTATGAAAATGTTTGGTACTAGATCGTTGGTCTTCTGAGGTCAACATACATGTTGTACAAATTAGATAGCAAATGAAGTTGTCGGTTTCTACTGCATGGCAACAAAGGTACACATAAATTATGAATTTCAACCAAGCAAACATAGTCAAATGTTTAATCATTAATCGATTTGCCTACAGATACAATGTCACATCAAATGAAAAGGATTGGAAATGGAAGACAAGATGTTCGACATCTTTTACTTAAAACATGGAAGAGTCTATAGGAACATAGCAATCAAGTAAATTATATTGTCGATTTTGCAAGAAATGCCTAGTGCCCACCAAGTGATTCTCGTCCCAATCTATTTTACTAAATATTGAAACGATTTTTTCAATATATATATGGGGGCATTTATTATTGTGAACCTAAACCTCCTTTGTTTTCATATTGTTTTGTTGTAGATAAGCAAGGAATTAAGCATTGGTGGTATTTTTCAATCTACCATGAGTAGGTTGAGAAAAAGAAACTATCAAAATGTTGATGTGCGAAAGCAAGGGTCAGTTTTACTAAATGCACTATTTGTGAATCCCTCAAAGACTTAATATCAAAGGTGGGAAGGAATAACAATGAAGCTATTGAGTATGAGGGGAAGCTAAGAAAACATATCTTGCACCAAGAATCTTGTAGAAATTCATACCACACTTGGAGGACAGAATTAGTGCAGTCAAAGGATGAATTCCTATGCATTATCCATGACAAAATGGATCACACAAAAATTGCATTTCCAAGGTTGCAAATCTACAACAAAATGATATATGGGTTTGGACAATTGCCCATTATTTGCATGGGTATGATTCATGGATATGAAGATGAGAAATATGCACAATATTCGAATGACTTGTGGCCAAATGATCACAATTGGCTCCTTGTTGTGACTTTTGCGAACTTTGGAGGTAGTTTCAATTTCAAAATCGAAATTATTGTTTGAACACTTGCCATATAACTTATTATTCGCAAGTCTTTTATAAAGGAAATCAAGTTGTGTATGTGAACTACAAACCCCAAATCATATTATCGATTTGAAACCTTTGCTGAAAAATTTGTTGCTTCAAATGGATAATTGTGTGAAGGATAACAAAAATCGACATTTGTTAACATTTTTATCATTATTGATAGTGAGGGAGGTGTTTGAAGAGGTCAAATTGGGTTTCCTTGTAGTTGGCCATACATATGACGATATCAATAGATGCTTTGGATATTTGTAAAAAAAATTGAAGGAGGAGAACAATTACATTTTAGTAGATTTGATGAAGGTTGCTATGACCTCATTATTAACAAATAGGAGATCTACTCAAGTGCAAACATAAATCTTTATTGAAAGGAAACTATAACATAATGCTCACAACACAAAACACAACATCAAAAACTCTCCAAGGTTCTTGTCCCATGAAATACACAAACTTGTGTAATGAAGAAAAGAGAGCCAAACCATCAACACCAAGGTATTCAACTAAAAGACCAAACCACAAATAACCAAATTAAAATAAGTAACAAAAGTAATTCAACCTTGTGAAAGTAACCTAGTTACTTTCCTACTCCAGTAACTAATGAAACCTAACTAGTTGAGCTTGAATTTTCACAAGGTTTCCTTCATTTGCACTTAATTTCACATTTTGCTCTAATGGAATTAAAATGGGTTTACAACCTGTCATCCCATATTCGAACAATTTGTTCAAGGCATATTGCCTTTGTAGTAACCATATCCCTTTAGGAGACTGGATTACCTCAATGCCGAGGAAATAACGCAATTCTCCCAAATCCTTCATCTCAAACTTTTGCTTCAAAAGCTTCTTCAAATTAGAGATGTCAACATCACTATCTCCTGTGATAATTAAATCATCAACATAGATGATTATGACTACAATCCCATGATCTGTCTTTTTCACATATAGTGAAAAATCTGCATTGGATGTTTGAAATCCACTTGTGACAAGATACTCACCTATCTTATCTGACCAAGCTCTAGGTGCTTGCTTCAAGCCGTACAAAGTTTTCTTCAACCTACAAACCAAATTAGGATGTGTTTAGTCCACATAACCTAGTGGTTTTTCCATGTACACTTCTTCTTGTAAATCTCCATGAAGAAAAACATTCTTTACATCCATTTGATGTAAAGACCATCCATTTGCTGCTGCCATAGCAATGATTGCTCTTACAGTTGTCATTTTGGCAACTAGACTATAAGTCTCCTCGTAGTCTATGCCATAAGTTTGGGCATAACCTTTGGCAACTAATCTTGTTTTGTATCTGTTCATAGATCCATCTACATTGTGTTTGACTTTGTACACCCATTTGCACCCAATTGCTTTCTTATCCTCTAGTAAAGCTACCAATTCCCAAATAGCATTCGCATCCAAAGCCGCCATCTCTTCATTCATGGCATTGTCCCACTTAGGGTTTCCAATCGCTTGTTCAAAACAAGTGGGTTCAACTTCCCATATAACTCTCACCATGTATGCGTAATGATGAGCTACAAAGCCATCATATGTGAGTCTTTCTACAAGGTACTTGACTCGTGTGGATCTTCGTACTCCACTATTGTTGTTAGGTGTTTTCAAAACTTTCTTGGCCATCCAAGCTCCAGGAGTAGTAACTGAAGTGATTCTTGATTCTTCACCCTCATTTTTCTCTGAATCATTTGACTCACCATCTACATGAGAATTTCTAGATGATGTTTGAGAACTACCATGTACAATGTTTGAAGATCTTAATCTTCCTTTCCATGGAGTGCTACTAGACCCACTAATTGAAGACTCTTGTGGTCCACTAATTAATTATGATTC
>Ga0116229_10005137_pt1 | contig 21403 bp, 15 predicted proteins | sample S1TSphgellanicum_3_FD_87313 | JGI IMG/M metagenome (GOLD analysis project Ga0116229, IMG submission 87313) | Host-associated microbial communities from peat moss isolated from Minnesota, USA - S1T2_Fc - Sphagnum magellanicum MG | ecosystem: Host-associated > Plants > Peat moss > Unclassified...
AACTTTTCCTATTCAAAATTTGAATCTAAATTTTGAGCAAGAAAAGGTGCAATATGACATGCATGTGAATTCATGAAGACATGAAACATTTGTCATGAATGACATGGCCTCCCATCACATGTTCAAAACATGCACTTATTAATGATATCATATGTTTCAATTTGATAAATTTTCAAGGAACTATGATTATTTCAATATGTCTAGAGACATCATAAAAGCCTTAAAAACATCTCCACCACAATGATGTAAAATGCCCCTACATTAGCAACTTGAGGAGAAAAGTGACATTGTGATCCCCATTGCAACATTTGCATCATCAATATTTTGTTGACTCCACCTTTTTTTCTCCTTGCTCCAATAATAACATTTATTGTATTTTTGTCACCAAATACCTTGGCATCATGACCCATGTGTTTTTTTTGTTTTTCTTTGTCCATTTTGTGAGTGAACAATGAATGACGCACATGTGTATGCCTTTGTGGTGCAACTTTTTTCCTTTGCTAATTTGTGAATTGTGAGCAAGCAAGGGAAGCATGTGTTTTGTTTGCAATCCCAACACCACTAGATGCTCATGATTATAGGTGTAAGGGGGAGGCATTGGTAGCTTGATCACACATCATCATTACAAGCTTTCAAAGCTTCAAGCAATCCATGAAAACTCATCCCCATCACCATCGCCAAACTTCTTGAATCATCATAGTCCCCACAACACACACTCACTACTTCCTTCTTTGATCATTGATGCATTCAACTTCAAGATTTTATTTTTGGGTGAAAACACATTATGGGGGGAGGGCAAGATTGTTATCGCATTGTATTGTTTTTCAAAGGTACATGTTTGAACTTCAACCATGTCAATATTATGAAAGATTTTCAGAATGTTTTGTGCATTTATGTTAAGTCAAAACCCAAAGAAATGGAATGCCACAAAAGTTGCATTTTTTTATGTCTTACACATTTGAAGGACAATTTTGTGCTTTAATGATACAATTTGAAAACACAAATTTTTTAAAATGTGAATACAACCACCTTCTTCACATTCCTATCTTCCTTGAAATGTCTTGTTTTTCTAAAATTATTCGTAATTTCATGAGTGTTTTGAAAAAAAAACAAAGAAACATGTATTGATTCAAGCTCTCACACAAAATATAACCTTGAAATTGTTCATCTTTCATTACATGTTATTGTATCTAATCCTTTTGTTTTTTGTGAGTACAACCACCTTTTTGTTAACATTCCTAGTTCCAATCACCATAACACAATTTACAAAGATGATTTCTTTAAATTTGTTTACCAAGCTTTGTGGCATGGGGTCATCGTGGGGCACTATGACTCCAAATCATCATATAAGTCCCTCAAATTCCCCAGCATTGGCACTTTTGATTCTGCAAGGGGAATTTGATTGTTTGTTTGCAGTGGAAATGATCTAAGGTGTAACGATATGTCAAAGATTTCCTAATGTAGTTGGAAGGTGTCTTAAACCTGTAATCTTCCCTACTAACACTAGAGGTCATCTTACATTTATGCACACACTCTTACATTTTCATAAGGGCCCACCAATTTTTCACACTCTTACATTTTTGTAAGTGCGCACCATTTTTTCTTGTGTGATGAGTAGGAATTGACATGGTCATTACATGTGGTAAAACCATTTATTGGGCATGTTACCAAATTTGGTGCTGCCCTCAGGTGGTGTAAATGGTCTGTAACCTACCACATGGTTGATCACTTGTGGGTCCTTTAACAATTAAGAAGGCTGATGCTCATGTAGGGTACTTGGAGGTTATGCTAACTCCTCTTGGTTTCTGAAGAACTCAGCTGTTCTTCAAGGTTAGAACAGAAAAGATAGGTGCTAAAGAGATACTTCACAATGAATACTTAAAAGACTTCACTGGGTCTAGACCTTGTTGCAATGGTAGATTGCAGAAGCACAGGATATACATTCTAAAGAAACACCCAGAATCATGCTCCTGCTAATCTCTGCTGTTATGGTAAATCATTGGCCAACAAACAATTTCCAGAGAAAGGAAGACAATACACCCACATATAGGTGACAAACGCTGATAACTGCATCAATGTCACATTTTATTGACTGCCAGGATAACCTCCAACTCCAAACAAGGACATGTCCGGCTAGAATAAGAATCAATGAGGGCCCTTTGAGGCCATTTTATCAGGAAATGCAAGTTGCGGAGGTTTCTCACGTCTGATGCCCAGGTGTGAATCATAATCATCTGACTGTTGTGCCCACTTTTTACGAGTCAGTTTGTCTGCTTCAATCTCCTCAAAGGTCTTCAAATTTTCCTTGGCATGGATATCAGCCAGTGCTGCATAATTTGTTGCTGACAAGGCTATGAAGGAGTGCTCTTCTTCTGTCAAATGCCGCAAAAATTTTGCAGGGTTCCCTGCCCACACCTGAACACCAAACCAATGCAACCCCAAAAGCAACAATCAGAACTGGTTATGGAACAGTATAGCAACAAAAAACCTTGAAAGCAGGAACCTTATAGAAATGCACTCAGAGTTTGATGATGTAAGGACAAACTTTCACAGCTCAGGCTGAAAGCACGATAACCAGACATCACATGCAGGATCTGCTTGGTACACATAGACACTGGCAAGAAAAACTCTCAAGGCACACACTACTGAGGCACATTGAACTCAATTTGACATTTCAAGCATGAAATGTTGTACACATACCTCTAGCAGATGCTGGCAGGCTAACCATAAAACAAATCAGGGCACAGATTTCTAGGCTTAAGTTTCAACAAAAGTGGCCTGCCCTATAACATATGGACTAAAAATATTGTGACAGTTTTCAGAAGGCTAACCAGATTTGAACATTTGTCCAGCCATAATTTCCAAAAAGCAGCTTTTCACTCCAACTAGCTGATCAACACAGCTGGTTAAAGATAAATAGAATTAAACATCAGAATTGAGATCAGCTGAAAGAACTGTACCTGACCAGAAGGTACACGGGTATTCTGAGTGATCAATGCACCAGCAGCAACCATGGCACCCTTCTCCACAACAGCACCATCCAAGATGGTGGCCCCCATGCCGACAAACGCCTCATCCTCCAAGGTGCATGCATGCAACACCGAATTGTGTCCTGCTCCCACTCCTCACAACCAACTAACTCTTGAGAAAGGCCAATATAAGGCTTTAGCAGTCTCATACAATAGAAGAGACTGACACAAAACATATGAATCAGTTCATCTTTGTAGGCACCATCTGCATTCTGTGAAGGTAAAGGCCTGCATGTCACAAGGCCATCTGGAGAAACTATAAGCTATGAGCTTCAGAGAGACCACTCTCAAAACAGAAAAGGAATACATTGTGAAGAGCAGTCAAATCAGAAGCCTCTGGCCAGCAATGCTAAGAACCTAATCAAGTAGCATAGAAACTTGACATGTATTATAAACCCTGAAGGGTTTATGGACCTTATAACAGAAAACATGATTAGTTCTTGTAAGGTTAACTTGAGAAGCTCTTACCAACTGTGACCTTATCCCCAATGATCGTGGGCATAACATTTCCAACTGCATTGTTTTTGGCTACATGCACTAGAGTGTTATCCTGAATGTTGGTTTCTGCACCCACTCTTATGTAGTTCACATCACCTGCCCACACCCAAAAGTGGCAAAAATATTCTTACAAACCCTATGGTAACTGTTCAAAACTCATTCCATTTAACACCAACCCCATACATACCACATGCCTTGTCATAAGTGACACACTGTTAAAAGTTGGTAACATCCTCAAAACCATCAACAAACATGTCCAACAACCCTAAGTTACAAACTGCAGAATGCACCTACTGGAACATCTAAACTCCAGAATAATGCAGTAAAGGCAACAACAGTGTCAGCTCTGGCAAAACTACAGCTAACACAACAAGGACGAGTGCAGTCATAACCTTATGAGTGTCACTCACAACATATCAGACTGTCACCTTCATCATGAATGCCAATGACCAGCCACCATGAATCCTCACTGGCTTCACAAACTCCATTGGTGGGTGTAGAGAAGTATGTAATAATCTGCTCAAACTCTCAGACAAAGTATTATGAAAAAATCTGTGTCCTGAGCTTCTGTCATATTTCCAGAAGCAACAGAAAGACTGGGTCATAATGTTGGTTACACTAGACATAGCAGTCACTGGGACACACTGACACTGCACATGAATAGTGATGTAATCTGAGGCAAGACCTCGTGTGAGCATGCATTCTGTCAAAACTCACAATTGCTCTGGACAACTTGTGATTTGTTCTGAAACCCTAAAATCACGTCAAATTCACAATGCTGTGAATATTTGCAGGTTGGATGAAAAAACAGAAACATTTCAACATCGCCATCACAAATGCTTTTACATGTTGTGTTTGTGAGCAAAAAGAAATTTATTCAAAGCATGGGGGGTGAAAGGGAGGTTTACAGTTGTTTCTGACCTCGAATCACACAGCCATACCAAATGGAGGAATTCTGCCCAATCTTGACATCCCCAATGACAGCAGCACTGGGAGCCACAAAAACTGTCTCATCAATCGCTGGTGACTTGTCAAACAGTTTCATTATTGTCTGATGCCTTGACACTGCAAGAGAGAGAGAGAGAGAACAAAAACTCATGAGACTCAATCAATGTCTCAAACCTGGTCTCGAATTTTTCTGAAGGTTTGCAGAACCTCTATTTCACAACCCTAAAACTACAGGGACAATGCCAAGCTCCTGATCCATGCTCATGGTCAATCCACACACACACACACACATCAGCGTATGAAACAAACAGTGGCACAGTCAGTTGCTGATGAGGATCAAACCCCAATGTATCGCGCCTTATTAATGACAGCGCTCTTCTATGCATTGGGTTGCAGAAGCAACGTGGAGAAGAGAAGAAGAACAGAGCAAAACTTCTTGAACTGAGCAAACCCTTGACAGTGAATAAAGCCCTTTCAGTAACAGGAGCTGAGACGAAAAACCAAAAGCAATTCAGCTCCTCCCTGCTTGTGGATTCTCGTCACCCCTGAATTCCACAGGAAACCTAGACAGACAGGCAGACAGACAGACAGACAGACAGAACAGGGGCCAAAAAAAAAAAAAAACAGATCGATCTCAACTTCCTTGTAAACAACAGTGGTGCACAGATAGTGCTTACATTCTTCTTTGAAAGCGGCAGAGCCTTGCACCCGCGATCCCAGTCGATCTAGGGCTTGCCCTGTTTCACGCAACGCCACACCCAAGGAGTAAACAATTCTTCCCAGCGTCCCCATCCCGTTTTCTACTCCAGTTATGTTCTTGACTTCCTTGTTGTCAACCCCTTTCTTCTTCTTCTTCTTCTTCTTCTTCCCAGCAATCCAATGCAGAGCCTTGAGAGAGCTCGCACTGCCACTCTCTCTCTCTCTCTCTCTCTCTCTCTCAGAATCAAATGCTCCGCTGCAACGCTCGCTGCCCCTTGTCGTCCGCCGTCGCGAGCGAAGCTCGCTCACGTTCTCCTGTTCCCTGTTCCCTATTCTCTTCATCTACATGACTCTGCTCCGTTCCCATCATCGTGTTCCCATGTTCTCCGTAGGTATTCCGTGTTCTCCTCATATATTAGACTCTGTCCCGTTCCCTCCTTCATGTTCCCATGTTCTCCCTAGTGATTGTTATCTTCATCTACCAGGCTCTGTTCCGTTCCCTCCATCACGTTCCCATGTTATTATTTGCTTGTGTTGGGGGGGGGCCTGGCAGGTTTTCCATTTTGTATACATGCCGTGACCTCTCTTGGGATGAAGTTTCTTGCCCGGGAGCTACGGCAAAACCGCCCGTTATCGAACACTTTCCAATACTTTCCTCATTCCTGAACCAAATTGAGCGAAACCAAACCAAATTGACCGATTTTTGTTGGACAAGCAAACTGGAAGCTTACAAATGTTCTTTCAGCATCACAAGTACAGAAGCATCACAAAGAACCAAGGAAGAGGATGAGTGATCATTTGTTTCAAAAGTCTTGAAATGAAACAAAAAGCTTTGGACCGCTTTCTAGTTCCAGCCCCCATATCTTCCTCATTTTTAGTCTGTTTTTGAGTGTTTTAAAACCTGCTGGGTGCGCCAACTAGGGTTTACAAAACTTCTTTGTATTCTAGAGGCAAAGATGCAACCATCAAAGATTTGAAGTTCGAAATCTTATTCTATTTTAACTCACCCATCACCGAACACTAAACCCCCTTCACCAAACATCCCATATCTCTCTTCCCCTCACCACCCCCGCCCCCCCAACTACTTTCTCAAATTGAGTAATTCTTGTAATGTTGGAAGTGCTAGAATGACTATTAAGTGTTCTTTGAGGTTTGGAAGCAAAGGAACAATGTGTGAGGGTTCGACCCCTTTTGAGTTCTTATGTGGTTGCTCACCAACCTATCTACCCTAGCCTATCTTGTGACAACCAAGTCAAAACCATTAGAGAATGGGTCATTTATGGCACACCTTCATAAATGGCATGTTCCTTGGTAGAATGTGCCCTAAATTGTCCATTCCATGATGTAAAAGGCCTTGGGGATGTGAATGTCAATGAAACAACATGGGAAAGATGGAACACTTGAATTAGTAGATGGGTAGTTGCATGTGATTTGATCATCCATGGAGATGGAAAATGAATTGAATAGGCCGTTAAGACACACTCTGTGTAAGGGAAGGGTAAATGAATGAGGATTTAATTCATTGAAGTCTTCCATGAAGTCATTCAAACATAGGGTTGGTACCTTATGTTTGAGTGAAACTTGGTGTGAAAGTTTTACACAACAAAACAATGCTTCAATGAGAGTTTGAAATTCAGGTTTGTGTAAAAATTCAAAATCAAATGAATGTTTGCTCTATCACACATGAAATTGTTTTTGCGATGCCTCAACGGGGGCTTGAAATTCAGATTTGCATCGAAACTCAATATGAAATGAATGTTTGCTCAATCACACATGAAATTGTCTTTGTGAACTTTTCATAAAATTTCTTTTCTTGCATGAACACATGCATTTGCATAAGGAAGCAACAAAGGTTTACACTATTCTATGATGTAATGTTGAAGGAGAGCATGAACTTTTGGAGCTTCTAGAGCTAAGTCACAAGAGAAAAAGGTTGGAACTTAAAACAATGTGCAAAACAAAAGCAAAATAGCTTGAATGCCTACATTTTTGTAAGGTGACTTTTATTTCATGATCTGCTTTTTGGTTATGTTTTTAGTTTTTAAAACCTTCCTATTATGATGATGGTCATTTTGTTATTAGTTATGTTTTGGTCTAAAAAACCCTCTTGTTAATGGTGATAATCCTTTTCTTCTTGGTTATGTTTTGGTCTTAACCCCTTGTCCCCACCCCCCATTGATGGCAATGGTCATTCTTCTCTTGGTTTTATTTGGTCTTAACACCCCACCCCCCCTTCCTCTTTTATGATGATGGTCTTCCTCTTTTCGAATTTTGTTTTAACTTTTTTAAACCATAAAACTCAAAAAAATCTAAAGGTTTTGAGTTTTAAAACCTTTGGATTTTTGAACTCTTGAAATTCTAACAGCTTTGGAGGTGAAGAGGCTTTGAAACCATTTGATGCATTTGGAGGTTTGGAAATGTAATTGAAGGTTTGCCTTAACCATTTGAAGTGTAATTTAATGCATTTGGAGGTATGGAAATGTCATTGGAAATCTACCCTAACCATTTGATGCATTTGAGGATTCAAATATTTGATATTTTTAAACTTCAAAAACTTTTGAATGTTTGTTTTTTTGAAATTTTTAAAGATTTAAATGAACATCAACCATAAAAGTAATAACAAGGTAAATATTTGTTATTTGAAAATAACCAAAGATTTATCAATCATTTAAAAGTAGGAGCTTAGAATATAAATGATGGTAATTTTAAACGTGCAATTATTAATATATTGACCACCCTTGTGTAATAGGGTTGTGGTTGTAATCTTCAATGATCTAGTATGTGAAATCCATTCAACACAAACATAAATAGTTGGTGAGGAAAACCCCATCTTTGAAAAGATGTTAAAGTTTTGATTTTGTGCAATCAAACTAATTCATGAAATGTTTCCATTTTATTTTTTAATTCATTGATTTCCCATTCCACTTGAATCCTAAATCCCACGAGCATTTTGTTATAAGTTTGAATTACATTATGTCCACATTTGGCAACAACTTTCACCTCTTTAAAATTTAAACCCTAAAACATTTAAAGAAACCTTAAAAACCTAACTTTAAAAGCATGATCTTAAAAGGTTAAAACCCCAAATGCAAACCCTAAAAACATCATCTTAAAATCTTGAAATTCCAACCATAAAACCCCAAATGCAACCTTTAAAACATAACTTTAAAAGCATAATCTTAAAATCATAACATTGAAACCCCAAAAGTTAAACCCTAAAAACTTAACCTTAAAACCATAATCTTAAAACATTAAAACCTTTAAAGCTAAACCCCTAAACCAAAATTAAAAACCCTAAATTTAAACCCCAAAACTATAATTTCAAAACATTAAAATTCAAACTTTAAAACATCAAGCCTATAATCCTACATGCTTACAACTAAAAATTCTCAAATAACATAGGCTTAATTTTGGCAACCCATAGTTAAAAAAGAAATGTACTTGGTACCCATTTCAAAAATCCTATACTTAGTTGATGTGTTTGGTTATGACTTTTCAAAGATTTTAAAAATAAAAACAAAGTGGGTATATGATAGGAAAGAATGAAAGAAGGATTAAACTAAGTAGGATTTCAAGGAAAACTTTATTGTGTGAAGGTATTTTGGGTAGGTTGGGCTCCGTGTTATGGGGAAATGGAAGCTTTGAAGGAGGATTGTTAAGAGAATGTGCTAACCATGTGGTAGTTAGGGTTTGAACAAGCTCACAAAGTTTACAACCAAAAATGGAAGGAAACCACCTTGACCACACAAAAAAAAGGTTGTCACGAGCATATTCCTTGAATATGATGATTATAGAAGATTTCACCCTCCTCCCAAAAGGTCCCTACTAACACCATGCTTCTAATGCTAACTAAAAAGTGAAAAGTTTAAAAATTGAACAACCTTAATCCTCACCCTCAAAAACTTAAGAATTCCTTTGAAATTAGAATGAATTGTTTAATCACTACCTTTCATTTCCTTACTTTTGAAAGTCAATTCTCAAGTTCTCTTCACTCCATTTTGTAGCTCGATTATAATTGATCTAGGTTTGTTTGTAAAAGCTCTTTTCCACACCCCACCTTGTGTAAATATTATTCCCCATGTCCATGATGTGGTTATAACCACACACCTGTCACAATGCCTTTGTGTCAAGCAAAGACTTTTGCAAAAACAAATTATTCCAATGCACTTGCTTGTGGTGACAAACATCACAAGCTAATTCTTGGAGGATGTTGTTTTTCAAAGTTCCACAAACTTTTTATCTTTTTACACTCTAATGAACACCCCTTCATTTTTCATTCATGCACTACAATTATTTTGACCCTAAGTTCATAAAAAGACTCTTCTCCTCTTTAAGACCTCATACTATCAAACATCCAATTTTTTTGTGATTCAAATCTCTCACACCTTGTTCGCTCAATGATGCTCAAGTTTGAAACAAGTAAAATTTGGCGTCATGAACATGGAAACCTTCATGCAAAAATTGAAATTAGTAGGGACCAAATTCAATTTTACAATGGAATTAGTGCAAAAACAAGTTTAATCCCCTATTATTTTCATTTGTTGGCATTCAACCTTTGTTACACATTTCATCTTTAATTTGGCATGAATAAAGTGCTACCATGCCCACTTACAAACACTTTATAAATAACATTATTGTATTAACTTTGTTCCCATGCCCCAAAATAATGATAAATGTACTATACTATTGTAACCCTAACCTTGAACTTGTAATCAAGGTTAAGCACGAAAAGGGAAATGAATTGGGATATTAACTTGGGACTAAAACACACTCCCATAAAATGTACAGGAATTCAAGAAATTGAATCCCAACACTTCCAAATGAATCCTTACTTTGGAAGTCGAAGTTGTGTAGATGTCTTGAATCTTTGGGACAAAGGTGTAAATGACGACATTGTTTAAATTGGGACCTTTTTATAACATTGGAAAGATCTTGAAACAAAATTATCAAAAGCGAGCTCACATATTCTATTTGGAAATTTGAATTTTTAATTATGGCCACAAAAATGACTACATTGAAAATCAATTTAGCAATTTGACTCCCAACCTTTCCCAAGAAACATGGATCAAATGATCTATGATTAGAACATCCCATATGGCATTGAAATGTTCTCATCAAAGGTTACAATTTTACCTTTGATAACTTCTCAATTGGAGTTTAAACATGGGAATTATGAGCCCACAAAGTTAAGGGACTCATAACTTGGTAAATTTCAGAAATTTCAAGACTTTCATTATGGAGTCCCATGAATATTTGTTATTTTGATGCAATCTCCACCACTAATCAAAAAATATAATATAAAAAAGGAGAATGATGATTCTTTTCAAATTCAAATTGCGATGAATTGTGAAGGTGTGTTTCCCCTAACTTCATCCATGTGGCATTTTGGCTTCATTTTGCATTAATTGCCTTGGACTTTCTTAGTTTCTATAGATTGTTTTCACCTTAACTCATATTTGTGAATTTGTCTTAGTGCCATTTTGGAACTCCCATCACTCATCTTTCTCTTAAAAACAAAAGAGGGTATTTTAAGTTTGCATTTCATTACAAAATTAAGAATTGATTTTTTTTCCTTAATTCATGATAATGCATGTTTTGTGCTTTACAATGGGTAAAGCATACAAGAGGGGTGCACCAAAGCTAAGATCACCAAGTCTAGCCTTGCATTTTGGGAATGCCACCCACCCTAGGGCCTTCCATACCCATAAAGCAAAAGATGAAAAATGAATTAAACATTTAAGACCATGACGTGATAATGGATATGTAGATCACCATATTGCCACCCCTCTAGCTTGTGAAGGCACCTTATGCTTGCTTTTTAGCTGCAAAGGCACCTTTCACTTAACCTTTAAGTGTGAAAGTACCTTATGCCTATTAGCGGCTATAAGGTGCTTTCAATGGTTGTAAGGTAACAAGAAGGTGCATTTGCACCTATAGGAAGCATTATTCACGTGTAGGGTCAACAAGGCATTACCCAATGTAACCTATGAAGTGGGCCCATATGGTGGGAATTTATTTTTAATAATTTTTTATTGTACAAGTGGGAGGCTATGTTTGAAGGGCTTGCCCTACATAAGCCCATTGTATGGCTTGAAATGTATTGCACCAAGGTTATAAAAGCATCTCCATTAAAATGGCCTTTTTATTACATTTTGGATGAAGTATAGAAACCCATTTTGGGCCTATAAAAAAATTCATTATAAAATGTCCTCCAAGAGGGCCCATAAATTTAATTGATTTTTTGACTGGCCAACAATAATGATTGGCCCAAGTGGTGATATTTAAATAGTTTTTCATTTTATATTGTCCATTTTTTTATGTATATAGGCGGGGATTATTGTCCTTTGTTGTGCAAATTTTCACATTTTTTGACCTAAGAAAAATGATTTTGATATATACAAAGGATTTTTGTGAGAATTTTGAAAAAAATTGCTAGACTTTTACAACATGCTCCAACTTGTAGCCAAACATAAATGGATTGTTATTTTTTTCTATTTTCACATATGGTCATACCCAAGTTTGGCTAAATCTTCTTGGAGATGATCACTAGTTTGGCTACACCACAAAATAAAAATGAAAGCACTAGGGAAAGGTAATAGTTAACATTGTAGGTTGGACATGTGTTGAACATTGATACATGACTTATAAGTATGTAATGTGCCTATCAACCTAACTTACTATAAACATTTAAATTAGGTTCCTAATGGATGGATATTATGTCATGGCCTTACAACTTTGTAAGATGTCACCATGGTTAAAAGGTAGATTGTGTTGTGTGAGGTTTGTTTAAAGAAAAAAATTAGATTATGATGTTTTGCCCAAGAAAAGGTTTATTTGTATGAAGGGCTTCACTATTTTTAAGGGCAAGGGACATGACCTTTTTAGGATCTCTTGAGTTCCCCTACCAAAGGCATTACCAAACATAAAAATTGATGTTATTTTTTATTTTTAAAAATAATTCTCATGATTCTCAACAAATACATATTTGATATCATAGGGGGAAAAACTAACACAAGGCATTTCAAAAAATGGAACACTTGTATGTGTGAACATTTCATTTTTTACAACCCAAAATGCCATTTTACACTTTATAAACATACCTCCAAATACGTTAAGAAAAATCTCAAAGGTTTTTAAGTAGCAAAAGATGCATTCATGATGTGACTTGTCTTGGCATTTAGATGAAGCATTCCCCCATTGTATGTCTTAGGGCCTAGGACCTTAAAGTAGGACTACCTTCCTCTTTTGCATGCCTTACCTTATTCTTGTGTATTGTAAAGCCTTGATGTTGTTTTTCTACTGTTGCAACAAGGCACATTATAAATTGTAATATTTCCTCCACTTGATAAGGAACTTTTTTGTTTCTGAATAATGTTTTTACAAATTAAAAGAACTTTACCTTTTTTTAAAGTTCCCTTACAAGCATGCACTTGCCAAGGAACTTTTTAGTTTCTGAATAATGTTTTTACAAATTAAAAGAACTTTACCTTTGTTTTAAGTTCCCTTGCAAGCATGCACTTGCCAAGGAACTTTTTAGTTTCTGAATAATGTTTTTACAAATGAAAAGAACTTTACCTTTTTTTAAAGTTCCCTTGCAAGCATGAATATATGTTGGGTATCACCAATTTTTACAAAAAGTGACGAAGTTTTATGTGTAATAAGGCCCTTGGGGATGGTGTTATTAAACATAGGTCCACATTTGGCTTTGTTTCTTGTGAACCCTTTATTTTGGTAACACCCTCCCCTAGGGCTTTACTTACTTTTATCTAATGTTCAACACATAGGTTCGTTGTCATGGCCTATAAGCCTATATGCCTATAATGATGTATATCATGTTATAAATCATAACTAGTGTTGGTTGGTTACTAAAATATGACCTAGTTATTAATAACATATTTCATAGTTTATATATATATACAATCAAATTGCTTATAATTTATAACCACCAATTATTAGCCATGATAACAATAGGGTTTTTTCTAATCTTGGTGGTTTTTATTTTTATGAAGAACCCAAGTTCTAGTGTTGAAAAAAATTGGAATTGTCTCCATTCTAATTCTAGTTGCACACATAAAAAAACTTGGAAATTTAGTTCAACTAAGGTTAATGTGTATGGTTTGGGTTTTAATTTTGAAAAGTAATCCCAAATTTCAATTCGTATCCTATTTAGTTTGGATTAATGGGCAGTTAATAATGTGTGAGTTATATTGATTTATTTATAAATTTAAAAAATGTGAATTGCAAATCAAATGGCAAACATCCCCCCTTGGTGGGATGTCTCAAGACCTAATGGAAGGTATTCTATGTATATTTTATGAAACACGTGAGATAAATAAACATTTTTTATATGCTATGAAGTAATGCAAATTTTAAAAATATTTTACGAAATTGAAAATATTTTAATATATTCTAGATGTATAAAAAATCAATTCTAAACAACCTATTTATATTTAAGTACATTGTAAAATTGCAATGAATTGCACTTTATATATTTTTGCATGTTATTTGGAAAAAATAGAATTAACATCCCTTGGCCCAAGATCGGACATAAACCTACTAGATGTCCCAAATTTGGGCGTCCTTAGTAAGATTTTAGATCAAAATGCGACATTTTGGTTTATGGGATGTTTCATTTACATTTGATGAATGACCAAGCAATATTGTAATGGTGTTGGGGACAAGGGGAAATGTTGGAGGAAAGATGGGAATGATAACGTTGAAGGATGGGAAATGACGAGATGGTGACAGCAAATCGCAAGGGATGACATGAATGACAATATAACAATGGAAACAACAATAGTGGCAACATGGGATGACAAGGCATTGGATATAAGGCTGAGGGATGACATGGATGACGAAGGCATTGGGGTGGAAAGAAAGAAAATTCAAATAATGGAGGATGTTAGGAAGGATGCCAAGGGCAATGGAAAACACATTGAGGGTCATGTCAAGAAGCACATCTAGGGCGTTAGGAGGTTAAAGAAAATTGTTTCAAATGATGGGGAACATTGTGTGTATTCAGTAGGATGTCATGAGTGTCATGTAACAAATAATAATTTTTTTGAGACAACAAGGGCATTAAGAAAGACGACATGGGCACCAAGAAGCATGTTGAAAATGACATTGGGGGACACTAGAAAAAAATAAAAATAAAAATAAAAATTTTGGGCAATAAGGGACACCAATAAGCATGCCAAGAGATAGTGGTGGTGCAAAGAAGAATGTTAAGACAAGGCAAGTCCAAATCTTTGCCTAAACAAAAATAATTAATTAATTGAAAAGTCTAAAACTTATTATTGCTAAAGATGCCATGAAATGTTTTTGGGACATCCTTTCTAGCAACCTAGGTGTTACCACTTTCAACATTATTTGATAACTACCTTTTGTTTTTTTTTTTATTAGTTAAAACAAAGGAAAAGGAAATCTAGCAATTTTGGAAACCAATTTGTTAATAATTAGTTGAATGATACTTTATGCTACAAATTTCATGTTTATGTACCCTAATCATGTTTAAAACCCACATTACCAAAACATTGGAAATAATGATAAGACTTTCAAATTTATATTTATTTATTCATTGGTGTCATTCTCAATGCAACTTACATTAATCATAATAATGAAAATAATCATAGGGTTCAAAATTTAAATTATAAAATTGATTATCCATGAATAAATTCATGTAAAATGGTAAATAAAATGGAATGTGTAATGTCCACTTAAAAGGGGTTTTTTCAATATTTATTCTTAGTTACATATGAATTATGATTATGTTTGTGAAAAAAGATTGTACCTAGAAAAAAAAACTATAAAAATGTTATGCATTGTTCATTTCATGTACATGAAACCAACAAAATTATTAAGAAATAATCACATCAAACCATACAATTATAAAATCATAATAACATTGTCCAACATAATTAAGTTGTGTATATCGAACCCACCATTCGCGCAATCATAAACAAATTTCAAAAAATGTTTTTTTCAACAGAAAAGGTATGGTAGCCATGTTTTTAGTATTCAAAGTTTAACAAAAAAGAAGAAATAAGGTAGAAATACCCATCACTAATTACATCCATGGGTGAACAAACACCTACACAATTCAAAAGATGGTCGATTAGCAAACATTGCCCAACTAGCAATAACCATTTCGTGATATCATATCACTAGTAGAAAACAACCTTTTTTTAACCAAAATGTTTTCAACTATATGTTGTTTGCAATTGTGTTGCAATTGGGATTTTTTTATTAAAAAAAATATATTGGTAATTCCCATTTAAGTCAACCCATCTTGATCATTGGTAAACAGTTGGAAGCAATTTTTGACTAAGTGGACAATTGTCAAATATTCCTAACATCAATAGGATCTCCTCAATTGGACAGCCTGCACTTTCAGTGGATAGTAAGAAGCATGTCTTGAATTCACATGTGTGCCAACTTCACTAGTTTAACATTCAACTACATTAATGGAACCATCAACTAACAAATGGATGATAATGTGTTGGGGATTGGATGAATGAGATTGCATAAATGAGATAATAGATGAATGCAAATGATTTCAACTAATGGATTCCCATTAATGAAAACAAGTGGCAACTATCATCTAGCATATCAATATTGAATCCATGTACCACTAGTTACAACCATGTTATAATTAGGTAACATATGGATGTTAAAATGTCATAAAACATTTTATATATTAAAATTTCAATTGATTTAAATACTTCCTTACACTATCATTGTCAATGTCAATGTTTAAGTTCAAAATAGGCTCATCAGCTCCCAATAGTGGGAATAAATAAGTGTTTTAAAAAGGAACCTAATCTACGATAGTAGTTATGACAATTGGAAATTTCACATCCAAAATTGAGAGACAAAAAATTGCAGTAGCCTCTCTCTAGTCTTGCCATTTTTAAGGCATTCCAAAAACACGCCCAATACTAATGAGCAAATCATAAGTTGCTTCAAGAGTTGTTGAATAATCTTAGAGTTCAAGTATGTTTCTTGGAATACAATCTCTGAAATAATGGCACTTGTCACAAACTCTAAATACTAGAGTTTTATATTTGTTGATCATTAGATGTGCACAAGTTCTTGCTAATTTCAAATGGAATTCAATTTGATATTTAGAGTTATCTTCAATAGAAATTTCAATTGAACATTTTTTTCTTTGTCCACCATCTATGATTAGAGGCTTTTCTTCTATGTATCAATCTATAATAATATGTTGCTTTTATTGTTTCTTAGCCTCATGTAAAATTGTGTAATTGTGAAAGGATCATCTCAAAATGGAAAATAGACTGCCAAAAATCTTACTAATGTAGGAATGGGAAGTAATAAAAAATATCTATGAAAATCTTCCACACATTAGCATTCCCATACTTGCATGCACACCCAACACATGTATTACTTTAGTACTTGACTCATCAATGTAATGGTTGTTTTGTTAATAAAAAGATAGCTTGGCACATCAAGGTGGCTACAAACCCAAGGAAGTTGATGGACATCATTGCACTCTCAAGCCATGCTTACAAAAAGTGAATAACAAGACCTAAAGCTAGAACACAAATTGTTCTCAAGTGGCCCTAGGAAATGCCCAAAATGAAAGTCATGAAGTGTTTTTTATGGGGTTTTTAGCAAAATTTCTATGAATTTTGATTTGAAAAGTATGATCTTGACCTATACATAAAAGAATTTTCATAACTAGCTTTGGCCCAAATTTGCCAAGTTTTGAAGAAAGAAAAGTTCATTAGATTTTGATGATCTAATTTCCAATTGGTAGCCAAGATGTAGAAATCCAAATCCACTAAATCATCTTATGGATTATCACCGCTTTAGCTACATAAAAATTTTGAGAACAAAAACCTTGTCATGGATGGGCTTAGTTTGAAAACAAATAGCTATTGTCATTATTCACTTTCACAAACATTCATGATAGATGCCACACACTTGGGTGATCTACTCTAACCCACAAATAACCTTAAATCAGCATAAGAGTTTTGTTTCTATTCAAGACTGCCAAGTGCAATTGTCTTTTTGAACCATAGAAACTTCCTTATTACACACATAACATTCAACTACAAACTTAGACAACAATATCAATGAAACCAGTGGAGAAAATTATGAGAGGCACATATCAAGATGGAAGGGATTGAAAAGTTTAGAAAAAGAAAGAGAGTAGATCCCACATGTTGGATTTCATGGTCCTATTAGGTTATATAGGATATTTGGCCTGCACAATACTACTCCAAATCATAATTTACTGGATCATGCAATTTTATGATGGGAAAAATGGGTTATTAAGTTGGAAAAACATTGCAAATCAAGTGGAAACAATCTCCATTGTTGATGATCCATCCAAGCTCAAGACCTATTGATCTTCTAGCTTCAAATGTAGATACATTAACAAATGTAGGTCTTCTTATCAAACATGGCAAGACATGTTTTCGATAAGACAACTTACTTCACCCCACCAAAATATGGTGATGGTAAACTACAAGGAGGCTACAAATCTTGCTACTTAACCAAGACAATTCGGCTCTATCAACAAGCAAGAGACAATAGATCTCCCAATGTTAGTTGGCAACATCATGTCTCCCAATATCAACCTACAAATTTACATTCCCCAATTTGCAATTATTAACATCTTTAGCCACACATTTTCTCCATTTTCTATGGCCATATCATATCATGGATATACCTACTACAGCTGCAACTCCTCAAGCATTAATGGCACTATTAAATTTCACGAAAAAATATACTAATGCACAAGCACTCCAATTGTAGTAGTCACATTCCATATTGAAGCAATGACACTACACCATTAGCCTTTTGGAAAGATTGGTATGGCCAAACAATTTTCTTTCATGAGGTTACATGTGGTGCTAAAATGATGCTAGATTCAAAATTTCAATTATGTTGCCTCATCAATGATCACATACAATCCATATGTAATTGTAAAAGAAGAAGAAAATTGCATGGGATCCAAAGACAATGTTATGTACCTACAAAACCAATTCTTGGCTAGCTAAGATGCACTATTGGACAACTTCACACAAAAATTGCTTTACTAGTGCTTGTTGATCACCACACACCAAACTCCCAAGCTTAATTATCATGCAGAAAATCAAATTTTTTTGTTGGCTATAATAAGCACAAGACCTCTTTGTCTATAGGTAGTAGATTCAGCCAAGATGCAATCAAGTGTTTACTATTTGGATTTTTTAGTTTAGAAACCTTAATACCTTATCTTCAACGTTAGTTCAAGGTCCCGAGATAATTTTTAGCAAGAAGTAGATCAATGAATGCTTCATATACCACCTAGGTGGAACATGGTATGCAATAATTCTAGGACTGCATTTCTAAACTCCAACATTAGGTGAGGAAAAATAAAAACTAACCATGGAGTATTTTGGTAAGGAAAAAAATAGATTGATTGTAGAGCATTCATTGTGAGGTGAAAATGGACCAATTATGGAGCATTATGAACAAGGTGGGCTTGCGTTTGTCTTGCTATAATGGGTGGTTGAACAACTACTCCCCATGTTCAAGCCACTTAGGAGAGGAATGATTGCCAACATGTGGTGACTTTGTTGCATTAGCATTGTGCAATCAAAAGTTGTACAATGTTAGTCATCAAGGATCCTTCCTCAAATTGTACAAAGAAGGATGAATTGAGAGAAACGATATGTGGAATGAAAAGTGGGCTCAAATTTTGCAGGCTTGAGGAATTCAAATTGTTTGTTGAAACTTACATGAAGTGGTTGCTTCAGTGATAGTACATCATTCAACCATAATGGCATTTCATGAAATTAGCTAATGCAAACCATTGTGGCATGGGCCGTCAATCAAGAGATGTTGGATGATAATGTGAAGTCTAACTAGATTGTCCTCCACGGGACTATTAGTTGTGGATCTTACTAGGAGTGTTATTGGTCGGTTTGGGGGTGTTAGTTGTGGAGCTTAGGGAGGGGCTAAAGTCATATCTAAAAATTATGTATGCAAGCCTTTATGTAGATTTTGTGTTGAATTGCAATTGGTGATATGATACACCACTTAGTACATTGGCCATCCAAGTATTTGAAGTTGCATAAGTGTATGAATTCCAAACTTTTTGAAGACGAGGCTTTGAGTGCATTCTAGAGCATTTGGACATTGGTGAACCCACATCCATTGTCATTTTTTGAGGTCCAAAATGAGATGTTGAAACTTGAAATTGACATTTCAAACTCATTTTTTTTGAAAATGCATTATTTTCCCCTTTCTTTGTTTTCTTTATCCCCATCTTCTTATTTCCTCTATTTTATTTGACCTTCATTTTAAAAATATCAATTGTCAAATTTTTCAGATGTATTTTTTTCTTTTAAGGATTTATTTTTCTTCCTTTCATATTTCTTTTCCTTCCTTTCTTAATTTATTTCCATTTTGTTCCACAAAATACATGATCATGCTTCTGTAAACACATTTTCTTTTTTTTGTCCCTGAAAAAGGGAAGTTTAGTTGTTGAAACCTATCATAATTGTTGATTACTAAAATCTGAAAATTTTAGTAACTAACATGATAATGAAGACCATGAAAACATTATTGATTCAAAATTCCAAAACTAAATTGACTTTTGGAAAACTAATTATTTTTCCTTTTGCAAATGTAAAAGTTAGCCCTAAACTATAACATAACATTTCTCTCTATATAGACAAGCTTCAAATCCCTTAAAAAATCATTTGGTACTACCCTTGGTCCTTCCCACCAATGGCAGTGCCCTTAGGCCCATGTGGCTCATTTTAACAAATAGCATCTATAGGTGTCCTTCTTGTTTTATTTAGCCATCCAAGTAGTGAAGCTTACATCTATGTATTTGAATTCCAAAGTTATTTTAACAACTAGGATCTACTGGTGTTTATCTTGTTCAATTTTGGTCTTGTATGTGGCCTCCTTGTTCTATGATTTTATCTTCAAATCAAGTAGATTTTGTTACAATTTTCCATTTTTACTACCATGAAATGATGAATTGGGTGGGTTAACACTAGGGTTGTTCTTGAATGATTTTGTGATGTAACCAAAGTTACAATTATCTAGAAAACTACTTAGCCAAATTTGGCTACATACTTGATGCATAAGTAAATTTTAAAAAAATCCTTCTATGCAGCTACTTAGGCAACCTACTAGAACTTATAAAAAAATAATTGGCAAATTGAAAAACAAATTCCTTTGAAATTTAGCGAATTTGGGGCATTTAATTCATGAAAAGTATAGGTGTAAATCAGATTATTTCTTAATGACACTTTTGGGATGTAGTCAAGGTGGCAATCATGCCAAAAAAAAATTGACTAAATGTGACTAACTTCTAAATATTGAGATAGAAGAAAAATAAAATTATTCTATACTTTTGGCTAGTTACTAAAACTTTTTTAAAAAATGGGAATTTTTCCTTCGGTAAAAAATTGGTGAATTTGAGCCATCTTTTTAATGACAAATCTTTTTTTGTAGGTCAAAATTCTATTTTCCATGTTAAATTAATGCAAAATTTTGAAAAATAAGGAAAAAAAAAGCTAATCAAAACATCCTTTTTTCAAAATTTTTATGTTGCTACTTTGGCTATCATTCACAGGGAGATTTAGCCATGTTTGGGTATAGCCCAACAATGAAATCAAGTTTTAATTGTGGCTAATTGTTTGAAGAAAGTGTAGAAATGTGACGATTTTCATGAATTGTTTTTTTGTTTTTGGGCGACCCTTTCTTTAAAAGAATGAATATTTTAAATAATATTTTATTTCTTCGTTGCACCAAATTCACCCCCAAAAAAAGTTGGTAGACACATGGTAAAACAACACAAACCCCCTTCATTAGCTAGACATATGATAACTATATATTTTCTATGTTGAAATATAATAAATTCAAGATCATGAGACTTTTTTTTATATTTCAAAATTTGGCATTTTTTTTGACATAACAGAATTTTCATTGGACAATTTTTTGCCACAAATTCAATGATTTGGAAAAAAAAAAAAACCAGAAATAAAAATTAAAAAAAAAAAAAAAAAAAAAAAAAAAAAAAAAAAAAAAATTCAAAAAAATATTTAATAAAATAATAAAAAAAATATAAAAAAATAAAAAAAAATTAAAAAAATAAGAAAAAAATTTTTATTTTTTTTATTTTATTTTTTTTGGTGTTTTTTTTTTTTTTTTTTTTTTTTTTTTTTTTTTTTTTTTTTGCAGTGAGCTAATTTGATAGG
>Ga0116229_10005138_pt1 | contig 21403 bp, 20 predicted proteins | sample S1TSphgellanicum_3_FD_87313 | JGI IMG/M metagenome (GOLD analysis project Ga0116229, IMG submission 87313) | Host-associated microbial communities from peat moss isolated from Minnesota, USA - S1T2_Fc - Sphagnum magellanicum MG | ecosystem: Host-associated > Plants > Peat moss > Unclassified...
CCGTGCTCGAGGCGACGCCGCAGCGCTTGCGCGCCGCCTTTCAAACCGCTCGCCGGGTCTTGTGGCAGCAGGCCGCGCCGGTCGGGATCACGGCCGGCGAACTCGTCGTGATCGACGCGGACATCGAAGCCGTCTTAGGCGTTCTGCACCGCGCCGAAGTGCGCGGCTTCAGCGTCAACGTTACCTACGTCAGCTAACTAGCCGACCGGCAAGCGGCGCAGCGCCAAGAATCCGACGCCGCCGACGAGGAAGAAGGTCGCAGAGCCGACGCCGAGCCCGACCAGCCACGCGGTGTCGCTCTGCTCTTCGACGTCCACGCTGAAGGGCTCCGTCGGCGTCGCCTGACCGGCGGCCGAAGTCGCGACCTGGAATTCGTACGAGCCGGTCTGAGGCAGCGTGAGGCTGCCGGTGAAATGCCCGGGGCCTGCAGCGGTGAGCGGCAGCGTCTGCAGCGTGCCGTCCGGCTCGGTGACCGAGAGCGTCACCCCGTCGACGTCGGCGGGCGCCGCCGCGTCGACCGCGATGGTCTTGCCCGCCGTGTAGTGCTCGAGCCGATGCGCGTGCGCGCCGTTATCGTCGATCGCGATCGTCAGCGGCTGCGGGGCCGCGGCGGCCGAGGCGGGCGCGACGGCGGCGGCGAGCAGCAGACCACAGAGAACGGCAACACGACGATACATGGTTCCGCAAGCATACCCGGCAAAGCCGGTCGTTATGCTTGGAATTCGATGAACGGCGTTGCCCCGATTTCGCGCCGCAGGACGGCGGCCAGCAGGTCGAGGGCCGCCCGCCGGGGCGCATTCCGGCGATAGGCGAGGCGCAAGTCGCGCACCGGCGCGCCCGCGATCGGCCGGATCGCGACGCCGGCGAGCGGCATCCGGCCCGCTAGCGCGAGCGCCGGCACGACCGTGACGCCGTAACCCGCGCGGACGAGGCTGAGCAAGGTTTCGAGGCTTGCCGCGCGCATGTCTCCGCCGATGCTGCGCGCCCGGTCCGGATGCGAACACAGGGCGAGGGCATGATCGCGCAGGCAGTGGCCGTCGTCGAGGAGGAGGATGGTCGCGGGGTCGACGTCGTCGAGCGTGATTTCCGTGCGCGCGGCGAGGGGATTCCCCTCGGGGAGCGCTGCGAGCAGGGCCTCCGACGCAATGGGCGCCTCGATGAAGCCCGGCACCTCGGTCGCGAGCAGTGCTCCATCGAGGTCGCCGTCGGTCAGGCGAGCGGTAAGCGCCGCGGTCGGCTCTTCGATGATGACGAGCGGCGCGGTTGGCAAGGCGTCACGAATGGCCGGCAGCACGACCGGCAACGCGTACGGCGCAAGGCTGGGGATCATCCCGATGCGGAGCGGTCCAACGAACGGATCGCGATCGGCGGTCGCCGCCCGGCGCAGGTCCGTCGCCGCATTCACGGCGGTTTCCGCGAACGCTAAGATCTTTTTGCCCGTCGCGGTCAGTCCGATGGTTCGGCCGTTCCGTTCGAAGAGCGGAATGCCCAGTTCGTCTTCGAGTTTCTTTATTTGGAGGCTCAACGTCGGCTGGCTCACCGCGCAGGCTTCCGCTGCGCGGCTGAAGCTGCCGGCCTTGGCGAGGGCGACGACGTATTCGAGATCGCGAAGGTTCATTATCGACGCGGGCTATTAAATATCACGATTCAATAGTCATTCTCTTAATTTTTGTCGGCGTCGTTTCCCTGAACGGGATCATCGTAAAACCGCCGGCAGCTAGCGGGCGGCGCTCGTTACGGATGGAAGTGAGGCTCGATGGATGCCGTTCACGATTACGCTGCAGCGACGCGTTTCATGCACAACACGTTTCCCGCCTATGTCGGCTACGTCCAACGCATGCACGCAAAGATCGGCCCGATCGTCAAAGATGAAGAAGATGCGGTCGTGGTGCGCACGAGCGACGGCAAAGTGATCAGCGGCAAGAACGCGACCGTGACGATTGCGCCGGGACAGGGCTTCTCGGGGAACATCGTGCTCACGTCGCCGTTCAACCCCGCGTGCTATTCGCCGGTCTCCGAAACGCGCGACACCTTCGAAGGCGCCGCCGCCGACGCGATCGCGTTACACGAGACTTGCGGGCACGGCAAAGACGATCCCGATTTCACGACGCTCTACGTCGACCCGCGCACGCAAGAGCCGCTCGGCGTCGTCGGCGGCACGAGCGACAACGACGTCCGCGTGCGCCTCGAAGAAACGTTCCGCCGCGTCGGGGATCGCTTGCTCCCCGCGCACTTCGGCGTCATCGTCAAAGGCAAGAGCTTCTGGCTGGGCTGGCTCGATGTCGTCGCGCAGATCGACTACTCGCGCTACCGCTTCCTCACCCGCGACTCGTAAGGGCTACTGTTTATTTCCGAAGAGCGAATTGATGACGCCGCCGATATTACTCTGCCCGCCGGCCTGCTGCGCGCCTTCGGCTTGCGGTTCGTGATACGTCATCGACTGCATCCCGACGCGCCCCGGCCCGGTGAACCGGTTCATGATGAGCGACGCGCCGCCGGCAAACGCGCCGATCGCGCCCAGCAATCCGCCGCCGCCGCCGGACTGCAGCACCGTCACCGTATCCATTCGGACGTTCGCGTCTTTCCACAGCCACGCACCGGGCTCGACATCGATCGACTCGTTCGGTCCAAGCGTTTTCTCGAACACGTTGCCGTACCCATGAAGCAGCAGCACGCCCTCTTCGCGATTCGCGGTGAAACGGTCGATGAATAAGCCCGTACGCGCGAAGAGCACGTTCGCAAGGCCTTGCTGCCAGTAGAAGTCGTAGTCGACCGCGCTGCTCGCCATCAGGAACTGATGCTCGCGGACGTCGATCGCCTCGCCGGGCCGCAAGCGCATCGCGACGATCTGCCCCGGCGCTTCGCGCGACATCGCAATATTGCCCGGGCCTTGCGCCGTGCTGATGAAGATCTGCAAACCGGAGAAGAAGCGCTTCCCCGCGTTCTGTAGCCCCATGAAGCCAAGTCGCACGTTGGGCTGCTTCCAGAGCAGAATGTGATGTTCGAAATAGATCGTCTGACGCGCGCCGAGTTCCACGTCGACAATGGGGACGAGCTCGCCTTCGACGCGGATCGTCATGTCGCCGAGGACGATCGGCGCCTTCGGGTTATCGGCCTCCGGAACGGGCTCGGTATACGCGCCGACGGTCGTTTCGCTCGGCGCCGGCGCGCCGCACATCGCACAAAATTTTGCCCCAGGCAAAAGCGGGGTCTGACAACTCGGACAATTCACGGTCGCCCCTCCTCATCGCGCGTGGCTGGGTACCTTAGCGAGCCCCTGGAGTTTCGGCCTGCAACGCAAGGCCGGAATGCGGGTACACATCGGCCATGAAACTGCTTCTCGAGATCCTCGTCGCCGTGATCCTACACCCGCTTGCCGTGATCCTCATGTGGATCAACTTGGCCGGCCGGACGGATTTGGACGCGACCAAAAAAGTGATCTGGGCGATCTTTGCGCTCGTCCCGATCGTCCCGATTCTCTACGCCATCGTCGGTGACGGCGCGCTCTGGTAGGCGCTATCTCTGCTTGAGTTCGATCCCGAGCGGAGCGAAGCCGGAACTCGACTGGGCATAGACGGCGGCGGCGTCGGCGGTCGTGACCGTGATCGATCGCCGCTTGCGGTCGACGTTGCGGACTTTGACTTCGACGACTTCGCCGATCGTATAATCGGCCGGGTTGGCGTCGCCCTCGCGCAGTGAGCCGACGATCCCGGGCGCGAGTTCGACCTGCAGGCGCGGTTCGATCGCGACGACTTTGCCCTCGATCGTCGCACCGGGGCGCACGATGTCGCCATGATCGCGCCACGGATCGGGCAAGGCACTCTTGCGCGAGAGCGAGATCTTCTTGCCGCCCTCTTCGATGCGCAGCACTTCGACCATCAGCTTTTCGCCGATGGTCACCACGTCCGCGGCTTTGTCGACGCGGTCGAACGCCAGCTCGCGCATCGGGATGAGCCCGTCGATGCCGCCGAGGTCCACGAACGCGCCGAAGTCCGTGAGGCGGGCCACGGTGGCCTCGCGCATCTCACCGACCTTGAGCGAATTCAAGAGTTCTGTGCGCTTCGCGCGCCGATCGTCATCGACCGCGCGGCGATGCGAAACGACGATCCGGCGGCGCGACTCGTCGACGTCGAGCACGCGCAGCGGGATGCGCGTCTTGACCAGCGATTCGGGCGCGGCTCCCGATTCGACGCGGCCTTGCGAGGCCGGTAAGAAGCCGCGAATCGAATCGACGTCGACGAGCCAACCGCCCTTGGTGGTCGCCAGGACGTAGCCGGTGACATGCTCGTTCGACGTTTTCGCCGCGACGACGCGCTCCCACGCCGCTTGCGCCTTACGGCGCCGTTCCTCGAGGACCGCCGGATCGACCGGCGGTTTCGGCGGCGGTGGAGGCTTCTGTGCCGACTCCGCCGGCGCAGCCGTGGCGGCAGTTTCCGTCGGAGCAGCGATCGGAGACTCGACGGTCGTGAACACGGGCGCGTGCGTCTCATGAATTTCGGACGCGACGACGGGGTCGGGAACACCGGCCGCTTCTTGTGGGGCGGCTGCTTGCTGGGTGGACGCGTCCTCAGCCGGGAGCGCCTCGCTCGGCGCAGCAGCGACGCCATGCGCCGTTTCCTCGCCGCCGGGCGCCGCTTCTCCCGTGAATACGGGCAGCGTAGCCACGGAGGATTCCGTCTCGGCGGACGGTTCGGAAGGCGTAGGCGCGTCGTTCATCGCGTTTGCCGTTTTCGCGCTTTGCGCACGGGGCCCCGCCAGGCTACCGTCAGAAAGACGAAGCCGCGCCGGGAGCGTCGAATCGCGCGCTCATGAACGATCCTCATTCGGGCCACGCCTCCTAGTGGGGCGTGTACCGGGCTCGGGTTCGACTGGGCCGACGCGGTCCGTGCGGCTCCCGCGCGCGCTCGATGCGTGGTTCGTCGAACGGCTCGAACGCCACATGGAGCGCTCGCCCAGCGAGCTGCTCGTTCAGCTCGTGCACGGTGGACTACGCTTGCGCGAAGGCTACATGGCCATTCATCGCCGCACGCTCGAGCAGTACGTCGTCGCCGGCGAACTCGAGGAGTACGCGGTCTATCGGCGCGCTTTGAGCGATACGTTTGGTTCGGATTACGTCACGCATCTGGAGAATTGGCTGGCCGCCGAGCGTGTCGCGGTCCCGGCCGCCGCTCACGGCAAGAACGGCCGGCCCTAACGCCGCCTCAGAGCGCGCTTGCGGCAGCAGGTTCGACGATGGCTTCATGCCGGTCGTAGCGGCGCATTTTGTAGATCAGGCTCGACACCGCCCAGGTCAGCGCGAAGAGGCCGACAATCGCAAAACCCAGCACGCCGAAATTGTCGCTCACCTGGCCGACGCCATCCCAAAGCCCGCCTTTGAGATCGAGCCGGCCGGCGACGATGCTCAGCGCCTCGATCGCGCCGATCAGCAGCGCCACAACGACCGAGACCAGCGTGATCGTCATGTTGTAGAACAGCTTGCGGATCGGTTTGACGTACGCCCAGCCGTATGCGCCAAGCATCAGAATACCGTCGGTCGTATCGAGCAGCGACATCCCGACGGTGAAAAGCAACGGAAAGATCAGAATGTCGTACAGGGGGAGGCCTTTGGCCCCTTGCGCAGCGGCGATGCCGAGCAAGCCGACTTCGGTTGCGGTATCGAAGCCGAGCCCGAAGAGGATACCGATCGGATACATGTGCCAACTCTGAGCGACGAACGCCATCAGCGGCCGGAACAACCGGCCGAGCAATCCGCGATCGGCGAGATACGCGTCGACGACGTCCTCGCGGTAATCGCCGCCCCGCAGCACACGCCGAAACGCATCGTAGACGCCGGCGAAGACGACGATATTGATCCCCGCAATCACGAAGAGAAACAGCGCCGACACGCCGGTGCCGATCAATCCACCGATGGATTGAAGACCGGGCATCCGCGTCGTGATGAAGCCTGCGGCGAGTACGATCGCAATCGTCAAAGCAACGACGATCGTCGAATGCCCCAGCGAGAAGAAGAAGCCGACGGCGACCGGACGCTTTCCCGCCTGCATCAATTTACGCGTCACGTTATCGATTGCCGAAATATGATCCGCGTCCACGGCATGGCGTAAGCCGAGACCGAACGCGAGGGCCGCCGTTCCCAGCAGCCACGGATGCGTCGCAAACGCCCCGAGCGCGCACATCCACGCGCCGATCGTCGCAGCAGCGAGCACGGCGTACATGCCGAGGACCTTCGCCCGGACAGCGCGGGCGCCGTCGTCGGCGATGCGCAGCAGTGCCGATAGCGCAAAGGGCTCAGGGGCCGACACCGGCACGCGCGATCTCATGAGCCGAATCCGCTTCGCGTAGCGGATCGTACACCTTGCCGAACGCGCTAAACGCCTACAGTGTAGACAAATTCGGTCGTCGGCCGCGGTAAACAATGTTTACTTTTTCGGCGAAATAGATTGCTTTTGCGGCCCCGCAGATAACTGAGGTGTCCCTTGCCGGAGATGCACTGTGTTCGCAACGCTCGGTGTTGTCGTGTTTTTTCTGGGCGCAGTCCCGATACCGCAACCGGCGTCTTCCGCGACGCCGGCGCTGACGCGAGCTCCGTCTCCGTGCCCGTCGAGTTCACCGAGTGCCGCATCGGTTGCGTCGCCGGCGCCGTGCCCGAGCCCCGGTCTGCAGACGATCGGCCGCGTCGCGACATCCGGGCGCAAAGCCGACCTCGTCGGCATCGCGAACGCGGCGTCGGAAGGGACGATCGGTCCCGATGAAATCGCGGCGCGCCCGATTCTGCGTCCCGGCGAAGTGCTCGAAGCGATTCCCGGGCTCGTCATCACGCAACACAGCGGCGAGGGCAAAGCTAATCAGTATTATCTGCGCGGCTTTCAACTCGATCACGGCACGGATCTCGAGTCGACGATCGGGGGAATTCCAATCAACATGGTCTCCCACGCGCACGGACAAGGGTATTCCGACATCAACTGGCTCATGCCCGAACTCGTCGGGTACGTCGAGTTCAAGAAGGGCACGTATTACGCCGACCAGGGCGACTTCTCGACCGCCGGCTCCTACAACATTTACTTCAAAGATACGATCCCGACGACGACCGAGTTCGGCATCGGTGATTATGGCTACGATCGTTTCTTTACGGCGGCCTCGCCACAGGTCGGCGCCGGTCACCTCCTCTACGCCGCCGAGATCGATCACGACAACGGTACGCTTCTGAAGCCCGATCAGTACATCAAGCTCAACGGTCTCATGCGATATACGATCGCCAAAGGCATGGATCACTATGCCGCTACCCTTTTCGCCTACAACGGCACGTTCGATTCGAGCGATCAAATTCCGCAGCGCTTGGTCAGCGCCGGTTTGCTCTCACCGGACGGGTACATCGATCCGACCGACGGCGGCCGAACGAGCCGCTATGCGATCTCGACGCAGTGGGAACATCTCGATCCGAACGGCGAGACGAAATTCAACGCCTACGGCGAGCAATACGACTTGGATCTGTTCTCGAACTTCACGTATTATCTCTACGACGCAAATAACTATTACAACGAGACCGCGAATCCGATCACCTGTAATGCGGCGTTCATCACCTGTACGCCGAATAACGGGACCGATGGCCCGCGAGCGAACGACTATCATTCGTATTGTCCGGCCTACACGGCGCCGGCTGGTGCGGCGTATCATTCGCTGGCACCGGCCGGCTATCGTTTTCAATGCGGCGATCAGCGCGAGCAGTACGACGTCCGGTTCATCAGCGGAGCGAACGTCTCGCGAAGTTTCACGACGCCGGCCAGCGTGACGACCATCGGTGCCGATACGCGGAACGATAACATTTCGACGCTGGGGCTCTTCCTCACGAACGGGCGCAACCGGCTGTTGGGCGGGACGCTGAGCGACGATCATGTGGTCGAGCGCGGCAGCGACATCTACGCGCAGTCCGAGATCGCGATCTCGGGGAAGTTGCGGCTCAATCCCGGCATCCGGCTCGACTATTACACGTACAGCGACGCCGCATACGATCCGAACAACAGCGGCGGCGGGAACGCGGCGTTCGTCGATCCGAAGATGAATGTCGCGTACGCGCCCAACAAGACGAGCGAGATCTATCTGGACTACGGATCGAGTTTCCACTCGAACGACGTTCGCGGCGTCACCTACGTCGACGATCCCCAAACGCACGCACCGTTCGATTCGACGGGGCAGCCGGTCGGCCGCAATCCGCTGCTCAACCGATCGGTCGGAGAAGAAGTCGGATATCGGTACACGACCCCACACGAAACGACGACGCTGTCGCTCTACGACCTCTACCAGGCCGACGAACTGATCTTCGACGGCGACCATGCCACGACGTCGCTGGGCGGTCCGACCCAGCGCAAAGGCGTCGAATTCGCGAATTACTTCACACCGAAGCCGTGGCTAACGGTGGACGCCGACTTCGCAACCGCGACGGCGCGCTTTCTTTCCGATCCCGACCATGTGGGGACCGGCGTGCCCGAATCGCTCAACGCCGTCGTCGCGATGGGCGTTACCGTGGACAAGCCGGCGTATGCGTCGAGCCTGCGTGTGCGCTATTTCGGTCCGCGAGTGCTCGACACGCAGGGCGACGCCGTCTCGACGCCCACGACGATCGTCAACTATCAGTACACCGCAAAGCTTGCGCGGCGCCGTCATCTCACTGTCGACATTTTCAACCTGCTCAACGTCAACGAGCCCGACGTCACGTACTATTACAACTCGTGGCTGCCCGACGATCTCAAGACGCCCGACAACGCAACGAATCCGGCGATCAATCCGGCGCTCGGCGCGAACATCGACGGGAACGCCGGCGTCGCCGATTACCATTTCCATCCCGCAACGAAGCGGGTCGTGCGGTTGACGCTCGGGACACCCATCTAGGGCCCGCGCGATCGTCCATCTTCAATATCATGAAATAAGCATTATGTGACATCAGCGGAAGATCTCGCGACTCCTGGAGCATGGCATCTAAAGACCGAGGGCCGACGTCTCAGGCGTCGTGAGTGTGGTGACCGCTATCCAGCGGCTGTGATCGCAACCCCATCGAGTTCCGCCAAGGTCGCCGGCGTGAGCGCGAAATCTGCGGCGGCCAGATTTTCGCGGAGGTGAGCAACTGACGACGTGCCGGGGATCAACACGATGTTGGGCGAGCGATGGAGCAGCCACGCCAGGGCAATTTGCATCGGTGTCGCGCCGAGCCGTGCCGCGACGTCGGAGAGCGTCGAGGACTGCAGCGGCGTGAAGCCGCCCAGCGGAAAGAACGGAACGTACGCGATGCCTTGGCGAACCAAGTCGTCGATCAGCGCATCGTCGCCGCGATTAGCCACGTTGTAGTTGTTCTGAACGCAGACGATGTCCGTGATCGTCTGTGCCTCGGCCACTTGCGTCGGCGTGACGTTGCTGAGGCCGATGTGGCGGATCAAGCCCTCACGCTGCAGGTCGGCGAGCACCGATACTTGCTCGGCGATGGAGCCCTCTTCGAGGCTGTGGCCCCCGCCCATAAAACGATAGTTGACGACCGGGAGTGACTCGAGCCCCAAGTTGCGCAGATTGTCGTGCACGGCGGAGATCAGGTCGGACCGCGAAAGCGCCGGCTGCCAGGACGCATCGGGCGGCCGCCGGGCGCCCACTTTTGTGACGATCACGAGGTCTGCCGGATAGGGAGCGAGCGCCTCCCGGATGATCTGGTTTGTGACGTGCGGGCCGTAAAAGTCCGACGTGTCGATGTGGTCGACCCCGGCCGCGACCGCCTCGCGGAGGACCGCGATCGCAGCAGCACGGTCGCTCGGCGGGCCCCACACGCCGGGTCCGGCGAGTTGCATGGCGCCGTAGCCCATACGATTGACCGCAAGCGTGGTGCCCGGAAACGTGAACCGGCCGCCGAGATTGGACTCATTCATGGGCCGTAAGCTATCACGAGGATCATGCAGGGGCAAGAACTCGACGCGCGCTGCGCATCGTTCGTGCAACTTATCCCGGCGCCCGATGCATCGTACCGGAAGCTATGGCTGCCCTCTCGATTCTCGATCTCGTCCGCATCACCGAAGGCAGCGACGCACGCACGGCGCTCGACAACGCCCGCGATCTTGCCGCACACGCGGAGCGTTGGGGCTACCGACGCTTCTGGGTCGCCGAACACCACAACATGCCGGGCATCGCGAGCGCGGCAACGTCGGTCGCGATCGCGCACATCGCCGCCGGTTCGCGCACGATCCGCGTGGGTGCAGGCGGCATTATGTTGCCGAATCATTCGCCGATCGTGATCGCCGAACACTTCGGCACGCTCGCTCGGCTCTTTCCCGGGCGGATCGATCTTGGGCTGGGCCGCGCGCCGGGTACCGACCAGGCGACCCTTCGCGCGCTGCGACGCACGTATGACGCCGCCGAGCACTTTCCGCAAGACGTCCTTGAACTGCAGGCATTCTTCGCGCCCGTGCAACCTGGCCAGCGCGTGCAAGCGGTGCCGGCCGCCGGGACGGACGTGGCGTTCTGGATTCTCGGGTCCAGCACGTTCGGCGCGCAACTGGCGGCGGCGTTCGGCTTGCCGTATGCCTTTGCGTCGCATTTTGCGCCCGAAGCCTTGCTCGAAGCGCTCCGGGTCTATCGCCGTCAGTTCACGCCGTCCGCGACGCTCGCGCAGCCCTACGCGATGGTCGGCGTCAACATCATCGCGGCCGATACGGATCGCGAGGCCATGCGTTTAGCGACCACGCAGCAAATGTCGGCGACCAATCTCTTACGCGGCACGCCCGGATTCAGCCGGGCGCCGATCGATGACATCGAGGCGTATTGGTCGCCGATGGAACGCGCGCAGGTTCGGCAAAAACTTGCGCGCTCGATCGTCGGTTCGCCGGAAACCGTTCGCGCCGGCATCGACGCGTTGATCGCCGAGACCGCTGCCGACGAGCTCATGATCGTCTCGGACGTCTACGATCACGCCGCACGCTTGCGGTCCTTCGCCCTGATCGCGGAGGCCGGACGTGGGGCGCCGGCGGTCGCGCTGGCGAGATAGCATCGCGGGCGTTCTTCTTCTTCCCGGCACGATCACGCCAGTGCTTCCCAGCGCTGTTGCGACACGTACCGATGCGAAACACGGCCCTCGTCCGAAATTGCAAAGAGATGGAGCCACTGATTCTCGACGAGGTTCCGAACCGTTTCGTTGTTCGCGATCACGTCGTCGATTGCGCTGCGGGGCGCCTCGATGAACACCGAAAGCCGCATCGGCTCGTGAACGAACTGCGTGCCGTCGTGCACGGATTGCCACGGCAGCCCGACTTTCAGATCGCCGCCGTTTCCTTCGAGCACCCCGATCGTACCCGTCACGTTGTGAAGAACTTTATTGCCGCCGCCGAAGACGCGGTTGTTGACGGTCGAGCCAAAATACTGCAGGTTTATCCAGCTCGCGACGACCAGCGGCGCCGTCATGATGAGCGTCAGGATGCGCGAATCGGCGTCCGAGCGCCAATCATAGTCGTGCAGAAAGGCGCGACCGTCGAGATCGATCCCGCGCGTGCGCGCGCGCGGTGCTGCGATGAAAGCGGCGTTGCGGGCGAGCGCCCATTCAGGCCGAACTTGCGCCCAGTCGCGGCTGCGCGCGCGGACGCGCCCATCAACGCGCGCGTCCGCCTCGATCCCGAGTCGCGGGGCGCGTTCGCGGCGCGCGCGAGCGCCGGCCGCTTGGAGCGTTTTCCGTACCTCCGCGATCTGCTCGCGGTGTGATTCCGGCGCCCCGGCGGTTTCGAAGAGCACGACGTCGTCCGTCGTCGTATCGTGCAGCGCACCCAAGAACCACGTGTCGGCCGGGATCTCGATGCCTCGGCTGCGCAGCCCGGCGCGGACGACCGGGTCGTTGCAGATCATCGCCGCAACACGCGCGTTTGCTTCGCCCGTGTGGCCGCCGCACGCGCCGCAATGCAGTCCGGAGGCATGGGGATTGTTCACCGTCGTTGCGCCATGCCCGACGAGCAGAACCAGGCGCGCGAAATTTCGCGTGAGCGACATCGCGCGTAAGACGGCTTCGGCCATCGCGATGCGCTGCTCGTCGGTGAATCCCGTTGCGCGATCGCCCACGATGCCGGGCTCGATTTGCGGCCCGAGGTCACGAATGACCGCCGGATCCAGGCCGTCCGAATTCGGATCCGCCACCGGACGCGTCAGACCGAGGCTGTCCGCAAGGATCTTCCCGGCGAAGAGCAGCCCCGCGGTCTCGACGAAGATGAACGACGAAACCGCCGAGATCTTGAACGATTTCCACGCCTTGGCGACCCGCCGGCGCAGGCGCCGCAGCTGCAAAATTTTCGCGTTCTCGGAAGCGCTGGTGTCAAGGACCGTCTCGCAGACCGTGAACACCGGCGTCAGGAGCACGGGGCATTGTGCGCCGCCGCGGAGATTGCCGATCGGCACGTACTCGATCGGATAGCCGAAGAACCCGGCGAAGCCGATCGTCTCGGAGTCCGGGGCCACGGTCTCGAGCGCCCGGCGGTAGACCTCCGATCGGACATCGATGCAGAACGCGGCCGCAAGCGATTTCCGCACGAGTCCAGCCGCTGCCGGGGCCGGCGCGGCGTGGTGCGCGAACGCATCGATCAGCCGGCGCGCATAGCAGCGTTCGTACGCATCGTGGACGATCAGGTCGACGCACAGATCGCGGTCCTCGCCGAGCGCCTCATCGTGCGGCACGGCCGCGGCCTCAACCATCGCCTGCGACCACGCCGCACCGAACGCGGCATCGGTGCGCTGCGCGAAGAGCGCGTAACCCCAGACGATGCGAATCGCAAGCATGTGGATCATGGTGTCGTCGGCGCGGCCGTAGAGTTCGCTCTCCCACACGAGGTATCGCGCGTACGCGGCCCAGCCGCTGACGTCGAGCAATGCCTGATACAGATACTCTTCGACCGCCCGAGCGGGGACGCCGATCCGTTCGACGACCGCGGCAATGGCGGCGAGGGGTTCATCAGGCAGCTCGTTCACGAGTGCGCGGAAACGCGCGATGCCCATGACCTCTGGGTTACGGTCGTGACGAATCGAGGCGCGCCAGGCCGGATAGGGCCGTAATCCGCGTGACGGGAGCCGCCACGCCGACTGACCATCGTCGAAATAGGCGGCGCACCATTTCGAGATTTCATCGGTCATGAATGCGGTGCGCGACGCATTCCGGTCGCCGCCCGCGAGCGAGTCGAGCACTTCGGCGACACTCGCAACGTGCGCGACGTGTTTTGGCTTTGCGCCAACGTCGCGTGCGAGCTCCGCTTTGAGTTCGGCGACGCCGGCAGGCCGTTGCCAACCCCGTGGCGCGGCGGCGAGCGCCGCCGCGATGTCCTCGTCACCGATCGCTCCCGCGCGCAGCGCTTCGCGATAGTATGCTCGGCTCATGAGCAGATCGACGCGCGCGACCCGGTGCATCATCGCGCATGTCGCCGGAAACGGTTGGTTCGAGAACCCGAGAAATGGGTTCACCGCGACGAGGTGCTTGAGCGGCCAAAGCGGCGCGATGCGCTTGCAGGCACCCGCGACGGCGTCTTCGATGGCGGCGGTCATCACCGCAGGAACCGGGTCGGCCAGGTCAACACGATGAGTCGATTGATAAACGTATTGACGTACAGGCCGTTTGAAAGATGGGTGTAGAGCGCTTCCCAGCGCGGCTTGACGCCTTCGGTCGGCACGATGCCTTGGAGGAAGGTTACCGCAGCGAACGAGGCCACGACGATGATGACGACGACGACGCCGAGCGGATCGCGCAGCGCCTCAACGCTGGGGAGCGATCCCGCATACATACGCTCCGTTACGATCTGCAGCCCGAAATAGGCCGCAGCGACCAGCAGCGCGGCCGCGAGCGCGCGGGCGACGACGTACACGCTCGGTTGTTCGTCGATGGCTTTGGAGACGAGGTGGATCAGACTCAGGAGGAGAGCCGCGCCGAGCGCGAAGACGCCGGGCTGCTCCGTCAGCGTGATTCCAAAAGCGCGCCCGATCGCAAACGCGATCGCAAGGACGAGCGCGATCGCAAGGATGAACCGGGCCGGATGGGGCCTCCCGCCCGGGCTCGGCGTCCACGATGCGCGCGCGATGTCGATGACGCTGCCCGATGAGAGAAACGCGTGCGCCTTGTAGAGCGAATGCGCCACGATGTGCAAGAGCGCGGCCGGAAAGGCGCCCAGGCCGCATTCGAGCATCATGAAGCCCATCTGGGCGATCGTCGAATGCGCCAGCGACGACTTGATCGACGTTTGCGTGAGCATGACGACCGATCCGAAAAGCGCCGTGAACCCACCGACGAGGACGAGCACTTCCAGCGCGGGCATCGCGAGTCCGACGATGTGCGCAAAGCGCAGGATGAGAAATCCGCCGGCGTTGATGATTCCGGCGTGTAAAACCGCAGAGACGGGCGTCGGCGTTTCCACCACCTCGACCAGCCAGCCGTGAAACGGAAACTGCGCGGACTTCAAGAGCGCAGCGAACACGAGCAGCATCGCAGCGGCCTGCATGTTCGCCGGGACGACGTGCGCGACGCTCAGCGCCGTCGCGCGCGCGAACACGACGGTGTAGTCGAGGCTTCCGAACTGCGCATAGATCAACACCAGCCCGGCGACCAGACACACCTCGCCGAGTCGACTGACGAGCCACTTCTTCCGCGCCGCGATCAGACCGGCGGGCCGATCGCGGTAGAAAACCAGGAGTTCGTGCAGGCCGAGGCTCGTCGCAATCCAGGCGGCCAAGAAGCTCACCATGGTGCCGGAGATGATGATGCACAGGACGGCAGCGAGCGTGAAGCACAGGAGTTTGGTAAAGCGCGCGTGTCCCGGATCGCCCTCGAGGTAGGCCCGGCTGTACCGGACGACGATGAGTCCGATGAACGCGACCAGGCAATACATCGTCGCGCTGAGGCGGTCGAGATAGAGTCCAACGCCGATGCCGTGGGTCCCGAGTTCGCGCGTATGGAGCGGCCCCGCAAGCACCACGGCGCAGGCCGTGAGGATCGCCACCACCAGCGCCACCGACGCTGCCGCAACCGCCAGGCCGGCGATCGTGGCGGCACCGCGACGCCGCGGCACGACCGAGAGCCCGGCAAGCGCGAGAGGGCCAAGGGTGGCAAACCACAAGAACGTCGCCGTCAAAACTTCAACCCAACTATGGAATTTTGATTCATGTAATACAATGCCGGAATTCTTCTGGGACATTGTGTTAACATAGGCGCCGATGCCTGTCAAGCACGACCCGGCGATCGTCGAGAGCCCGCGCGGACGATGGACGTTCCTCACCAACCACGCCCACGTGCTGATCGCGCTCACCCGCGACCCGTCGGTGCGGGTGCGCGACTTAGCGGCGGCCGTCGGCATAACGGAGCGCGCGGTGCAAGCGATCCTCAGCGACCTCGAGGCGGGTCTCGTGATCACGCGCGAACGCCATGGCCGGCGCAATAGCTATCGCGTCAATCCGGACGTCGAACTTCGCCATCCGATGGAAGCACATCACCGCGTCGGCGAGTTGCTCTCGCTCGCGGACTAGGCGCACCGGGCTTTGAATATCACGAAATGAAAATTTCTGTGATATAACCGAGGGGATGACGGTTCGTTCCGAGCGTTCCGGTGAGGCGTACTATCTCCCCGACGACCCGCTGATCGCGGAGTTTGTCGGCGATCTGCTTGCCCGTGGCCGCGGCGCACGCACCCAAGAGGCCTATGCCCGCGATCTCGAAGATTTTGGCCGCTTCCTCGAGGGGCCGCGCGACGACGGTGCCCCGAATCTCGTCCCCAAGCTGCGCACCGCAAGCGCGTCCGATATCCGGCGCTACGTCCTCGAATTGATGCAGCGCCGGCGCTACCGGGTCGTCGCCGTCCGGCGCAAACTCAGCGCGCTGCGAACCTTTTACAAATATGCGCGGCGCGAGAAGTATCGCGACGACAATCCGGCCCTCGACGTCGATCTCCCCAAAGCCGAGCAGCGTAAACCGAAAGTCTTGCGCGAAGGCGAGGTTGCAACGCTGCTCGAGACGCGCATCGAGCGCGCCGATCCCAAACTCGCCGTGCGCGATCGCGCGATCGCGGAGGTGCTCTACGGCAGCGGGATCCGGCGCGCGGAGCTCGCGGGGATCGATCTCGACGACGTGGATCTGCCGAACCGCGTGATGGCCGTAACCGGCAAAGGCAACAAACGGCGCGCGGTCCCGCTCACCCAAACCGCGGCCGACGCGATGATCGCGTATCTCGCGGTACGGCCGGCCTCGAGCGACCGGGCCTTCTTCCTCACCCAGCACGGCAAACGGCTCGGGCTGCGGCAAGTCTGGGTCATCATGAAGTCGATCGCGCACACCAGCGGCATCGACCGCGCGACGACGCACTCGATGCGGCATTCGTTCGCGACGCATCTGATCGAAAACGGCGCCGATGTCTCGACGGTGCAAAAACTGCTCGGTCACGTCAACGTCTCGACGACGATGGTGTACCTCGATCAATCGATCGAGCATCTGCGCAAGACGTTCGAGCGATCGCATCCGCGCGATCGCGAGAGTTTCGGCAGCGGGCGCAAAAACGAACCGACGTAGAAACAATCGGCCCCCGTGCATGCGCGAGAGCCGATTGATTCACGCCAGTTCGATTCCCGTGGGGATCGATTCATGCGCGGTTTGGACTAGTAGCCCATCCCGCCCATGAACATGCTGTTGGCCTGCGCCACGCGCGCGCGGATGCGGCGGTAGCCGGACGTTCCGGCGACGTCGATGAGGCCCGCGTTGAAGCGCTTGTAGCCGTCACGGTCGCCGGTGGCGGCGATGCGCATTCCGGGCTGGAGCGTCGTACCGGTCGGGTGGATCACCGTGCCTTGGTGGAGGAAGATCGTGCGACCGTCGCCGAGCGTCAGGCTGCTGCCTTGAACGGAGGTGATGGTGCCGAGTTCAGCGTGATGTGAGCCCATCGGCATCATGCCGCCGCTCATATTTTGCGCACCGGCCAGGGCCGGGGCACACGTGAGGATTGCGCCAAGTGCGAACGTGGCAAGGGTGGAACGGTTCATCGAATGCTCCTTCAAGCGTACGTGTATTTCAAGAAATGAAGACCGCACCGGACTGTACCCCACCGTTCGCAACGGAAACATTTGTACCGCAGGCTTACGATTCTTAGCGTCCACCGCCGATTTCGAGAATGCTTCCCGTGACGTATGAGGCGTGCGCGGAGAGCAACCAACAGATCGCCGCTGCGACTTCATCTGCCGTGCCGACGCGTCCGAGCGGAACGGCGCCGCGCAAACGATCGAGCCGGCCCGCTTCGTGAATCTCCGTGTCGATCAAGCCGGGCGCGACGGCGTTGACGCGGATCCCGCGCGGCGCGACCTCGCGCGCCAGACCGATCGTGAACGTGTCGACGGCGGCTTTCGATGCGGCGTAGTCGACGTATTCACCGGCGCTCCCGATGCGCGCCGCGAGCGAGGAGACGTTGACGATCGCACTGCCCGGCTCCATCGTGCGCACGGCTTCGCGCGCGCACAGGATCGTACCGATCACGTTGACCGCGAACACGCGCTGCAAATCGGCTGCGGTCAGCGAGCTCACGGGGCCCGTCGGCCCCGTGATGCCGGCGTTATTCACGAGCGCGGTCACGGGACCGAGGGCCTCGTGTGTCGCGCGGAAGAGCGCGAGCACCGCTTCTTCTTCCGCCACGTCGCCCGCGAGCGCTAGCGCGCGACCGCCGGCCGCCGTCACCTCGCCGGCCAGCGCTGCTGCGCTCGCCGCGTCGCGGGCGTAATTGATCGCGACGGCGTAGCCGGCGCGTGCGAGGCTACGCACCGTTGCGGCGCCGATCCCGCGGCTGCCGCCGGTGACGATCGCGACGCTCATCGTGCGAGGGCGGCTTCGCGTGCTTTCACAAAGCGCAGAATCGTTTCGTTGTACGGCGTCGGCACGGCCGCGCGCCGTCCGGTCGCGACGATCGCGCCGTTGATGAAATCGATCTCCGTGCGGCCGCCCGCAGCGAGGTCGTGGACCATCGAGTTGCGCATGTCGGCGGTTTGTTCGACGATGGTGCGCACGTAGGTCCACGGATCCGGGAACGGCAGCGGGATGCGCACGGCGTTGGCGACGGTCGCGGCTTCCTGCGCGAGCGAACGCGCGATTTCGCCGGCGTTGGCGTCTTCGAGCACGATCCCGTTGGTGCGGTCGAGCAGCGCCGCAACGGGGTTGATCGCGGCGTTGGCAATCAGTTTTCCCCACAAGTGCGGCCGGATGTCGTAGGCGGTCGACGCGCGGATCCCCGCATCGTCGAGCAACTTCGCGACGCGAACGCAGGTTTCGGGTCCCGCGCCGGCCGAGCCGATCACGGTCTGTCCGACGCCGATGCGACGCGCCGTGCCGGCCCCGAGCGCGAGCGATGATTCGGTCGTCGCGCCGATCGCCAGTGCAATGTGTCCGCCGAGCGCGGTCTTGATCGCCTCCTCGTTGCCGAGGCCGTTCTGCAAGGAGACGATCGCGCACGTCGGCCGCAGCTCGCCCGAGAAGGCGCGCAACGCGCGCAGCGTATCCGTCGCGCGGACGAACACGAAGAGCACGTCCGATGCGAAGAGATCGCGTGGTTCCCCCGTTGCGCGCACGCTGCGCGCCGCTTCTCCGTCGAGCCGGATGCCGTCCGCGTTGATCGCGTCGACGACGTCCCGGCGAATCTCGAGCAGCGTCACGTCGTTCGCCTCCGCGAGGCGGAAGGCGAACAGCGTGCCGATTGCACCGGCACCAACGATTCCGATTTTCACGTGCGCTTCTTGAACAGGCCGCTTGCGAGAACCCCTACGGCGAATCCGCCCGCGTGGACGAGATACGCCGTGCCGGGCACGGCGGCCGCGCCGCTGATGAGCGGGAGGCTGCTCGTAAATTGGAAGATCGCCCAGGCGCCGATGACGACCGCGGCCGGCAGGCCGAAGACGACGCGCGCCGCCGGAAAGCGGATCAAGAACGCGCCCATGATCCCGGCGATCGCACCCGATGCACCGACGACCGGGAGATGGCTTTCGGGCGTGAATGCCAGCTGCAGGAGCGCGCCGCCGATACCCGCCGCAAAATACAGCAGCGTGAAGCGCGGGGCACCCTCAGCGGCTTCAACCGCGGGGGCGACCGCCACGAAGAACAGCATGTTGCCGGCGAGATGGACGATCCCGGCATGAATGAACAGTGCGCTCAGGATCGTGAGCGGCGGCCAGGGCGGACTCGGCGCCGCCAGCACGATCCCATGCGTGACATCGTACGGGACGAACGCGAAGGCCGTGATGAACGTCGCCGGATCGGATGCGGCGCGCTCGACCAGATAGACCGCAATGTTCGCCACGACGATGAGGACGGCGGCGATCGGATCCGCCTTCATCATGCGGGGGTATTAAAAGTTCAACCGCAGCCCGAAGTCGGTGCGCCGCCCGGTGTGCGTGACGTCCCGCTCGCCGCCGAACAGATTGAGACCCTTGGCAAGTCGAAGCGTCGCGTAGCCATCGAGCGTCGGATGACGCGGATCGTAGAGACGCTCCTCGAGACCGAACGCACTGCCGCCGGGATTGTACGACGCGAGTTCACCGAGGCGCGAATAGAGCACGCCGCCGCCAAGGTGAAAACCGTGGCCGAGATTCTCTAAGCCGGCCACGTTCCAGGTCGTCGTATCGAAACTTCCGATGTCGTTGGCGCCGACCAGCAAGCTCGTCCCGCCGTTGGGCAAGAGGATCGCGTTCACGTCGGTCTGCGGGCCGCGGTCGCGCGTGAGCAGCGGGGAACTGTCGCTCCCTTCCGCTTTTTGATCGAGCTCGCCGACTTGAATCTGCAGCGCGACGAGGTTATGCGCGATCGTCGCGAGTTTGCTCTTGAGAACATTCGGAATGTTCGCGGGATTCGACGCTCCGTTTGGCGCCGGGAGCGTGCCGTTCGCCGGGATGCCCGGCGACGGGGCGGGCGTCGCACCTTGATCGACGCCGTAGACCGCGCTGCGGCCGCCGATTTCGCCGAGCAGCGAGTTCGCCTTTTGCGAGGCCGCATCGAAGTTCGCGATCGTATCGCGCAGCTGTGCCTGCGTCTGAACGTTGCTCGTAACCTTGCGCAGGTCGCCGGCGATCCCGGCGAACGTCTGCGCGGTCTCCGCAATTCCGCGTGTCGTATCGAGCAAGTTCTGACGTAGTTGCGGGTTCTTCGCCAGATCGTGAATCTGGTCGGCGGTGTCGTTGAGCGTGTGCGCGGCAAGGTTGAACTGGTCGAGCAAGGTGCCGATCTTGCCGCCGTTTTGGGCAACCACGTTATCCATCCGGCGCGTGATATCGACGATGTTGGAGCTCCCGGTATCGATCGCGAGCGAGAGCGTGTTCTCGAGCGCGTCGAGCCGCTTGGCGAGCTTCTGAGTCTGGGCGTTCGTGGTAATGGCAATATCGTTCGCGTTGGAGAGTGCGGACTGGAACGTGTCGAGCAATTTCGGTTCGCGCTTCTGCAAATCGGCCAGCAGCGAACCGAGCTGATGTACCTGGCCTTGACCCTCTTGCAAGAGGTCGCTGAGCGTCGCCGGATTGGTGCCGTGCGGCTGTTCGGGGCGCGGCAAGACCTCGCGCGGGAGCACCGCGACAGCGGCCGCGGGCGGCCGGGCGGTGATGACACCGCTGCCGTCCCCTACGATGTCTTGGGGCTTCGGTACGATCTCGAGCGTCGCGTCGCCGGTCAGCGGCGCCTGGATGAGAAACTCCGCGTCACGCGGGATGTCGACGGTGTTGTTGATCGCGAGCACCACTTCGACCGTGAAATCGTCGGGTTGGAGCTGGACGTCGTCGACGATGCCGACGTTGACGCCGCTCTCGTAGACGAGCGCGCCGCGATGGATGCCGGACGCCGTCTTGAACTGCACCCCGATCTTGTAGCGGCCCTGTGGACCGACGTTCTGCAAGACCAGGACGATGGCGAAGAGTGCGGCGATCCCGAGTAAGACGAAGGCGCCGACGATGACGTTTCTACTCATGGTTTAGATCGGAATCGGTCCGACTTCACTCCCTTGCAAGAATTGTTGGACGATCGGGTTGATCGACGTCTTGATCTCGTCGACCGTGCCGTAAGCGATGATCGCGCCCTCGAAGAGCATCGCGACGTAATCGGCCATCAGGTAGATGCTCTCGAGATCGTGCGAGACGACGACGGCCGTGCCGTTGAGCTGCCGCCGCAGGCGCACGATCGTATCGGTCAGGAGGTGGGTGATGATCGGATCCAGGCCGGTCGTCGGTTCGTCGTAGAGCACTGCGGCCGGATTGCTGATGACCGCGCGTGCGAAGCCGGCGCGTTTGACCATCCCGCCCGAGAGTTCGCTCGGGTAGCGTTCCATCACATGCGCGAGGCCGACCCCATCGAGGGTTCGCTCGACGAGTTTGAGGATCTCGCTCTCTTTCATCGTGGTGTTCTCGCGCAGCG
>Ga0116229_10005139_pt1 | contig 21403 bp, 17 predicted proteins | sample S1TSphgellanicum_3_FD_87313 | JGI IMG/M metagenome (GOLD analysis project Ga0116229, IMG submission 87313) | Host-associated microbial communities from peat moss isolated from Minnesota, USA - S1T2_Fc - Sphagnum magellanicum MG | ecosystem: Host-associated > Plants > Peat moss > Unclassified...
ACGACAGCCCCAGACCCCCATCTGTTTGGTCGGGGACAAGGAGGCGGACATACGTACCGCCATCACGCAGCGTGTGCCCCCTTCCTTGTCCCCGACTAAACGGGCGGGGGTTTGGGGCCTCAGGCCCCGTCACGCGCGTGCGTGCTGCGCACGACGGGGGTCGAGGGGGCAAAGCCCCCCGCCTTCTTCTGGAAGCCGATCGCAAAGCGAACGCGCATGACCCCTACGGTCGTCATCGCCGGCAGGCCGAATGTGGGCAAGAGCACGTTGTTCAACCGGCTGGCCGGGCGGCGCTTTGCGCTCGTGGCGGACACGCCTGGCGTGACGCGCGACTTCAAGGACGCGGAGGCGATGCTGCGCGGCCGCAATGTTCGGCTCGTGGATACCGCCGGGCTGGAGGAGAGCGCGCCGGACAGTTTGTTCGGGCGCATGCGCGCGAGCAGCGAGACGGCGGTGGCGCAGGCGGATCTGGTCGTGTTCGTGGTGGATGCGCGCACCGGCATCATGCCCGCCGATCAGCATTTCGCGGCATGGCTACGGCGCCAGAATGTTCCGGTTCTGGTGGTTGCCAACAAGGCCGAGGGGCGCGGTGGTGCCGCGTCCGCCATGGAGGCATTTTCGCTCGGCCTGGGTGAGCCGCTCGCGGTGTCTGCCGAGCACGGCGAGGGCATTGCGGATTTGATGGGCGAAATCGCCGATCGCCTGCCGCCGGAAGATGTGTCGCAAACCGAAACGGACGACGACCAGGCCCCTGCCCGGCCGCTCAAGCTCGCCATTGTCGGCCGCCCGAACGCCGGCAAATCGACGCTGCTCAATCGGCTGCTCGGCGAGGACCGGATGATTACGGGCCCGGAACCGGGCCTGACCCGCGATGCCGTTTCCGCCATTTTGGCCGACCCCGAGGGCGACGTGGAGTTGGTCGACACGGCGGGTTTGCGCAAGCGCGCGCGCATCGAGGCGCCGCTGGAAAAAATGTCGGTCAGCGCGAGCATCGAGGCGCTGAAGATGGCCGAGGTGGTCGCCCTGACGGTGGATGCGACCGAAGGGTTGCACGAGCAGGATTTGCAGATCGGCCGGCTGATCGAACGCGAAGGCCGCGCCTGCGTGCTGGTGCTGAACAAATGGGACGCGGTGGTCGACCGGCAGAAAACCAAGCAGGCGATTTCCGATCGGCTGGAGACGTCGCTGACGCAAATGCGCGGCATTCCGGTGGTGACGTTGTCCGCGATCACCGGCGCTGGCGTCGACAAATTCCTGCCGACCGTCCGTACAGCGCATGCGGTGTGGAATTTGCGCGTGGCGACCGGCGCCTTGAATCGCTGGTTTGAAAAGGCGCAGGAGCGCCATCAGCCGCCGATGGTGCAAGGCAGGCGCCTGAAACTGCGCTATGTGACGCAGGCCAAGGCGCGGCCGCCCACTTTCCTGGTGTTCGGCACGCGGGCGGAACAGATGCCCGAGGAATATCAGCGCTATCTGGTGAACAGCCTGCGCGAGACGTTCGACATGCCCGGCACGCCGATCCGCATCCAGTTGCGCGGCACCAAGAACCCGTACGCCGAAGACGGACATTCGTGACGGCCCCGAAAACGATCCGTGCCAACGGACTCGCATTCGCGTATGACGAAGCCGGCGCCGGCGACAATATCGCGTTGTGCCTGCACGGATTTCCGGAAAGCCGTTTTTCCTGGCGGCATCAATTGCCGGCGTTGGCCGAGGCCGGCTGGCACGCGATCGCGCCCGATTTGCGCGGCTATGGCGACAGTTCGCGTCCATCCGGCCGGGCGGCCTATACATTACGCCATCTGGTGGATGACGCGGCCGCGTTGTTCGATGCGTTCGGCGCGCGGCGCCGGCTGCTGGTGGCGCATGATTGGGGGGCCGTCATTGCGTGGCACTTCGCGCTCGAACGCGCGCGCCCGCTGGACGGCCTGGTGATCATGAACGTGCCGCACCCCGCGGTGATGCGCGCCGTGATGCGCCGCAGCCTGGCGCAATGGCGCCGCAGCTGGTACGTGGTTTTCTTCCAGTTGCCCTATCTGCCCGAAGCGATGCTGGGTGCGCGCGGCGCCCGCTTCATCGGCCAGGCGTTTATCGGTATGGCGGTGGACAAATCCCGATTCCCCAAGCCGGTTCTGGATCATTACCGGCAGAACGCGCTGCGCCCCGGCGCGCTGACGGCCATGATCAATTACTATCGCGCCAATCTCCGCACGCTCGGCCGCGCCGCGCCTGCGCCGCCGATCGACGTGCCCACGCTGATGATCTGGGGCGAGCAGGACACCGCGCTGGGGCTTGAACTGACGGAAGGCTATGATCCTTACGTCACCGATTTTACGTTGTGCCGCCTGCCCGGCGTCTCGCATTGGGTACAGCAAGAGGCACCCGAGCAGGTCAACGCACGCTTCCTGACCTGGCTGAAGAACAAAGATCTTTCCTTACTAACCGAAACGATATAGCTGCTTCATGCGTCATTGCGACCCGCGGCGAAGCAATCCCGGATTCTAGTCGAGACCTCGCGTGTGGCGCTGGATTGTTTCGCAAGAGCTGGCAATGACGGCTGGCGGCAGACTGAACGCCGCAAGCGATCAATCCCCCGCCGGAATGCGGCTGCATTTTGCCGTGCCGCCGGTCGTGCCACCGCTGGTGCTCGTGCTCGGCCAGATGGCGATGCAGATCGTATCGTTTCCGTTGACAACCTGATCGTTGGTGCCATAGCCGGTGCCAAAGCCCGATATCACCACCTGCGTGTTGGACCAGCTGGTGTAGCCGACTGGCACCGAACTGCAAAAATTCGTTCCGCAAAACCCGGCATACCACGGAAACCCTGTCGTGTTGGGCGCCTGACCGTTGAAATCGAGCGTCTGAAAATACGGCGACAGGCCGGTCTGGCCGACAACGCTGGGCGCCGGCCCGAAGCCGGTGCCGTCCACCGTAATGGTGAGGCCCTGACCGCTGCCGCTGAAGCTGATCGAAGCGATCCGCGGTGCGCCGGGCGGCGCCGGCGAAACCCGGCCAACCCACGGCGCCACAAGACCCTTAACCTGATTATACAGCCCGATGCCGAGCATATCGCCCCTGGCCGCCACGATGCCGCTGACCGTGACCGACGTGTCGGACCAGGACGTCACGTTCAACGTCTGGCCTTTCTGAGTGGTGACGTCGGCGATTTGCAGCTGGTACGGCGTGCATGCGGTGCACGGTATGCCCACCGGCGCTGCGCCGAAATTCAGGCCGGTGATGGTCGCGCTGTAGGTGCGGCCGCTGCCGGTGAGCGCGACGTTGAGAATATGCGGCGTTGAATAGGCGCCCTGCGCCGGCCCCGACCCCACCGCCAGCGCACCCAGCCCCGCCGCAAGACCGAAAACCCGCGTCTTAAACATGAGACAAACATCCAGAATAATGAGCCTTGCATGCAGTTACCGAGCATTACCCCGGTCATCAAGCAAATAATCCTGTGCAAACTCAAAACTTGGATCACGCTCACGTCAGCCGACGCAGGCGCAAGAGCAAAAGTTTTTTGCTTCTTTTTTTCAAAAAAGAAGACCTTCCTTATTTTTCGAGCGCCAACAACAACGCTTCCCTTATCCCCGGCTCACTCCAAGCATGCCCCGCATCCGGCACCAGGGTGAACGCGGCGTCCGGCCAGGCGCGATGCAGGTCCCATGCGGTGCGCGCGGGCGTGCAGACATCATAACGACCCTGCACGATCACGCCGGGAATATCGCGCAGCCGCCCGGCGTCGGCGATCAATTGCCCTTCGGCGAAAAAGCCTGCGTTGACGAAATAATGGTTTTCGATCCGCGCGAACGCCAGCGCGTAAGTCTCATCCGCCCCCTGCGCTGCATAAGTCTCGTTATGCAGCAACGTAATGGTTTCGTGCTCCCACGTGCTCCAGGCCCGTGCCGCCGCAATCTGCACCGCGCGATCCGGCCCGGTCAGGCGCCGGTGATAGGCGGCCATCAGATCGCCCCGTTCTTCCACCGGAATGGGCGCGAGAAACCCCTCCCATTTGTCGGGAAACAGCCAGCTCGCGCCCTCCTGGTAGAACCACAGCAATTCCGCCCGCCGGAGCGTAAAAATGCCGCGCAGGATCAGCCGGCTCACCCGTTCCGGATGCGTTTCGGCATAGGCCAGCGCCAGCGTGCTGCCCCACGACCCGCCGAACACCAGCCATTTTTCGGCGCCCAACAGCGCGCGCAACCGCTCGATGTCGGCAACCAGGTGCCAGGTCGTATTATTTTCCAGTGAGGCGAACGGCGTGCTGCGGCCGCAGCCACGCTGGTCGAACAGCAGCGCGTTATAGCGCGCGGGATCGAACAGCCGGCGCTGTTCCGGGGTGCAGCCGCCGCCCGGGCCGCCATGCAGAAACACCGCCGGAATGCCGGCCGGATTGCCGATTTTCTCCCAGTAAATGCGGTGGCCGTCGGCCTCCAGAAATCCGGTCTCGTATGGTTCGATGGGCGGAAACAGTGCGGTCATAGGCCTGCCTTCGGATGCGTTGCCCGCCATACCGACAGCAGCTTGGTCGCGTCCACGGCCGTGTAACGCTGCGTCGTTGACAGGCTGGCGTGGCCCAGCAGATCCTGGATCGACCGCAAATCAGCCCCGCCCGCCAGCAAATGCGTGGCGAACGAATGTCGCAGCGCATGCGGAGTCGCATGTTCCGGCAGCCCGGCCACACGCCGATAGTGTCGCAACACCCGCTGCGCCACCCCGGCATTCAGCCGCTCGCCCCGCGCGCCGACAAACAAAGGTGCGGCCGCATCCCCGCTCAGCGGATGGAGTTTGAGCCACAGCGACGCCGCCTGCGCCACCGCGGGCAGCACCGGCACCAGCCGCTGCTTGCCTCCCTTGCCGGTCACCAGCAATGGCCGACCCGCGCGCGGCGCGTCCGCCACGTTCAACGCCAGCGCCTCCGCAATGCGCAGGCCACATCCGTACAGCAGCGTAAACAAAGCGCAATCGCGCGCCTGTAGTGCCGCATCGTCGCTGGCCTCGCCGATATCTTCGGCCACCGCCCGCGCCTGCGCCGGCGCCAGCGGCTTCGGCAGCGGCGGCGCAATTTTCGGCGTGGCCAGCAGCCGCGCCGCGGTGATATCGATGCCGTGCCGACGCGCCAGATAACGGAAAAAACTGCGCACCGCCGAAAGATGCCGCGCCCGCGTGCGATTGCCGCGCCCCTCCGCCGCCTCCGCCGCCAGCCACGCGCGCACATCCGCCTCGCGCAATGCAACGAGATCGCCGGCGGTCGGCGCGCCACCGAAATGGCCCGTCAGGAACGCAATGAAAAACCGCAGGTCACGCCCATAGGCGGTAACGGTCAACGGCGACGCGCGCCGTTCCTGCGCCATGTAGGCGAGAAATTCGCAAACGAGGTCGGCGGCTTGGCGCGTCATCTTCGCCAGCGTATAGCGAAGGAACAAAGGAAGGAAGTGTACTTTTTTGAAAAAAAGAACCAAAAAACTTTTGTCTGTTTGGATCCGCGCAAGCTGCCGCAGGATCACGTCAGGTGGTCAGGGCGCAGGAGAAAAAGTTTTTTGGTTCTTTTTTCAAAAAAGAACTTTTCCTGCCTTTTTCGGAGAGCCCCCGATGCGCCCACACCTCCTCGCCCTGATGATGCTCTGCGCCGCCGCCGCGCCGCCGCCCGACGAGCCGCAGATCGAGCACCAGTTCGACGACGCCATCCACCCGGAGGATCTGCGCGGCTGGCTGCAAACCATGGCGGCCGAACCGAACCAGGTCGGCTCCGCGCACGACCACGCCAACGCCACCTATGAACGCGACCTGTTCAAACGCTGGGGCTGGGACGCACATATCGAAGAATTCGAGGTGCTGTATCCCACCCCCATCACCGAGTCGCTCGACCTCACCGCGCCGGAAAAATTCGCCGCGACGTTGCAGGAACCGGCCATTCCGGGCGACCCCAGCACCACGCATCTCGCCGGCGCCCTGCCCGCCTATGTCGCCTACCAGGGCGACGGCGATGTCACTGCACCGCTCGTCTACGTCAATTACGGCATGCCGGACGATTATGCGCGGCTGTATCGCCTTGGCATCGACGTGCGCGGCAAGATCGTCATCGCGCGCTACGGCCATGGCTGGCGCGGCCTGAAACCAAAGCTGGCGCAGGACCACGGCGCCGTCGGCTGCATCATCTATTCCGACCCGGCGGATGACGGTTACGGCGTCGAAAAACCCTACCCGGACGGCCCCGCGCGCCCGCCGCATGGCATCCAGCGCGGCTCGGTCGCCGACATGCCGATCTATCCCGGCGACCCGCTCACCCCCGGCGTCGGCGCCACGAAAGACGCGCACCGCCTCACCCGCGCCGAGGCCAAAACAATCCTGAAAATCCCGGTGCTGCCGATCTCCTACGCCGACGCGCAGCATTTCCTGGCACCCCTCGAAGGGCCGGTGGCGCCGCCGGACTGGCGCGGCGCGCTGCCCATCACCTACCATGTCGGCCCAGGCCCGGCCGCGGCGCATCTGGTGGTGAAATCCGAATGGGGCCTGAAAACCATCTACGACGTCATTGCCACCCTCAAAGGCACCGATGATCCGGACCAATGGGTCATCCGCGGCAACCATCATGACGGCTGGGTATTCGGCGCCAGCGACCCGCTCTCGGGCCAGGTCGCCTTGCTCGCCGAAGCACAATCGATCGGCGCCCTTGCGAAACAAGGCATCCGCCCCAAACGAACCCTGGTCTATGCGAGCTGGGACGCGGAAGAGCCGATGCTGCTCGGCTCCACCGAATGGGTCGAAACCCACGCGGAAGAATTGAAAAAGCACGCGCTGATCTATATCAATTCCGACACCAACGAGCGCGGCATCCTCAGTGCCGGCGGCAGCCCCGATTTCCAGCATCTGGTCAACCAGGTCGCCGCCGACCTTACCGACCCCGAAACACACGTCTCGGTCGCCGCCCGCCTGCGCGCCGCACTGCGCGTGGGTGCCACCGAACCGGACGCATCGCCGCGGGCCATCGCCCGTGGCGCCATCGCCGGCACGGCCGGCCACGATCTGCCATTGGACCCGCTCGGCTCGGGGTCCGATTTCTCCAGCTTTCTGCAACATATCGGCGTGCCCGCGCTGGACATCGCCTACGAAGGCGAGGGCGATGCCGGCGGCGTATATCACTCCGCCTACGATACGTTCGCGCACCACACACGCTTCGTCGATCCCGGCATGGTCTATGATGCGCTGCTCGCCAAAACCATCGGCCACCTGGTGCTGCGCGCCGCCAACGCCCCGCTGCCGCCGCAGCGCGCCACCGACTTCGCCGACGCCGTCGCCACCTATCTCGCCGAAATCAAGAAACACGCCGACACCGAGCGGGCGGAAACCGACGCGCAGGCGTCGCTGCTGCGCGACCACGCCTACCAGCTCGCCGCCGACCCCACGCAGCGCAGCGATCCGCCGAAACCGCTTTCGCCCGTGCCGTATTTCGAGCTCGCCCCGCTCGACAATGCCGTCGCGCGCCTGCGCCAAAGCGCCCACGCCTACGACGCCGCGCTGGCCCGCCATGGCGCCGACCTGAACCCAGCGCAATTATCTCGGGTCCAAACCATGATGCTCAGCATCGACCAGACGCTGGCGCCCGATATCGGCCTGCCCGGCCGCCCCTGGTATAAAAACCTGGTATTTGCCCCCGGCCGCCTGACCGGCTACGGCGCCAAAACCCTGCCCGGCGTGCGCGAAGCGATCGAGGATCGCCGCTGGGCCGACGCCGACCGCTACGCACGCCTTACCGCCGGCGCGCTGAACGCGTATAGTGATCGTCTTGACCAGGCGCGCGCGGTGCTGGAGGAGTATTAAGGAAGCAAGGTCTTATTTTTTGAAAAAAGAAAAAAGCTTTTGACAGTATCGCGCCGCAAAGGTGAAGGAAATACGCATCCGGTGATGAAGGCGTAGGAGAAAAAGTTTTTTGCTTCTTTTTTTCAAAAAAGAAGTCCTTCCTTTCTTTTCCGGGTTCCCACAATGGATGACGACCACAAAGACGGCGCGCCGCCCGAGCAGATCGAATCACTGCTTGCCGCGCCGGAGCTCGCCGACGCGCTGGAAAGCACACAGTTCCGCCGCTTTCTCGACCAGATCCCGATCGCGATTATCGTGTCTGAAATGAAATCGCCGGAAGCGATCGTCTACGCCAACCCGGAATTCGAGCGCCTGTCCGGCCGCACCGCCGCCGATCTGGACGCGCAGCCCTGGAGCGTGCTCGAAGGCACCGATTGCGACGATGCCAGCCGCCATCTCGGCGAGGCCATTGCAGGATCGAGCGATTTCGTCGGCACCTACCGCATCGAACGCGCGGGGCTCGAGCCGGCCTTTGTCGACGTTTATTCCGACGTGATCGAGAATGAACGCGGTGTGCCGTGTTACCGCCTCGCCGCCCTCGTCGATGTCGGGCAGCATGAACCGGCCCGCCGCCACGAGCTCGAACAGAAGGTGCGCGTGAAGGACGCGCTGCTGTTGGAAATCCAGCATCGCGTGAAAAACAATTTGCAGATGATCACCGCGCTGATACGCATCGAGGCGCGCAACGCCCAGGGCCGTATGGACACGGCGCCATTCCAGCGCCTGGCCGGCCGCATCGAGGCGATGCAACTGCTCTATGCGCTGCTGTCCGAACAGCCGGAAAACGATGAAGTCGATCTCGGCATCTATCTCAGCAACATCGCCTCCGCGGTGCTCGCGGCGCACGCGGTGGAAGGCATCCGCCTGAATTTGCAGGTCGATGTCTATCCGGTATCGGTCAATGTCGCGATGCCCACCGGCCTCGTGGTCAACGAATTACTGACCAACGCACTGAAATACGCGTTCGAAGGCCGCGACGGCGGCACGATCACGTTGCACAGCTTCACCGAAAATAACGGCTGCCGCATCGTCATCGCCGATGACGGCGTAGGCCTGCCCGACGGCGTGCAATGGCCGCAACGCGGCAAACTCAGCGCCGCCATCGTGCATTCGTTACGCGAAAATGCGAAAGCGAAACTGACCATGGTCTCCCGCCCCGGCGAAGGCGTAAAAGTAACGATTCTGTTCCAGCGCGAAGCCGCATTACCCAACGCGTAACCAAATGGACAAATATTTTTTCCAAAAAGGAAGACTTCTCTTTTTGATAAAAAGAAGCAAAAAACTTTTGCACGTGGCAAGCTGCCGCCGTCGCTTTCAATATCCGCCCAGCGGCAGCTTCTTGGTGTCTGTCTCAGAACTTTTCGTGGCGAGTCGGATACGGTGTGTGGGTGGGCACCTCAGCGCAGCAAACGCGCCGTAGCTGGCCGCCAGGGGAAGTTCTGGGACAGACACTTACAGCCCGGTCAGCGTCGCCAGAACCTGGGCAAGAAACGTGAAATATTGCGTGCCCGCCGTCCCCGGCAGCGACGCGGGGTCGCGGGACGCCAGCGCCAGCAACACCGGCGCCTGCGTCGGCAGGCGCACCAGCACATCGCGCTCGGCCAGCAAGGCCGCCTCCGCATGCAGCAATGCCGCATCCGCCGGGCGGTCGCGCGACACCACGATCCTGCCGCGCATCAGCGCCGCCACCGCACCCGGCGGCAGGCTGCGCCAGCGCGGCCGGAACGTCTCGCAACACAGCGCCGCCGCATCCACCCCAAGCAGATGAGGCAGCTCCTGCGACACGCAATCGGCCACGTCCGGCGCCGCGATCAGCGCCAGCACCGCGGCGTGCACCCGGTCCGCCAGCCCGGCCGCGGCGCGCCCGGCCTGCAGCACCGATTCCGCCCGCTCCTGCTGGGAAGCGGCATGCGCGCGCTCGATCCGCACCATCGCCGTCATGTGGTCGGCCAGCGCCTCGCCATGCACACGTTGCGGCGGCGCCAGCACGCGGTACAACTCCGGCCGCGCCGCCAGGAAGGACGGGTTGGCGCGGAGAAAATTCTCCACCTCGGCCGGGCGCGTGTCGTCGGTCATGGAGCCAAGATTTGCACAGGCGCGCGTGACAATACCACTGCAGATTGCAACCGCGCATGACGCCGGCGGGCTTTTCCGTGCGGCGCGGGTGCCCGTGCTGCTGCCCTATCCGTTCGCCGGCCCGTTCGACTACGCGGTGCCGCCCGGCCTGCACCTAAAGCCCGGCGACCTGGTGCTGGTGCCGCTCAACCGCCGCCAGGAAGTCGGCGTGGTGTGGGACGCGCCGGCCGGTCCCAGCGTGCCGGACGCCAAGCTGAAACCGGTCAGCGCGGCGCTCGACGCGCCGCCCATGCCGGCGCCGTTGCGCCGCCTGGTGGACTGGATGGCCGCCTACACGCTCTCCGCGCCCGGCGAAGTGCTCGCCATGGCGCTGCGCGTGAATGCGCTGACACCGCCGCCGATGGCCTCCGGCTGGCGCGCCGTGCCGAACGCCGCCACGCCGCGCCTCACCCCGCAACGCGCCCGCGTGCTCGCAGCGCTGGCCGACCGCATCATCCCGACATCCGACCTCGCGCGCGTGGCCGATGTGGGCACGAGCGTGATCCGCGGCCTCGCCGACGCCGGCCTGATCGAGCCCGCGCCCGTCCCCACCGCGCCGCCGTTCGGCCGCCCGAACCCCGCCTACCGCGCCCAGACATTCTCGCCCGCCCAGGCCGACATCGCCGCCGAACTGCGCCGCCTCACCACCGCGCGCGACTTCTCCGTCACGCTGCTCGACGGCGTCACCGGCTCCGGCAAGACCGAAATGTATTTGGAAGCCGTCGCCGCCTGCATCGAGACCGGGCGCCAGACCCTGATCCTGCTGCCCGAAATCGCGCTGTCCGCCCAATTCCTGGCCCGCTTCGAGCGTCGCTTCGGCACCGCCCCCGCGCTCTGGCATTCCGACCTCGCCAGCCGCACCCGCCGCCTCACCTGGCGCGCCGTCGCCGAGGGCCAGGCCGCCGTCGTGGTCGGCGCCCGCTCGGCTTTGTTCCTGCCGTTCCCCGATCTCGGCCTCGTCATCGTCGACGAGGAACACGAAACCGCCTTCAAGCAGGAGGACGGTGTGGTCTACCACGCGCGCGACATGGCGGTCGTCCGCGCCCGCTTCTCGGCGGCGCCGGCGATCCTGGTCAGCGCGACCCCGAGCCTGGAGACCCTCGCCAACGTCGAATCCGGCCGTTACGGCCACCTGCAACTCGCCACCCGCCACGCCGGCGCGTCATTGCCGTCCATCGCCGCCATCGACCTGCGGGATGCCCCGCCGCCGCGCGGCAAATTCCTCAGCCCTGTCCTGGTCGCCGCCATCCGCGCCCGCTTTGCCCGCGGCGAGCAGGCCATGCTGTTCCTGAACCGCCGCGGCTACGCGCCGCTGACGCTCTGCCGCGCCTGCGGCCATCGCCTCGCCTGCCCGAACTGCACCGCCTGGCTGGTCGAGCACCGCGCCCGCCGCGAACTCGCCTGCCATCATTGCGGCCACACCGCGCCGGCCCCCACCGCCTGCCCGGTCTGCGCCGCCGAGGGCACGCTCGCGCCGATCGGCCCCGGCGTGGAGCGCATTACCGAAGAAGCCGCCGAACTTTTCCCCGACGCGCGCCGCCTGGTCATGGCCAGCGACACCATGCCCGGCCCGCATGCCGCCGCCGCCGCCGCCCGCGCCATCGAAGCGCGCGAGGTCGATCTGCTCATCGGCACCCAGATCGTCGCCAAAGGCTGGCACTTCCCGCATCTGACCCTGGTCGGCGTGGTGGACGCCGATCTCGGCCTCTCCGGCGGCGACCTGCGCGCCGCCGAACGCACGGTGCAGCTCCTACACCAGGTCGCCGGCCGCGCCGGCCGCGCCGAGGCCCCCGGCGAAGTGCTGCTGCAAACCTTTTCGCCCGAGCACCCGGTGATGCAGGCCCTGGTCAGCGGCGACCTGGCCGCATTCTACGACGCCGAAAAAGCCGCCCGCCGCCCCGGCCACTGGCCGCCTTATGGCCGCCTCGCCGCGCTCATCGTCAGCGCCGAGTCCGCCGACGCCGCCGACCGCGGCGCCCGCGCGCTGGGGCTCGCCGCGCCGAACGCGCCCGGTGTTGAAATCCTCGGCCCCACCCGCGCGCCGCTCGCCGTGCTGCGCGGCCGCCATCGCCGACGCCTGCTGCTGAAAACGCGCCGCGACATTGCGGTGCAGCCCATTTTGCAAAGCTGGCTCGCCGCGGTGGAGGTGCCGCGCGGGGTGCGGGTGGATGTGGATGTGGATCCGGTGTCGTTCTTGTAGGAAGGAAGGCCTTCTTTTTTGAAAAAAAGAAGCAAAAAACTTTTACTCATTGGCGTACGCGGGATATTTCGAATTGGGCCGCGTATGCCAAGGGGCAAAAGTTTTTTGCTTCTTTTTTTCAAAAAAGAAGGCCTTGCTTCCTTCACTGATTACAGATCGCCCCATCCTGCCCCGGCTGTGCCGGCACGCCATTCGCGCCGCCCGAACACAAATCATAATCGACGCCCTGCCGGGTCGAAGGATTGGCGTACGACCAGGGCCGGTTCCACGGGTCCTTCGGCACGCCGGTGTTCTTGATATAGGGTCCGCTCCAGCTTTCCACGTCGTTGGGTTTGGTCACCAGCGCGGCCAGTCCCTGTTCGGTGGTCGGAAAACTGCCGACATCCAGCTTATACTCGCCGAGCAGGCCGCCGATCTGTTCGATCTGCTGCGCCGCCACCTTGGTCTTGGCGCCGGTCAGCACGTTGAACAAACGTGGCCCCACCAGCGCCGCGAGCAGGCCCAGAATCGCGATCACCACCAGCAATTCCAGCAAGGTGAAGCCGGCGTCTTCCGCCGCTGGCGTGGTTTCGCCCGGAATGTGGCTCTGCTCTGTCACGCTCACCTGCCTGCCAATTTTGCGCTGTTTTGACGCCAACGCGGCTACACCCGCAAGCCGCCATTGCATGAAGCCCTTGTTAGCCACGCCTGGCGCATCACCAGTTCGCCGACAGTTGCGCGCGGGGACGCGGCTCCGGTAGTGAACCCCGTCCCTGCCGGAGCGCCCGGGCGATGCCCCTGCCCTACCTGGCCTGCATGCTGGCCACCGCCGATTTCTACCACCTGCCGCCGCGCGTGCTGCCCAGCATCCAGGCGGTCGAGGGCGGCTACCCGGGCGCCGAGCACGTCAACACGGACGGCAGCGTCGATCTCGGCGTCATGCAGATCAACACGCGCTGGGTGCAGCCGCTCGCGTCCTACGTCACGTCCGTCACCGGCACACCCACCACCGCCGCGCAGACCCGCGATCGCCTGGTGGCCGACCCGTGCTTCAACATCGCCGCCGCCGGCCTGATCGTGCGCTACGAGTGGCAACAGGCCGGCCATGACTGGTCCGCCGCGGTCGGCAACTATCACTCCCACACCGCCAGCCTGCACGACGCTTATCTGGCGCGGGTTATGGCTTCGGCACGCAGCTTGTTCGCTCAGAACAGATAGAAAGGAAGCACTTATTTTTTGAAAAAAAGAAGCAAAAAACTTTTGCCCTTTGGCATCCGAGCCAACGCGGGCCGTTACGTCAAATGTTCCAGGGCCAGATATTCCGCGCTCTGCATCTCCTGCAGGCGTGACGCCGTACGCTCGAAGGCCTGGGCGCCCTCGCCGCTGCGATAGAGCGCATCCGGCGTCGCGTCGGCGCTTGCCACCAGCTTCACACGGTGCTCGTACAGCGTATCGATCAGCGTGATGAACCGGCGTGCCTCATCGAAATTTTCCGGGCTCAGACGCGGCACGCCGTCCAGCACCAGCGCCTCGAAATGCGTCGCCAGCGCCAGATAATCGCCAGCACCCAGCGGCTGCCCGCACAAGGCGGCAAAATCGAACCGCGCCACCGGCCCGGCCGCGTGCGCCACTTCGAAACGACGGCCCATCACCATCAACGTGCGCGGCGCCGCCGGCGCGCCGCCGGACATCTGGTCGAACGCGTCGGTCAGCGCCTGTTCGGCCCGCGCGCCTGCCGGCACATGCCAGATCGGCAAACTTGCCAGGCGGGCGCGGCGATAATCGCGCGCGCCGTCCAGCACCAGCACGTCCAGCCGCTGCTTGATCAGCGCAATGAACGGCAGGAACGCGTCGCGTCCCGGCCGGCCGCGAAACAGATTATCCGGCAGCGTATTCGACGTCGCCACCACCACCACGCCGCGCGTGAACAACGCGCCGAACAGCCGCCCCAGGATCATCGCGTCGGCAACGTCATTGACCTGGAATTCGTCGAAGCATAGCAGCGCCGCCTCGCCGGCGATCGCCTCGGCCAGCGGCGGAATCGGATCCGTCCCGCCAGGGTTCGCCGCCTTCCAGGCATGGATGCGCTTATGCACCTCCTGCATGAAGGCGTGGAAATGGATCCGCCGCTTGCGCACCACGTCGGCGTGCTGAAAGAACAAATCCATCAGCATCGATTTGCCGCGGCCGACGTCGCCCACCAGATACAATCCGTTCGGGTGCGAGTCCGGCACCCCCTCCGCCGGCCGCAGCCGCAACAGCCGGCTGAAGGTGAATCCGGCCGGCCGCGGTGACGGATCATAGCCGCGCAGCTTCGCCCACAGATCCTGCAACTGCTCGGCCGCCAGCCCCTGGCTATCGTCGGGCGCCAGCGCCCCGGTCGCCAGCAGCGCGCGATAGGCCGCCAGCGGGCCTGAACTATTGATGGGCGGGATATGCATCGTCACTGGGCATAGCCCGCGCGGCGCATTTGTTCAAAGCTGCCATCCGCCCCCGGCCTTGCCGCGACGCGCCGGGGCGATCACTTTACCGCCATGACCGCGCCCGCCTTGCTCGACCTCCCGGCCCTGGCCGCTGCCCCGGTGCGGACCGAGCCGTTCCGCCACATCCTGCTGCCGCATTTTGTGCCGCCCGCCGCACTGGCGCGGGTCCATGCCGACGCCCCGAGGCTGACCAGCGGCGGCTCGTTCCCGCCCGAGGCGCTGAAACTCGGCCCCGCCGCCCGCGCGCTGATGGACGAGATGCAAGGTCCGGCGCTGAAAACCCTGATCGGCGAAAAGCTCGGCCTGGACCTGGCCGACGCGCCGACCATGCTGACCATGCGCGTCTATTGCCGCGACCGCGACGGCCAGATCCACACCGACTCCGCCGCCAAGCGCGTGACGATCCTGCTCTATCTGAACCCCGAGCACGACGCCTTCAGCCGCCAGGAAGGCTGCCTGCGCCTGCTGCGCGGCCCGGACGACCTGGAGGATTTCGCCGTCGAGGTGCCCCCCACCAACGGCACGTTATTGGTCTTCCCGAACGGCCCCACCACCTGGCACGGCCACCGCCCCTATGTCGGCCCCCGCCTCAGCCTCCAGCTCAACTACATGACCAATGATGGCAAAGCGCGCAGCGAACTGCGCCGCCATCGGCTTTCAGCGTTCTTGAAACGGCTGGCAGCCTAAGAAGAAAGTGTTCTTTTTTGAAAAAAAGAACCAAAAAACTTTTGCTCTCTTTGAGCCGTACTGTGGCGAGCTTGGTTCGGATATAATTGAGTAAAGTTTTTTGGTTCTTTTTTTCAAAAAAGAGGTCTTTCTTACTCTTCCTCGAACGGCACATACTCCGGCTCCCCCAGCGACGGCAGCCCATATTCATCCGCCGTCGGATCGCGCACCGACTCGATCCGTGCCCCCGGAAACGTCGCCATGATCGCCCGCACCAGCGGGTGATCGGCCGCGCTCTGCCGCCGCGCCGCATCCGCCGCATTGCCTTGCGCGGCCAGCGTCGCTTCCCCCGCCTCGGCGCTGAGCACGATCGTCCAGCGCGTCCCGGTCGCGTTCAGCAACAGCGCGCCCAGCCTGGCCGCCAGGTCGCGCGGGGCCTCCGGCTGCGGCCGCAGCTCGATCACCGGCGGCGCGAACCGCACCACATGCACCGCATGCAGCAAATGGCTGTGCAACAGCGGCTCCCGCTCGGCCGCCACCAGCGCCACCACATCCCGGAACGACGCCAGCCGCGGCGCCGCGGCGTGTGCCACCTCCGGCGCCGCGGCCATCACCGCGCCCCCCGCCACCGCCCGAACCCCGCCGCCGTTCCCCGCCGGCGCCGGATTGGAATTCGCCCCGCCACCCGCGCCCGGCTGCCCCGACAGGCGCCGCACCAGCTCGCCCGGCGGCGGCAGATCGGCGACATGGCACAGCCGGATCAGCACCATTTCGGCGGCCGCCCGCCGGTCCGGCGCCGCCTCCACTTCCGCGGTGCCCTTCAGCAGCATCTGCCAGGTGCGCCCCAGCACCGGAATGGTCACCGCATCAGCCATCGCCGCCCCACGGGTGCGCTCCAATTCCGGCAGCTCCGCCGACTCCCGCAACGCCGGCACCGTCTTCAGCCGCGACAGCGTATGTGTCAGTTCCAGCATGTCGCCGAGCAGCGCTCCCAGATCGGCGCCCAACACATACGCCCGGTCGGTCACCGCCAGCGCATCCGCCGGCCGCCCGTGCAGCACCGCGTCCATCAAATCGAACACCAGGCCGCGATCCGCCACGCCCAGCATGTCGCCGACCTGCGCCGACGTCACCGTCGCGCCATCGCCCTGCGCAATCGCCTGGTCCAGCAGCGACAGCCCGTCCCGCACCGACCCGTCCGCCGCGCGCGCAATGGCGGCCAGCGCCTCCGGCTCCACGCGCACCTGCTCCGCCCGCGCCACCTTGTCGTACAGCGCCACCAGCAGCGCGATCGGTATCCGCCGCAGATCGAAACGCTGGCAGCGCGACAGCACCGTCACCGGCACCTTGCGGATTTCGGTCGTTGCGAACACGAACTTCACATGCGGCGGCGGTTCCTCCAGCGTCTTCAGCAACGCGTTGAACGCGTTGCGCGACAGCATGTGCACTTCGTCGATGATGAAAACCTTCGTCCGTGCCTGCATCGGACGAAACCGCGTCGCCTCGATGATTTCGCGCACGTCATCCACGCCGGTGCGGCTCGCGGCATCCATCTCCACCACGTCGGGATGCCGGTCGGCCAGAATCCCACGGCAATTATCGCACACGCCGCACGGGTCCGGCGTCGGGCCACCGCGCCCGTCCGGCCCGATGCAATTCAGCGCCCGCGCGATGATACGCGCGGTGGTGGTTTTGCCCACGCCGCGAACGCCGGTGAGCATGAACGCGTGCGCAATGCGGTTCAGCGCGAACGCGCTGCGCAGGATGCGCACCGTCGCGTCCTGCCCGATCAGATCATCGAATATCGTCGGCCGGTATTTGCGCGCCAGCACGCGATAGGCCGCGGCGGCCGGTGCCGCCGGGGCCGGCGGCGCATCGCCAAACAAACCCGGACCTTCGGGTGCCGGCGGCGCGGGGATATCGTCGCCAAGCAAATCACCGCCGAGCAGATCAGGCATACGCGGTGTTTGTCCCCTCGTTCGAGCTGGGGTGGGAGGCCAACCAACGACCCGTGCGTTGACCCACTGCGGCTGCTTCCTTCCGGACCTGACCGGGTTGGCGGGGCGCGCGTCCGCCGCCGACCTCCCGCGCCCTATATCCGTCGGCACGCGGCAACTGGCAAGGAAGGAAGTCTTCTTTTTTGAAAAAAAGAAGCAAAAAACTTTTGCCCTTTGGCGTACGTGGCGCATTTCGAAGGTGGCCGCGTATGCCAAACAGCAAAAGTTTTTTGGTTCTTTTTTTCAAAAAAGAACATACTTCCTTGCTCCTGTTTCTGGACCTTCCTTGCAAAAACTAGCCACCTTGCGGCGCCTCGCCGCCTACTGGGACAGTTGGCACCACGCCTTCCCCGCGCTGCATAAGCGCGGCCACTGGCACATCATCCACCATCTCTGCACCGAGGCGCCCGCCGGCGCCGCCCTGGGCGAATTGCTCGGCCTCACCCGCCAGGCCCTGCTCGTCGACGACGCCACCGTGCGCGACCGCGTCGAGGAACTGCTCGCCGGCGGCCACTGCACCACCGATCCGCCCGGCGCCACGCTCGCCGCGCGCACGATCCTCGTCGTCACACCCAGCGCCCGCGCGGCGTTCGACACCACGCTGCTCAGCCTGCGCCCCGCCCCGGCGCTGACCGACCGCGCCGGTGCCGTGGCAACGCTCGCGATCCTCACCGCCGGCTGGTCCGCGCTGCTCGACCGGCTCTGCGCCGCCCAGGGCATCAGCCAGGCGCGCCGCCTGGAAGCGCGCCGCCATTTGCTCTCCACCTCGCACCGCACGCTGCTGCTGCTCGCCGGCCTGCACCATTACAGCCCGGACGCCACCGAAGACGGCATCCTCGCCGACCGCATGGCGGCGGCCTTGCTCGAGCGCACCGGCCAGAATTTCCAGACCACGCGCGACCACATCGCCACGCTGCTGGCGCTCGGCGTGCTCGAACGCCGTGCCGGCCGCTCGCTGCGCATCGGCCTCGCCGCCGCCGCCGTCCCGCAGCTCGACGCGGCGCTGGACGCCATCGCCGAACAGCTCGCCGCGCGCGTGCGCGCGGCAGACGCCTCCCCGGACGCCGCCTACGCGCTGCGCGTCCGCGCCCCCGGCGAGCCGCCCCGCATCGTTGCGATCGACGCGTCGCCCTTCACCATCGGCCGCACCGAGGGCAACGCGCTGCGCCTGCCCGCGGCCGACATCTCCCGCACGCACTGCGAAATCGCCGCGCACGGGACCGACATGCTGATCACCGACCTCGGTTCCACCAACGGCACCGAAGTGAACGGCCACCGCATCGACGGCGCCACCCGGCTATCGAATGGCGCCATCATCACGCTCGGCCCGTTCGAGCTGACGTTCCTCGCCCCCGAAGCCGCGCCCGAAGCGGCCGACCAGACCGAGGCCACGATCCGTCAGCCGCGCGACAAGAACAAAGGCGGAAATTCGCCGAATCTTCACGCACCAAACTCCACGATATTGCCATAGGCAAAGCCGGCTTCTTTGGCCGGGCGTCTCTCGCGGAGTGTGGCCGGATTGGTTTCAGAAGAAACCGCCTCCCAATAGTCTCTGTTCCCATCAGCAAAGTTTCAACCTATGTCCTTGCTCACCAAAGCGGTGGTGCCTCACGCGCTGCGGGGCCGGGCCCGGCAATTTCAGCCGGCCGGCGTCAGGACCAGATTTTAGTCAACGGCCAGTGCCCGGCAATTTCGCCGGCCCGGCCAGGACCAGTTTTCAGCCGCACAGCCCGCCCCGGGGCTTGCGGGACATTTTTCAGGGTGCGTTTGCACCGGACGATTTAAGACCGCTCCCTGGAGCACGGGCGAGGCTGCCTTCAGCCGCGCGCGTGCTCCAGGCTGTTATTGAAAGAAAGAACAAAGTTTTTTGATTCTTTGTTTCAAAAAAGAACAGCTTTTTTTCTTAAACAAACTTCCCGCGCAAAAACCCCAGCGCCGGCAACGGGCGCCACGTCTTCGGCAAATCCGCGCGCCGGATCGGCGCCACCGAATAGAGCGGCACCGGCAGCTTGCTGCCGCGCAGAAACCCGGCGTAATCGCGCACCTGTTCCTCGCGCCACGTGCGATCCGCCAACGCGGCACTGCGACTCGGATAGATTTCGGCAATCCGGTCCACCCGGCCCAGCTTGGCGACGACCGCCCACAGCGTGTCGTCGCGTCCCGCTGGAAGGCGGATCACCTCGCTCATGCGCGCCGTATCACCGCGACACTCATGCGCCCAGCATGCCCCGAAGCCGCTTGTCAGTCCACCACAACATGCGCATCCGGGTCCGCCGCCGCCAGGCGCGACCGGCGCATGAACAGCACCAGCCCCGCCGCCGGCACCATGCCGATCAGCATGGTCAGGAAATCATCGCGATATGCGGTTATCTGCGCATGGTAATTCACCATCGCATCCAACGTCGCGGCCCCCGCCGGCGTCGCCGGATTCCACGCCCCCGCCGCCGCCCCGCTCTGCAGCGCGCGATTGAACGGCGTTGCAAACCGCGCCAAATCCGCATGCGCCACCTGCGTATTGCGCGCCAGCAACGTCTCCATCACCGACACGCCGACCGACCCGCCCAGATTGCGGAACAACGCAATCACGCCGCTCGCCTCGGTCCGCAGTGCCCCCGGCAGCGTCGCGAACGCCACCGACTGCAACGGCGCGAACACCAGGCTGATCGTCACCCCCTGCAACAGCACCACCGGCACCTGCGCGGCAAGCCCGGTATCCGGCGTCCACTCGGTCATCTGCCACGTGCTGTAGCCCAGCACCCCAAGCCCGAGCAGCATCAGAATCCGCGCGTCCACGTGATTGATCAGCCGCCCGACGATCGGCGCCGACAGCACCGTGCCCAAACCGCGCGGCGCCATCGCCAGCCCGCTCAGCATCACCGGATAATTGCCCAGCCCCTGAAAATACGGCGGCAGCAACGCGCTGGTCACGTTCAGCACCAGCGCCATCATGCTCTGCACGCCCAAACACGTCAGGAAATTGCGATCCCGTAACAACGCCAGCGATATGAACGTGTTCCGCCCCAGCGCCATCTGCACCGCGAACACATAAAACCCGACCGCCGCCAATGTCGCCTCGGCCACCACCTCGGCGGAATCGAACCAGTCCTTCGTCTCGCCGCGGTCCAGCATCAACTGCAAACCCGCAATCCCTAGCGCCAACGCCGAAAACCCGGTCCAGTCGAACCGCCGCTCCCGATCCAGCGGCGACGCCGGCAGAAACGCCCACAGCCCGATCACCCCCAACACGCCCACCGGCAAATTGACGTAAAATACATACCGCCAATTATAGCTCTCGGTCAGAAACGCCCCCAGCGTCGGCCCGATGATCGGCCCCACCATCACACCCACCGACCACAGCGACAAAGCCTCCCCGCGCTCATGCGGCGCATACATGTCCAGCATCACCGCCTGGCTCAACGGCACCAGCGCCGACCCGAACACGCCCTGCAACATGCGGAACAGCACCATCTGCTCCAGCGACTGGGCCGCCCCGCACGCCATGCTGGCGGCGGTAAACCCGATCATCGAAATCAGAAATAAACGCCGCCGGCCAAACCGCCCCGCCAGCCACCCGATCGCCGGCGTCACAATCGCCGCCGCAATCAGATAACTGGTCAAAACCCAACTGATCTGATCCGTCGTCGCCGACAACGACCCCTGCATATGCGGCAACGCCACATTGGCAATGGTGGAATCCAGCGTCTGCAACAAAGGCGCCGCGACCATGCAGACCGTAATCATGCCCCGATACGGCCGCGCGGCGGTTGCGAAGTCGATTTGCGCCATTAGGAAGAAAGGCCAGGGGGCGTCGTGCGCAGCACGCATTCGCGTGACGCCCCCTGGACCCCCGCTAAGGACAAGTCCTTAGAATCTGTTTGTTTAGTTGGGGGACAACGGGGGGGGCACGGGTACCGTGGTGACACCCCGTGTGCCCCCCCCTTTGTCCCCCAACCAAGTAATGGGGTCTGGGGACTTGTCCCCGTCGTGCGAATGCACGCTGCGCGTGACGTGCGAATGCACGCTGCGCGTGACGTGCGAATGCACGCTGCGCGTGACGGGGTCCAGGGGCAGAGCCCCTGGCCTTTCTTCGTCATGGCTCAGAACAA
>Ga0116229_10005141_pt1 | contig 21401 bp, 13 predicted proteins | sample S1TSphgellanicum_3_FD_87313 | JGI IMG/M metagenome (GOLD analysis project Ga0116229, IMG submission 87313) | Host-associated microbial communities from peat moss isolated from Minnesota, USA - S1T2_Fc - Sphagnum magellanicum MG | ecosystem: Host-associated > Plants > Peat moss > Unclassified...
ACCTCAAGCCCAAGCCAAAATTTTGATGGGCCTTTGCTCCCCACTTTCATGGCCTTTTTGGAATTCGGTACCTATTTCTGTGGAGCCCAGATTCAGAAGGAGAATTCGTAACGAAAAAAGTGGGGGTGGGAGATTAGGATGGAAAGGACACAGGTTCGAAACTCCCCCCCAACTTCGTACTCCTTTTCTCTCCTACTTTCTGCCTGCAGTGCTTCATTAAACGTGTGCTGCTTTCTCTTGTTGCTGAATGCTCAGTGTAAACGAGAGTAAGAGAGAGAAGGGGGGCGGGGGGGGAAGCAGAGTGTCTGTGAAGGCAATTCCTGAACTGTAATTATCTTTCTCGCAAATTTAAGCATCCATTTGTAAGTTTGGGTGGACGCAGCGAGGAAAAAAAAAACAAAACCATTAAAAAATCCTCCAGCGTCTGTGATTTTTTTGTTTTGTTTTTCTTTGGGGGAGTGGGGTTTTGTTTTCTCAACACTGGGCGATGGAAGCTCTGACGAGTTATTTCACCGACAAGAAGAAGGAAGATGAAGTTCAGGTAAAATCCCAAACTGTGGGTTTACAGGATCTTTTGCTTTTTTATTGTTGTTGTTGTTGTTGTTGTTGTGTTTGTGCATCTCTCTTTTTAGGGTTTTGTTTTTTTTCCATGCGGGAAAGGCCAACAGAAAAGTTAGGGTTGCAGGGAACAATTTTTGTGTTTGATTGGGGGTCGAATTGTATGTGGTTTGTTAGAGTTTAAAGACGGCGAAGAAGCTGGACATCCAATTTCCTGAGTGAGAACAGAATAGAGATGCTCAGTTTTCTAGTATCACAAAGCTGGATTGTGTCAATCAAACATAAAACATTTAGAGTCTAGAAATTAGGGTTAGGTCTGAGAGGACTTTGTGATCTTTGTTTTTAAACAATCAAGAAGCTAGAAAAATTGGGATTTGTCACAAGATGTTGTATCAAAATGTGGGCATTAATTAGGTTTCACACAGTCTCTTCAAACTTGTGGCTTTGGATTTTAGGGGTATGCGAGAGATGGGCAAGGTTTTCAAAGAGTGCAGGTATGCACCCAGAGAAAGAAATTCTAAGGCAAAGAAAATGGAGGTAGCATGCTGACAGTTTAGAATGGACTTGTGGCAGGTACAATTTTGGAACAACCCAGAGCGAACAGGCTGGCTTTTGAAGCAGGGTCTCTTCATCTTCACATTTTGCCTTTCCTTGAAAAATGTGAAGTGACTAAATGCACACTAGTGTTCATGTACTTGTCCATTGAACTGTTTGTGTGTGTGTGGTTTTTGGGGTTATCATCTGAGCAGGCTTTGTTTGCAATTTGCAGGAGAATATATCAAGACATGGCGTAGAAGATGGTTTGTGCTGAAGGAAGGCCACATTTTCTGGTTCAAAGAGAACTATGTGTCTCGGGTAAAGGATCCTATTGCTTCCAAACCCCTAAGAAATCTAGGATGCTTCTCCTTCCTGCAGCAGCAATTTTACATGACTTTGCCATGAATTTGCGACAGAACTGCGTACAAACTCTATTTTGCACAGTAACAATGCTTGTGGTTATATTCAATGCTCCATGCAAGTGGTTTGTCAATGACATGAGATTTCATCTGTCATGGTCAACATAACAATGTATACTGCTGCTAGAAGCTGTTGATCACTTATGCTTCCCAATTGTAATAGTTGAACCTTCATCATTGGAGGTGATGCAGAATTCAAAGCCAAGAGGGGTGATTCTTGTCCGCAACTGTTTAACAGTGAAGGGTGCTGAGGATGTGTTGAACAAGCAATTTGCGTTTGAGCTTTCTACAAGCAAGGAAACAATGTATTTTATTGCTGATACAGACAAGGTGTTGTGCAGGCCCCTTTGGCAATTACTTTCTCATTCCCCCCTATCTTCCTGTATTGGAGAGCTTTCTCTTTCTCTTTGTTTCTTTGTCTGAACTCTGAATAGGACTTTAATGGTTTTATTTGGTTCCTCTTCCTTTCTGTTTCATTCAATGTCTGAATTGTTAGAGCATGTGTGTCTTGTTAAAGAAAGGTGATTATATATTCTGTTTAAGCAGTTTCACAGAAATCTGCAGCTTGCTGAAATATGGTCATGGTGCATTTGTAATCAGACTTAAGATTTTGTGTTTAGAGCATTAACAGCATGTCCAGAGCTTTGCTTTACATGTTCAATTGTGTCTCAAATTCAGGAAAAAGAGGACTGGATTAACTCTATTGGGCGTTCTATTGTTCGGCATTCAAAGTCTGTCACAGATGAAGAGATCTTGGACTATGACAGCAGGCATTCAAGCTGAAAGTGTGACATATTGACGACATACTGCACACTTCGGGTTTACAGTAGAGTGTTGCAGATGTCTTGTCAATGCATTCCTAATACTTACAGGGTGCAAATCTTGCCAGGCTTCAAGGTTGATGGTGATTTGCAGTGGTTTGCAAACCATCAGAGTTTTATGGCAGGAATTCTCCTTATATCTTATTGAGCAAGAGAAAGAGAATCACTGTATTTTGTTGAAGGGTGGTTTGCTCAATAGTATCCTTGCTACGGCTCCTGCCAATCAATCGTGTTGTCTCATTTGATTTGCATTTTAGCCTTCTAGATGCCTTCTTGTCAAGGTTCTAAGGACTCAGGTTGATTAGTACTTAAGTGACAAACCTCAGTAGACATCTATTTCCTGAGATAGTTTGTGGATGTTGCAAGTTGACAAGCATAAGGCATCCTGATACATACTATGAACACTATCATCAGCATTTCCCAATTGGTGAATGGGAGAAGCTCTGGAATTTCAAGTGACTTCTTTGATCAGCATTGAAACTGGAATCAAATGCTGTGGCAGAGATATTGTGCTAGTTCAGTTATATTGCTTGTTATGAAGTTTTTGTTCAGCTTGTTGCTCAGAGCCTGCAGTGGCATTTGTTGGATAACACTAATCTTTCTACTTACTGCTTACTTGCATTGTGCATCTGAACAGAAATTGAGCAATGTTATCCACTTTGAGCTTATGTGCTCTGCACTGTTCCCCATTGCTTCTATGGAGCCAGTTTTGAAGAGTCTAGGATACTTCTGCTATTGAAGAAAGATCTGATCTTATGATAAGAGATAGACAGTTATGTATATGCTTCAATGTCAAAGTTTACACAGTTCAATGTGTTCTCGCAAATTCTGCTGAGGGAGTCTTAAGATCAATTCCAGGATTGTAAAGAAACAGGTGGAAGAACATAGATCTGGCACACCTACCTCCATGTGCTGCAAGGTCCTCTACTCACAGATCAAGGTAACAGCACATGAGGGAGCAGCAGCACAGCAGCAGCAGCAGCAGCATTTTGCCACTTCCCACCCTCAGATCATCATTCAAGCTGGCTGTTGTGAGAGTTGTACTTCACCTTTTGGGTGTTGCAGGCTGTGAGCATTGTTGCTTTGGCTTAACTTCATTGGGACAATTCCCTTTGAAACGTCAGGTGAAAGGTTGACTGAGCTTTCGAGGCACACACATTTTCAGGATGAAGCTGTGCAATTCAAAGATAGGGATTCCAATTCATTGATTCTGAAGTGATTGCCAATGGACTGAATTTGACAGCACCTCTCTGTTGGCACTCTGGGTGGTGATGAGCCTGGTGAAGAAGATACAATTCAAGGAGTTGTTTTACAAGGGGAAGATGGATGTGTAGATGTAGGAGTCAATCCCACATTTTCTGTTGTCACCAGCTTTCCTTTACAGGGACTGCCATGACGTTTATCTGGGTGTTATGAAGACCTTGGTCTGTTGACATTTGAGCTTTTCCTCCCTCTAGAAGGACTTGACTTCTTATTATGACAAGGGCAGTTTCGACACAGAGTTGTTTTTGAACAGGATGCTGGACGTCCATGAGCAGTAGTCCAGACTCTGTGGCAGTGGCAGTCTCTGCAAGGAATATAGAGCTTACATTGTAGTGCTGAATCTTGTTGGGAGGAAGGACTTTTTTCATGTCCCCTGGTGATAGAGGGGTGTTTGCGTGGGACAACAGGTTTTGGCCATGGAGAGAAGACAGATCTTGAGCAAGGAGAGATAGGTCTGCAGAGAGGACCAGAGAAAGGTAACAAGCAAGAAGTGCAGACAGGCCTTGAGCCCCCAGATGTGGTGATGGATCTTTGGCATTTACTAGGGGAGGGAGGTCTTGAATGAGGAGGAGAGACAGGCCTTGAGTGAGGAGAGTTGGAATTTGAATGAGCAGGAGACACAGGTCTTGAGCAGGCAACACAACTGGTACAACTGGAGCAAGGAACTAACATAGGAGATGTGGGTCTAGAGCCAGCAGGGGAGTTCAGTCTTGAGCAAGGCTTTGAGACAGGATTAGAGCAAAGAAGAGCTGAAGAAGGAGAGCTAGGACATGAGCAAGGCACATCACACCAAACTGACAATCGCAGAGGTGAAACCTTGACCTTGTTTGCACAGGAGAAGACAGGTGAGCATCCTTGTGAGACACACAATTTGCTTGTATGTTTTGCACATATGAGAACCCTTCTTGGACTGGGGAGAGACAGGTCTTGGTCGTCAAACATTTCAGGGGTCTTGATTATGATGAATCTTGTCCTCTTTGCATTGTGAGACTTAATGTTTCTTTCTCATATGTATGGTGGGTTCATTGCAAACAGACAAAGCTCTCTGATCTAATAAGGGGTGAAAAGAGTGTGTTGTGCTGCAGATGTCTCGAGAAGGTGACATACCTCTGGTGGTGGTGGTGCTCCTCTTGTCGGATCAATTAAAACCAGCAGTGGGGGTGGTGATGATCCTTGGGCCTGAATGGTCATAAAACCCCTTGCATGTGTCTCTTGACAAATTGCCCTTTCCAACCAACACATTGGGTAACAGCCCCCTCACCTTGCTGTGTGGATGGAGTCTGCTAGTGGACTCCCTCATTTCTCCTGCTTTCATGTTGTTTTTGTTTCTTGGTCCTTTGTTCTCTGTGTTTCCTTTTCTTCTTTGGAATTCTCTGTGGCTGGTTGAAGAAGTGTTAACCTTGCTTTGCCTTTTCTTAATTGTGAGAATGGAGATTTCTTGATTCTTATGAGAGATATTTCTACACTTTCAGAGTTGGGATAATTATCACCTTCCTCAACAGAGCAAATATACTACATAGGTACTAATACTACATGGCTTGGCCCCACATTCTGGGACCGTACCCCACCCATGGGCTTACCCATTGGAAAGCACAAGGCAAAGCCAAGGTTATCATGAACCTAAACATATGTCAATCACAAGGCATATGAAGGAGATCCTTCTTATGCCATCTACTCCTCTTACAGAGCTTAGGCTTGTATGTCTAAGATCCGTCCCACTCTCAAGGATTAGGCATAATATCCTCTCTTTTGTAAGGTGCTCTCCATATAGACTAGGAAATTTCTCAAAGTCTTTTGTGTGTAAAAAAATTTCTTCTTGCTTTGCCTTTGTATTTTAGGGCAATTGAGAGGCAAAATTTTGCTCAGTTTTGAGCAGTCTTGGGGTGGATAAATATTTATAAACATTTCAAGTTCATTGTTTTTTTTTGGAGCATATTATGGATTTCTTACAACATTTGGGGGGGGGGTGGGGTTGGGGTGGGGAGCATTACACTCATAAGGCCCCAATTCCCTTGACAATTGGGTTTTACTATTTTAAACTTCTTTCAAAATGTTTTTACAAATGGTAATGGCTTCCCATTTTGGGTATTATGGTTGTAAGCTCCTACACCTCAAGGTTGTGGTCCCTTTGGTATGAAGAGTATACAATCAAAATGCCAAGGAGCTTACAACTACAAAGCTATTAACAGGGAGCCTTGCATTATATGTAATTGGTTCTTGTGTGATATTTAGGGTTTAGCTATTTCATAGGTGGGATAGGTACCCACTTGTTGCTTTTGTTTTTTTTCTTGTCAAGTTGGGTGTTCACTTTGATCAATGTTGGAAAATATTGGCACAAGTCGAATTAATGGTGTGAAATTGGTGACATTTGAGAATTCATGATTATGTCAAGATTAACAATTTACATGTCATGTAAAAAGTTATAAATATTCTTAATCATTGAGATTTTATAAATGTTATCTTTTAAATAAAATAACTATAAGTTAGAAAATGGATACCTTTAAAAAATTACATTGAGATGATAAGGATAATTTTATTGTGAGGTGTTAAGCTTTTAAATAGGCATGCATTTTTGCTTATTGTACTTGGGCTCCACGTTGCTACACACTACTAGTGATGATTAAATGAATACAATTACAAGTTATAATTGCAAGTTTATTTTATTTTTAAAATAATTTGTTAGGTTTAATTTTGAATTTTCTCTAGATTTATTATTTGAAAGTTTTTTGAAAAAGATAAAATATGATGTGAATATGTAATGTTAAGGAGTTGAAATTAGTCTCTAGGATGCTACATTTGATCATTCAAGCTTTGTTGTCTAAACTTTGAGTTTAGAAGTTAAGTTTGAGCTAGAGAGTTGTTAGAGATCAATCACCAAGGAGAGATTAAAGTTTCAAGGTCAAAAACTCTGATTTAAGGTTAGTAGATAGGACGAGAAGCAAAGGTTTAGGGTTTAAGGTTCATGAGTTTTTTTCTTAAGTTTAGTTTCAAAGGGATCAAAAAAGGAAAACAACAAAAGCTCTCCACTCTTATTTATTGCTAGCTATAAAATCATAAAAATGTTGCTGGTATTTTGCTAAATGCAATAAGTGAGAAAAATAATTGAGGATTGTTGGGGTTTTTAATCAGCAATTTGAGTTGACAATGTTTTGCCTAAGTGTTATTGCAAACATCTAGAGTTCAAACCTAACCTATGACGACACCATAGTGCAAATTTGCATGCAGCTCCTCCTTTGTTAGAACCTCCCACATTACTATTCCAAAAGAAAAAACATCAATTTACACATCGCAATTATAATTATGAAAATTTTAAAATGTAATTAATTTCACATTTTTTTTTCTAATCAACCTTTTCTTAATCTACATATGGTAACAACAATTTCATAACATAATAATATGAATGAAAATGGATCTTTAATCTTCCAAAAGAATTGTCATTGAAGATATTGAATAAGTTTGTGAAATCTAACATTTAAAAAGACAAACTTAGCTTTAGAATAATTGTTTTAAAGAAGCTAAATATTGACATTCTAAAAGCTCACAAGAGAAATTTGCTAGCCATAACACCTTAAAGAAATCGGACCTTGAATCAAAGAAAATTTAATTCACTAATTCAAGTCATAAAAGGAGAAGGCAAAAGAAAAAGAGACTAAGACATGTCTTCTTATCTAGAGGACAAAGAGCACAAAATGTGAACTACAAAATTTGGAATAAGGAGCAAAGGACACTAATATGGAGAAAATAGAACCTGTATTAAGATGGTATCTAAAAAGGCCAGACAAAAAAAAATGACAAGGAGGTGGTTGGAAGGCCTTCTACCTTCAAAGATAGATCTTCAAAAACCTAGTTGGTCACTACTTGGATACTAAACATATGCTAATGTGATTAGAAAACATATTCTCATTAGTACTAGGCATTTTTCCATACTTACAATGAAAGTCAACCAAACTAGAATTGTGGGGCAACCAAGTGATAAGGTAATGGATATTTCAGATCTGATGACATATCAACAAACAAGAAAAATGGAAAACCCAAGCTTAAATGTCAATGTCATACATAAACCAACATGTTGAATTTTCATTAATAGATTATATATGGCAATTACTAGCCATCACAACATTTCCACTAACTTTTTGTGAGTTCCAAGGAGGTGCCAAAGGTCAACATTGAGAGTGAGTTCTTATTACAATTCCAAAAGTAATGTGCCAATCAAAGTAAGATGCTAGCTACCTCACAACATGAAGGCAATGGAAACTCAAATTGAAATGAAGAAGAAAATAGAACACAAAGAAGAAAAAAGATAAACAAAATGTTAGAAATAAACAAAAACAAAACAAAAATAAACATTTTTCATTGGGCCCTTGAAACTCCAAACAAGATTTTAATAGAAATTACAACAATTAGAATCTAGTCTAAAACTCACCATTTGAACTATGGAGGATTTAACAAGACTTCAAAAATAGAAATAAGTTTAATGTAATGTAAAACTATTAATTGACATAATAGTTAACTATAATAGTTGATAACATTAAAACATATAAACCAACTATGATGAACACATGCTTACCAAAAAATCAAACCAAGAAATCAAACCTAAAATTTCCATTATTTTTAAGCTATGAAAGGATTTTGTCAACCTCTCCATTGCCCAAATAGTCCAAAAGTTAAGGGCTAGCTTTCAAACTATATCTATGAACTTGCAAAGAAAAACTCCACAATACCAATTTGAAGTAATTGCTATTTTAAACTTTAGTTCCAGCCAAATCAAAACAAACATGATGAGAATAAGTGCAGTCATAACCTCATGAGTATCATTCAAAAAGTATCCAACCATCACATTCATCATGCATGGAGTAACTAATTGCCATTAGTCCCCACTAACTTCATTAGGCCTTAATGGTTGGTGTCTTCCATGGACATCATTTTGCTATTAGAAATGGAATGTAAATTCTATGGTAAGATTAGTTCTATGGATATTTTAGTAGTAGGTAATCTTGCCCACCTTGTGTTCCATTGTTCCTTCTGCTTTTAGTTTAGATCTTTAGGTGGGTTTTCAACTTGCATATGTTGAATTGTTTTCACAAATGTCTATCATAATTTATGTTCTTATTTTTAGTCAACAATAATTCTTTTCTTTGTTGGTTCTCTTTCTGTCAAAACTTGTGCTTCATTTGCCTTGCTCTTAGTGATGGCCATGTTCACATCCACAGCATGGATTGAAACATTGGTAGTTTTGTTTTCAACTACATAGTGTTCACTTATAATTTTTACCCCTTTGTTTTTTAACATGTTTGGCATTTCACCAAATCGAAGACATTTTGTCATTATGTGCCCAATTACTCCATAGATATGACAAGGGTACTTACAGGGTTAAATTGTTGTGATGTCACATTTGAACTGCAATTACAAAATCCTCCTTCTTCTTTCTTCAACATGTCTCCATGTTGTGATTAGTTTTGTGATGGTTTGTACATTACCTTCCTAATTTATCTATCTCTGTCTGGGAAATTTGTGCTATTACAATCTTTGCAATTTGAGGTATTGAGAAGATTGTTAGTTTCAACTTAAAAAATTCCCTTGTTACTAATGAATGTTGCTTCCTTGTGATGTTGTAAGGTTTCCCACTTCATTCTTGTTGTTGCTACCTGTAGGCGTGGTTGTAATCTTGATCTACACATTATATTTAAAAACTATCAGTGGTTTGAATCTGTAGACTATTTGTTAACTTTAACAATTCTTCATAACATACCTCCATTCTTTCATTCTTATCCTATTTCATGTTCTTCAATTACAAATAAATTTGTTCATCATTATGAACAAAAGTTTAGACCTTTTACATAATGCTTGTTTTAATTCTGTAAAATACAATCTAGGTAATCTCCCATGTAATTGTTACTCCAATCAAAGATTACATTTTCAAGTGTGAAATTGAATAGATTTACAATATCTATTTATTTCACCATTGGCTCTAATAGTTACATTGAATATTCTAACTTTAACATACTTTGGGTAATTAAAATATATTTTATGGGGCCTAATTGGTGGAATTAGTGGTTTGTTGGGATCCATGTATGGAAATCCATTTGATCTTGGTAGTCTTGGAAGTCCTAGTGGTCATGACCCTCCTCCTATAAATATAGTGGTTTCACTAAAGATATCATTTCCACATATCTATGGCCATCCTCACATTTTCTACTTTTATAGGAATTAGTTTGAACCCCATGCGTAATGCACAAGTGTGTGTGTATTTGACGGTACATTACATATGTGCCAAAAATGTATATTACGCAGTGACGGCCAAGTGTTGTAGGCAACATGCAGCAGCTAATCGGACAACACAAAATGCTTTCCCATATTTTTGGTCGAACAAATCACAAATTTTTTTTTAAAAAAGTCATTAAATGCGAATATGCCAAAAAAGTCACGTAACACTAATTTTTCTAATGTTTGGAAAAAATTATCCAAACTATAGAAAATTGGCAAAAACAAAAAAAAATTGTCCCAAACACTAAAACATGTGTCCAAATGTGACAAAGTATTTTTTCCTACCAAGAAAAAAGATGCATTTCTCAAAAAAATTGCAATTTTTTTTTTGAGAAAAGGGAATTTGTGAAGAAAAATCCTCTTTTATTTTTTTGAGAGTTCTAACTCATAATTTTGAGAGAATTCACCATGAAACAAATTGGTCAGATTCTGGGTTGGGTCGATTATTTTATTTTATTTCATTTTTAATTTGATGACATCTTCTAAAAATATTATTAATTTTCAATTCACTATATATATGTGTATTCCACTCTTTCTCCACCCCATTGGAATAAACAGACCATGACGAGATGGATGGATGATTAGATGGATGTGAAGCATCATTTCATCCATTTGTCCCGTCATTACAGGGCTTTGACATGTGTGCCATATCTTCTTATTGCTTTCTCCGCCATGCCATGTCTATATTCCATTCTTTTTCCGCCCCGTAAAAGTAAATAGACCATGACGGGAGGGATGGATGACGGGATAGATGGATGAAATGATGCTTCACAACATCCTGTACTATATATAATATGTTTTCTGGAGACCACCCCAACCAATGTGTACATGTGAATTGGTAATATGGTTTTTTTGTAACTCTATTATATGATGGGGTAATTTTACAAAATGAAGTACCATGAATTTGGTTGGTTCAATTCTATGAATTCGAGTTCCAACATGAATTGTTCCCGAACTCAACATGTTGAAAACAAGAAGTATGGAAGTTATCTAAGTAACATTCTAATAGTTGGCTATGTTTAGGCCTCTAGTATGTTGTTTTGGCAAATTTGTTCCTTCAATTCCATTGGATTTTTGGTCATCTCATAAGGTAGTTATGCAAGATCCATGTTCCTGGGTAATTCTATTCCTATAACATCTTGATCTAGATTGTAAAAATGAAAAACAAAATCTTGTTTCACATTGTCCTCTATGAATGGACATTCATTGATTTAATGTTTCGATTGATAACATTAAGTGCACCAAACAAGATTTGGTCTTGGAATTTTCTTCACCCTGTGAACTCTGGTCCAAACTTTTTCTCCTTTTCCAATAGCACCTTTGATGAATCTAATCAATTTAGGTTCATTATATCTCATCCTAAATGCCACAAAAGCAACTTTTGTAATTGTTGGTTTTACTTTAGGTAAAGGCATAATTTTTGGTACATAAATATGTATCGATTCAACCCCCTAATATACCATCATTTCATCTATTGCAACTTTTTGTCTAACCATATATGTAACTTGAGACTCAAAATTTTGAGATCCAACTATAGGTTTTATGTATCCAACCTTTTGGTTGTTTATTGCTTCTTCCCAGTCAACTATTAGTTGGTAGTATGGAGGTGAAGCAAATTGCCATACAAATATTGTTTCCTCTTTCTTCTTTTCGAATTTTTGTTTTGTTCCCAAAATTTGCACTTTTGAATTTCCTCGGTGTTATGGATTTACTTTTGCTTCAAGCTAAATTCTTTGCTATGGTACAAAAATGTAGTCTCCAAACTTAAATTCACCTTGTGAATTTGTAGTTTCAATCGAACGTTCCTCTTTCCTAGAATAATGTTTTTGACTGTTGGGTTGCTTATGTGTTTCATTAGTTTGTGTTTCATGTGGAACCACCAACATTGTTACAAGTGTCTTGGGCTTGCAAATTTTTGTGATATGCATTTGGTTATATGTTTATGGCAAGTTCAACAACTTCCTACCCCATTTACTAACCGATCTAATTGGCTGATTCTAATTACTATTCTATTCATGGTTTCAATTATCTTACAAAATTTGAAGCAAGTTTTTCTATCAAAAGCCAAATCTCACAACAACTACCTTGCTTATAATTATTCCCTCAACAAAAACTAATCATCAAGAATTTGCAAAAACACAAAAACTCAAAATAGAATTTCACAATAAATTTCTTTAAACAATTTTCTATGCAACAAGACAAACAAATCAATTTTTCCCCTAAATTTTAATCTCGGGGATGGTTGCCAAATGGTAAATATTGAACTTTTGTATTTGATTTTAATGAAAAATATGTACTTAAAATAATCATAAAATTGAATGAGCAAATGAAATCTAACTACCAAAATGTGCTTAAAACTATGATCAATGCTCTAATCTAGATTGTATCAACCTCAAAAACAAAACAATTTTTTTTTGATATATCTCTTGTAATGAAGTTCTCAAATCAAAATCAAGTTTGAGTTGGAATCAATTCAAAGATAGAAAACAAGACAAAATAAACAAGTTCAAGTTCAAAATAAAAAAGTAACTACTAAATAATAAGTTTTAGAGTCAATAATTAAGCCTAAACTAACCTTAATCCCTTAACATGGTTTAACAAAGCTTTTTCTAGCCCCACCTATTTGAGGTGGGCTTGGAAAAACCTTCATTGGACCATGAAACATTATCCACATTGCATTTATTGTTTATTTATTGTCCTTTTCATCCATTCACATTTCTTTGGTCCCTTGGGCCTACAACATTTGTGTAAAGTGACCTTGTACACATCTTTTCCTCCAATTAAAAAATTTCTATTTTCATGGTCATGGGCTTTCAATCTCTAATGTCAAGAGGCATAAATTGGCTATCATCCATTTCATATTATTCAAAGCTATGATTTAAGCACTACTAACAATTGACCAGATGAATTTTTTTTGAAAAAAATAACAATTGGTACCAATTCTAACAATTTTTTAAATTTCGTTTAAAAAGCCAACCTCCTTGTACCTTCTCAATGATTCATTATGCTCACACCACAACAACTCCATTTGTAAAACTAACTTTGACTTCAATGTGTTTAGGACTTCAAGGAATACCTTCTATGACCATCATGTTTTATATTAATTAAGAAATTTGTTTAAAGAAATCTTCTTTTTTGTAGAAGTTCCAACACAAAACAAAACATATATAAAAAATGAAGTGCTAAACCAAAGGACAAACATGAGCTGAGATGAGCAAGAGTGTAAGCCAAACAAATGCATAAATTGGAAAAGAATGTGTCACAAGAAAAACAAAAAGGAAGAAATAGTCAAAATCTTCCCTCCAAAATTAGGATTTGAATTGGGTAAGTAACTAATCTCCTAATTAACTTAACGATTACATCATTAATACCACATCCATATTACATCCCCTTAACAAGTGCATTATATAAAAAGCCAAGTGAAATATGTGAGGTTTAAACCTAATGCAACAATTAGCATAAAAACCATGAAAAATGAGGCTTAAACCCAATGCAACAAAGAAGATATAAAAGCCATAGGCATAAAACTGGTATAATATCAAGGAATGAAACTCCAAAGAATATTTAGAGTTCCAAAGGAATATCTAGAAAATGCAATTGGTAGTTTACACTTTCAAAAGGTTTTTCAAATATAATCTAGTGCAATATGGATGGTTTAAACTTGGGGGGTTATTTTGGTGGGGTTTAGGGTTTAAATTTGGCTCAACATCGTGGGATGATTCAAAGCAATATCTAGGGTTGAAACATGTGTAGGGGTTAATGGTTTGGGGATTTTAAGTTCATGGGTTTGGGGTTTAAGAGTTAAGGTTAAGGGGTAAGCATAAGAGGATGAGAGTAATATTTTTTTTTAAATAGTGTAAATGTGAAAGTAGTAAATTTTTTTAATGGTGTAAATGTGATAGTTTTTGAAAGTGTAAACATGTATGAGAACAATAATTTCAAAAGTAGAGATGTGATTTATGATGGTATTGTTAAAAAACATAACTGTGGCTATACATTGGTAAAGTTTAAGAATATAAATGTGGTAAATTTGAATAGTGAAAAGGTGTTTAAAAGTAGGCAATTTTTGAAGTATAAGGATGGCTTGAAGTTGATAAAGTCTAAATGTATAAATGTGGTTAAAAATGGTATTTTTAAGAACATAAACATAATTGAAAGTGGCATTTAAAAAAGTAGCAATGTAGTACAAAACTTCAATTTAAAACTTGCATACATATGGTTTATGGTGAATAAATTTTAAAAGAATAAATCTTGTGAGAAGTGATAATTTGTACAAGTATAAATGTGATTCAAAATGATAATTTTTAATATTGTAAACATAGTGTAAAAAAAATATTTGAAAGTATAAGTGTGGTTGACAAGGGTAATTTCAAGGGTGCATATGCAATTTGTGGTGATAATTTTCAAAAGTACAAATGTAGTTGGTAGTCATTGTTTTTAAAAGAATAAAGAGGGTTTAAATCAGTAAATTAAATTTAAAAATAAAAATTGATTAAAGCAATGTGGTTTATCATGGTCAATTTGAAAAGTAAATATGCCATAATTTTTATTATGATAAAAATGGTTTAAAGTAGTAATTTTGCAAATATAAATGTAGTTGACAAAAGTAATTTAGAAAAAATCTAAAAGTGATTTATGATTATTATTATTTTTTTATAGATGTAGATTATGGTTGGTAAAGTTTAAAATAATAAATGAGGTTGAAATTTTTAATTAAAAAATAAAAATACAATATAAAATGACAATTTTTAAAATATAAAAAAATTACAACGTTACAAATTTTGAAAGTGCAAATGTAGTTGAAAATGGATTTTAAATTAAAGCAAGTTTAAGGTTAAATTAGGTATTGCGTTAGGTGAATTAAAGTTTAAAATAGGTCATGGTTAAAATGAGTTTTTGATTTAAGTGGATTTTGGGTTAAAATGAGTTTAAAGTTAAAGTGGGTTTTGGGTCAAAACAAGTTCAAGTCAAAATGGACTTCAAGTCAAAACAATTTTAGGTTAAAACAAGTTTAAGGTCAAAATGGGTTTCTTGTCAAAAACATGTTTGGGTTTTAAAGTGGGTTTCAAGTTTGTTAGCGATACATTTTTACACCCTAATTAGATCATACATGTGTAAAATGCATCACTTTTAGATTCTTGCCCATCTCCATTGCTACAAATACCACATACCCATAACAATAAGGGCATACAAATTATATGTGTTAAACTACATGTATTCAATAGTTATTTGGGTGGAACTTTGCCCATACATGCAAATATATTTATCTTGAAAGATATAATGTTGTGCTTGCACACACAAATTCATAGCACACACATACATATAAACACACCACATGAACATGCACAAACGTTTCCCTTGTTTACTATTCCCAAAATAATGTAATGAAATATTTTATATTTATATATTGTGTAGATAAACACATCAATTTCCATGGCCTTCAAAGTTCTAGTATTGCATGGCTACATTATTTTCCACTACGCCTAATCTTCTCCTTGATCTCCTATTTGTTTTTTTCTTCTCCTTTTTGCCTTTTTTCCTTCTTCTACTAGGTTTTCTCTTCCACTCCTAAAAAGCCCCTTCCATAGCCTCCTAAAAACTCTCTTAACCTTGCACCGATATGCCCTTTAACAGTTCCAAAAAAAAAGTTATAACTACTTAATTATCCTGTCAACACAATCATACTACAAATTATATTGACTCATTAAATTGTCATGACAAATTTATGATATAACATTACTATTTCTTAACCATTCCTAGGGACTTCATAAGCTCTTCTTTACGTGAATGTTATTTTATTGTTATGCCATAAACATTATTTCCTTAACAAAGTTCAAGAGAGTTTTGGGTTAAAATAGGTTTACGATTATTAAGGTTAAAACAAGTTTTGGGTTAAAATGGATGAAAATTAAATTGGGTTAAAGGATAAAGTGAAATAAGATTAAACCAACTTAAGATCAAAACTATAAATAAGATCCGATCATTACCCCCACAAGTGTGGAAGTAGGAGGCAAGTTTGAACATAAAAATGGGGCACAATGGCCAACTAGGCGAGGGTGTAGTGGCAAATATTGTGTTTCATGTAAGGTAAAGCCCAAGGGTGGGGGCATTTTCAAAATAAAAGGCTTTGGATAAGGCAATAGATGAATCCGACCTTGCATTTTCGGAATGCACCCCACCCAGGGGTTTTATGGAGTGGGAAAGATATTATGTTTATTCCTCAATAGTGGGATTCAACATCGTACAAAACTATTAAGCCATGTTTGCTATATTTTCCAAGAACAAAAGCCTAACCTAAGAGATAACTACAATGATGCACCCCCAAGCTCTTTAATAGACTCAAATTTGAGTCCAAACTGAAAACAACGGAAGAGCAAAGAGTTGGGGCATGCTCCCTAGCTCGCAACACTTTGAGGGGGTAGAGGGGCGTGTTGGAGCTCCAGGATGGGACTAGGAAGAATGAAAGGCATCAACTACTCACACGGACCTGCACAAAACCAACACAAGGTGGTTAGTGCATAGTTGGAACACTTTTGGTGCTAGGACGAGCCACAGGCAATTCGAATTCACAAGACTCACCACGGCCCAGACTTGGGGGAAGCCACCACCTTCCCCCTTATAGTATACTTTGTGCCTTTCCATGAGACCCGCATCCAAATGGCTTTTTGTCCTGGGACTCCCAAGTGGGAGTCCCGAAATTGCCAAAGTTGGGACTCCCGTGACTTTGGGGCCCCATAACTTTGTGTGCAAACCTCCGATTGAGATGAGGTCTATAGCCCTTGTTGAGAGTTTTCCAATGGTATGTCATATGCCATTTGCACGTAAGGAAATCGGGTCAATTCTTGACTTTTAGTGGTTGAGAGTCAAACTGCCAATTTGATTCTCGACCCTTTTTTTGGCCATAACTTGTGTTTCAAATGTCCAAATGGGTCATGCGAACCCATTTTAGACATCTACGTTTCATCTTTTCAATGGTATAAAAAAATCTTTGAGCCATTGGGTTTTGACCCTTACAATTGCTCTCTGAACATTCGGGAGTCCACTAGGACTCCAACTCCCAAAATGGAGGTTCCTTTAGGAGTGTGAAGGTTCATTCTCTCATACTTTCCTTCACTCTCGGGTTTCCCTCTTGGCCCGCAACCTTGCAAGCCCTTTGCCTTGGTCGCAAGCCCAAGGCTGGGGTTGTGATATACAAGAACATCTTAATGGAATTGATGTTTTATGTGTAGAATTTAGTTCAAAAATGGAATATTGCAATTTTTTTAAAAACATGATCTACAACTAAGTGTATGTTTTTTAAATTTAATTTTTTTTGCTATTCCAATGTATTTTTCTTAAACCAAGTGAACTTTGAACTGTTTAAAGATCTAAGATACCCATCAACTATTTTGAGTGGAATCAAGTGGATTTTTTTCCCAAATAAATCAAAAGAATTCGATTCAAATAAACCATAAATTTATCATCAAACATCCAGTAAGTAATAGGGGGTGTGTCACACTCAATGTTTTTCTTTTTTGGATTTTTCATTGTTGCTAAGTTGGCCTCTATTTTCTAGGTTAGGTAGATTGAGGTGGCAAATAATCAAGTGAAAATATTGTTCATATGGCTATATGTTTTTTTTTCCTTATGTAATGATGGCAATAGTTTTAGTTTAATGTTCGAGCTATGTGGCAACATGAATTTCTTAGAGGTAAATGCAAGATTGTGAAGGAAGCTCGAGAGCTTTATCAATTTGGATTATATTTGTGAGCAATTTGACACTGTTTCCTATGTTGGATGACTTTGATGAGAATCCCAAGTTAAGGTATCCCGATATCTGCACAATCCATGAACATTTAATTAGAAAACAACCATTAAAAACATCCATTCATAAAAATGCAATGCCTTCCAAGAGAATTGAACCCTAGTCCAAAAAGGACTTCGCCCAATTGCAATGGAAGGTGGACCTGTAAAATATAACACATCAGTACCCCTATTTATAAACAAGAAGATTGAAATGGAAAACAATTAAGGGTTAGGACTAATGCACATGTTTAAATGTAGGAGTTAAAAATTATGAAAAAACCATGAAACATATAGGTTGTTTTCACACAAAATTATTGTTCCAAAATGTTACAACTCTAACCCATAGAAAGTTTTTGTTTCATTCCAATTTGTTATGGTAGTCTGAAATGGAAAAGTCTGCCATGTAAAAAAGTCCTAAGCATACATTTTAACCGCTCGATCTAGATTAGTGGTTAGTAGATTCCTCAATTTGGACCTCATGAAAGTTATAATAGAAAAAGTACGTTCATCTTCAACACTCCCTAGAACAACAACAATTGCAAACTCAATAAGTTTGAAATATTTAGAAATCATGTCTTTCAAAATCACATTAGAATCAAACCTTCTCCACATTCAAGTGGTTGGATTGTAATCATGTGGGGGTTTCATAGTAGTTTCATTGTTGGATTGCATGGTGGTCATAAAGAAACTCGATTGTTGCTCAAGCAAAACATGATTGAATAAACTTGCATGTGATTTAACATTTGGTTTAGTCAACTTACGATAATAGTAATGTGATTTCAGAATCTACAGATGTGTAATGAATGCCATGGTAGCTTCTGGTTGTACCCCATACTAAGGGTAAACAATGCTAATTACATTCATGAGCTCCTATGCCATAAACCTTTTGTCAAGTTCATGTTTCAAACCTTTTTGTAGCAGAAGTGCATTGGTTTTTTACATCTTGGCATACAATTGTCTAATCTTCTTTAGTGACCATGGACAGAATTCCACTGCATTTATCAGTTTGTGCAACATGTAAAATTGTTCTGTGAAGCAGAAGGTAGCATAGTTTATTTGTGTGGTGGGCTTAAGGTACCAAATGTCAAAGACACAAAGAATGACAAAAACAAAGGTTAAAGGAAAGGTCTAAGTTTAACTTTCAAACAAGGAACAAGACAAGATTATGTGATTAAAAAACAAGAACACAATAATTAAGAACAAAAACACGAGATGTGCAAGATAAATGTGAAAACAAATTTTTATTATGCTAACATGCACTATGAAAAAAAGAGGTGTTTTGCAACTAGCCTTGTAACTCACCATGTTTATACATTGTGAATGTTATTGGACAAGTTGCAAGAGTTGCAAGAGTTATAATTCATCGTATATATGGTGTAATTCATTACAACTTTGTCACAACAACTCCTTTTCAATTATACACCTCCCCTATGATTATAATTATAATGTCATGTTGATGTCATTTTTATCCATCCATCAAAATTTAACACGTGACATTATGAAGATTTTTCATGATTTTTTAAAATATTGATATCCATCATCCATTATGATTATTCATTTTAAATGGTCTTGAATTATGACATTTGGCACAATCAAAAGTTACCATGTGGCATATTAATTGAATTCTAGAAACAAATATATATATGTACCTAGGTAAGTTAGTACATAGCCATAAGTAGGTAAATTGATATAGCTCCAACCTACCTACCTACCTACCTACTTACCTAACTACTTACTTACTATCTAGGTAGGTAAATAGGTAGGTAGGAAGGTAGAAAACTAGAAGAGTAGGTGAATTAAATAGTAGCCACATAAGTTTTTAAATTTGTTATGTGTTTTGCCTTTAGGGTTAAACTTTTATGAGCTCATCCCAACATGGCGCATGTATTTTAATGAGAGAATGCAAGAGGAGACACTTCCTTTATATAATTTGTGAAATGAGGTATTGAAGACAAAGCATGTGGGTAAAATATTTAGTGGCACCTTAGTTGCAATTGAGTTGTAACTTCCAAAAAAAAATTTCCCACATGCTTTTTGTTTTATTTTAATTTCGTAATTAATTTGAAATTTAAAATTAATTATCAAAATAAATATCAAGTAATTAATTATCAAAATAAATATTAGATGATTAAGTATTTAAATAATTATTACATACTTAATTATGTTGATAATTGATTATATGAATTCAAATAAAATTCAATAATTATTCACATACATTAATAAAGTTTGTTATTTAAAATTATTTTAATTAATTAATTAAATTTATATAATTAGTTACTAAGTTTAAGTAATTAATTATTTATTATCTGAATTAATTTAAATACTAATTAATCAAATTTGATTACTGAATTCATATGAATAGTAGTAATTTAGTTTAATTAGTTAGTTCATGGTAATTAAATATATTACATATTAATTACTAATTTAAAAACTAGTAACAAATAATTCATTCTGAAATATTAAATAATAAACATGAATTTGGGTAGAAGACATTGAGGTATATAAAAACATATTCATATGTACACCTTTATTGAATGTTTAATAAAATATACTCATTGTTTTTAATTTCAATTCAAAAATAGACTTTCACCTTTCATGAAATTCTATGGTTTGATATGTATGTATACCAACATAATATTATGAATTCCAATATAATGAAATATTATTAACACAACAATTGAACATCAATTACAAAAAATAGGACTATAATATTTACTACATTATTTTAAATTTATTTATTTAAATAATTATGAAATTTAATTATTTTAATTAATTAATTCAATAAATGAATCAATTCGTATCAATGAAACATTTAATAATCTATTCTAGAAAAGTTTGAAGTGTGTAAACAATGATATCTATATCTACATACTCATAAACACTTTAATACACCATTCTAATCCAATTAAAGGTTTGTATTTTCAATGAATTACACAATTTGTAAATCTTTTAATAATATGAGTTGTCACATAATTGAGAACTAATTCTAGATGAGTTGAACACTCTAGTTCCAAAATAGTGGACAAGTAGTACTTATGTAGTGAAACCACAATGGCACATTTAGTTGTACCTTAGTTGTAAAACTAACCAATTTAGTTGACTTTTAGTTACAAAAAGTTGCAAGTTCTAAATGTTATGGACCCTTACTTAATTGTACACGTGGCATGATTGTATGCATCAACACTATATGTCAATTGTAAAGTAGTTGTTCATTCAACACTAAAATTACATCAATTGCAACAAAGTTGAAACATAGTTGAGGTTAACCACTTCGTTACAACTTATGATCATGGTCAAACTATAGTTGATTATCATCGTATATACTTTGCATACATACTCCCGTATAGAGTCCAAGTTGCAACTAATGTGCAATTAAATTACAACTATGAAATATTCTAACGTGACATTTTAGTTATTAATTCATTGTATTTCCATATTGTAGTTGTATTTTAGTTACATAGTAGTTTCCATGACATTTTAGTTGCATGCTAGTCTAGTTTTCATGGACACGATTTCTCATAATGATGTGTAAATATGAACGTGAAAAAAACATGACAAGGCCATGGTGTAAAATCATGCCTAAGACTGGTGTTGAACAAACTAAAGGTAATGGGGAATCCTATTTTTATTTATAGCCATTGGGCACCTAGTTCAAAAAAGTTTTTAAATTAGTTTCTATTTTACATGTGGCCCATATTCATTCATGTGCGCCCATTTGCACCCATGTGTGAATTATGAATGAACTGAAATTCAA
>Ga0116229_10005144_pt1 | contig 21396 bp, 14 predicted proteins | sample S1TSphgellanicum_3_FD_87313 | JGI IMG/M metagenome (GOLD analysis project Ga0116229, IMG submission 87313) | Host-associated microbial communities from peat moss isolated from Minnesota, USA - S1T2_Fc - Sphagnum magellanicum MG | ecosystem: Host-associated > Plants > Peat moss > Unclassified...
AATGGCCCGGCCCCTTCGAGATCGAACTCATCCGCGACGATTCCACCGGCGACTACGTCCTCATCGAAATCATCCCCCGCTTCCCCGCCTGGATCGACTTCCCCTCCATGCTCGGCGCCAACTTTGCCGCCGCCTTAATCGACCTCCTTGGCTTGCGCAGCTTAAAAAGCTTGCGTGGCTTGGATCGCTTAGCCCAAACCCTCCCTCCTTGCCCTCCCGGCTCCTTCTACATCCGCCACCAAATCGAGGTCGTCGGCGATCTCAACCAATACGCCGATCTGCTCAAGGGCGAACCCGCCGCGCTGCCCGGTCTTCTCGACGAGGCCTCGATCACCTCTTCCAAAACCAAATCCTTCGCATGAAACCCTATCTCTCTCCCGCCATCCAACGCGTCAGTTCCGAGCCATGCAATCCGTTCCGCCTCGGCTCCGCACCCTCCTGCTCCGAGATCGACGGCGTCCCGGTCTCCCGCCTCGTGCGCGAGCACGGCAGCCCACTCTTCGTTTTCTCCGAGGCGACGCTACGTGCCAAATACCGCGAAGCCCATCGCGCGTTTTCCCGCCGCTATCCTGACGTGCAGTTCGCGTGGTCCTACAAGACCAATTATCTCAATGCCATCTGCCGTGTTTTCCACGACGAAGGCGCGATCGCCGAGGTCGTCTCGGAATTCGAATACGACAAGGCGCGGCAGAACGGGATTCCCGGCCGCGACATCATTTTCAACGGACCGCTGAAAAGCCGCGACATTCTCGAGCGCGCCGCCAGCGAAGAAGCGATGATCCAGGTCGATAATCTCGACGAACTGCTTCTTCTCGGCGAAATCGCCTCCGAGCCGGAGCGCGTCAAACCTATCGCCATCGCCCTGCGCGTTCATCTCGACACCGGCACGCATGCGGTCTGGTCGAAGTTTGGCTTCAATGCCGACAATGGCGAGGCGCTTCGCGTCGTGCGCCGCCTGCTGCAAATGCCCGGCCTTAAATTGCAGGGTTTCCATGCCCACATCGGCACTTTCATGCTCGATCCCGACGCGTACCGCAAATCATCCACCGTGCTCGTGCGTCTTGCTCTCGAGGCGGAGCGCCTCGGCGCCGAACCGATTCGCTATCTCAACGTCGGCGGAGGTTTCGCGTCGCGCGCTCGACTTCACTACCAATATCTCTCGCCCGAACAAGCGACGCCAAGCTTCGATCGCTACGCCGAAGCCATTTGCGACACCATCACACAGGCGTGGCCGGCGGGACGTCCCCTGCCCCGGCTTTATCTCGAAACCGGTCGCGCGCTCGTCGATGAAGCAGGCTATCTCATCTCCACCGTCGTCGCCGTCAAGCGACGTCCGATGGCCACGGCGTCTCCACTAAACGGAGTGCTTGCAGCCTACGGCAAGGCCGCCCTCGCCCCGGCGCCCACGCACGAAACCGACCGCCCAGCCCTCGTCATCGACGCCGGCATCAACCTGCTCTACACGACCGCGTGGTATCTTCCGTCCATCCTTCCAGCCAAGGCATGCGTCGATGTTCCTGCGCCCACGACGATCTACGGATGTCTTTGCATGAACATCGACGTCATTCGCGAGGAAACTCCGCTGCCCGGGCTGACGACGGGAGACCAAGTCGTGCTCCATCCGGTCGGCGCCTACAACATCACGCAATCGATGCAGTTTATCACCTACCGGCCCGCCGTAGTCATGATTGGCCTGGACGGCACGGTGCAGGTTATTCGTCGCCGCGAAAATCTGGAGTATGTCCAGGAGTTGGAAGCCGTGCCGGAGAACCTCGTACAAAAGACCGGGAATAGACCGGCGATCGAACCCGCCACCCCAGTCGCGGACGCGCAGGAGCGTGTCTCTCTTTTTGTGATGCCCAAGGTTGACGGCCATCTAAACGGAACCCCCATTCTCAACGGAAGGAACCACCTATGATCTCCCTGCCTGAACGCAACGATGCTTCCGCCCCCACGCCCTTGCAGAGCATTCTCCATGGTCTGCCCCGGGCCTACGCGATTCTTTTCTTCTCTCCGAATGCGCGTCTCGGCTTGCTTTTGCTCACCGCCAGCCTGCTCTCGCCCGGCATAGGTTTATCGGGGCTGGCGGGCGCATTTGCGGCGGGCGCGATTGCCTGGGTCCTTGGTTTCGACCGGGCCAAAATCCGCAACGGCTATCTTCTTTTCAATCCGCTTCTCGTCTGCCTCACGCTCGGATTGATGAATCGCTCGTATTTTTTCCCGCCCACCGTTTTTCTCGTGCTTTGGATCGCCGCGGTGATCGGCAGCCTTTTCGTCGCCGTGGCCATGCAGCATGCGTTCAGCCACCACTTCGGCCTTTCGGCGCAAAGCCTGCCCGCGATGACCTTCGCCTACGTCCTCTACTTTCTCGCCTTCGCCCTCTCGGGACCTGCCACGATGCCCGTGGAAATCGGCAATCCGTGGCTCGATCTCAACTTTCTTCCTTTGCCGCTCCAATCCTATTTTCAAGTCTTCGGGGCAATGATCTTCGAGCCGCGCGCACTGCCGGGCCTCGTGGTCTTTGCCGCGCTGATCCTCACTTCACCCCTCTCGACACTGGTAGCTTCCAGTTCGCTGATTGTCGGCCTGGAAACAATGAACCTGCTCGGCTTCCACGCCGGTCAGGAGGGTGTAATTTGGTGCGGCTTCAATTTTCTTCTCTGCGGAATCGCCCTTGGAACCGCCTACTTCGCACCGTCACGGATGAGTCTCCTGCTCGCCCTGGCCGGTGCGTTTCTCTGCGCGCTGGTCACGCTCGCCCTGGCCACGGCGCTCCGCTACTTCGGACTGCCCGCGAGCGCGCTGCCCTATAATCTGGTCGTCCTCGTGCTTATCTATGCGCTCCGGCAGCGCCACTCGACGGCGGGTTTGCACCCCTCGCCCGCACCGGGAATGCTGCCCGAAACGGCGGGGCGTTTCGTCGTTCTCAACGCCTCGCGCTTTCCTCATTTCCAGCTTCCCGCGCTCGATCTTCCCTTCAAGGACGAATGCGTCATCACCCAGGGCGTCAACGGCTCGCTCACGCATCGCGCGCCGTGGAATTGGGCGCTCGACTTCGAAGTCATCTCGCAAGATCGTCGCTCACTTCGCTCCGGTGCGGCTCTGCAAGATTATCACACTTACAACAAACTCGTCCTTGCCCCGTGCTCCGGAACGATCTCCGCCGTGAAAGGAAACGTCCGCGACAACATTCCCGGCGCGAATAATCCCGAGGAAAATTGGGGCAACTATGTCGTTATCTATTGCGATGCCGGTTACTATGTTCTCGTCGCGCATTTGCGTTACGAACCGCCGCTCGTCCGTGTCGGCCAGAGGATTATTTCCGGCGAACCGATTGGGCATTGCGGCAATTCGGGCCGGTCTCCCCTACCACATCTTCATTTGCAAATTCAGGACACGGCCCTTCCCGGCGGCCCGACGCGCCCGTTTTGCCTGAGAAATACGATCCAGCTCAACCCGACCGGCACGCAGCAAAAGTATCACACGTCGTCCATTCCAGTCGAAGGCACGCGCCTTTCGTTTCCGACGCCTTTGCCGGCGCTGCACGCGCTTTTCTGCAACTGGCTGCCGGGCGAATATCGTTACAGCGTTTCCCTCGACAACCAGAAAGCGCATGAGGAAATGTTGCTGCTCGATTTCGATGAGATGGGCCGGTTCCGGCTTCGCTCCCGCCGTTATAGCGCGCAACTGACCGCCTTTCTCTCGCACAATGTCTTCTACACCGTCGATTACGAAGGTCCCCGCGAAAGTCTCCTGGCCTTGATTGCCGCCGGGCTGGCGCGAGTGCCCTGTCTCGCCGACCCCGGAATTACCTGGGACGACCACGTCAGTCCCGCGCCGTTTTATGGCGGCATCATGCGCAAGCTCCACGATATCACCGATCCCTACCTCGGGCCGAGCCTCCTCGACTATCGTTACACTTTACAGGCTGGCGAACAGGGCTTCGAGATACTCTGTCAATTACAGGCGGGCCACGGCATATCCGGCACTATGCCCACCGCAGCACCGCATCGGATTACTACCACTCTGGTTTCGCGATTCGGCATTCAGACGATCCATGCGCAGCTCGGCAACGACGTCACGTTAAAAGCGGAGCTGATCGATCCGGCGCCGCCTTCTCAAAAAGAGGAAGTATTCCACGATTATCAGGCCGTGTCCGCATCAGCCAAGGTCTTATGCCATGAATAAAGAGCTTCTTTTCTTGTTGGCCGTGATGTTTGTCTACCTTCCGCTTCGGACAGAAGCACGGGAAGTTAATCTCGTCCAAAATCCGGGGTTTGAATCTGTCTCGGGGAATAATATCCCAGATGACTACGAGCTGAAAGGCGCGGCTTTCTGGGGTCACCTCGGAGGATTCCTGGACTTCGCCACCAACGGAATTATTTTTCCCGGGGGCGCCTGGGACGGCGGGTCCGTCGGCCAGTTGATCAAAGGCATCGATCAATCCAAGGGACGCTGGATCATGTTCAAGTTCCGCGGCTTGGCTGAGGATGGGTTTACCGTTGCCGGGGACAACCTGAAAATGAAGATCGAGTTCTACTCCAAGAACGGCACCGACTACATGGATTGCGCCTCGCGCGGGATTTACCAGGAGATCGAGACCGATCGAAAAAACCTGGCCGTGAACGGCGACTACAAGGTGCATGGCGCGGCCGTGTGGCGAAGCTACGAGCTGGAGGAACTTATTCCCTTCAAGGAGGTCGATGCGGTCAGGATCAGCGTTGTCTATGGCAACGCGCTGGCGACCACGCCAACTCACGCCGCCTTTTTGATCGACGACTGGTCCCTTGTCCAGCACTCCGCATCGCTCACCGGCCGCGTCGATCCGGCGGTGGCCCATCCGCCGACACCGATTCCCCCCGTGGACGAGAGCAAGCTGATTTCGCTCGGAGGCCGGTGGTACTATGAGCCCGCGCCGGGTGAAACCGTCGCCCCGGCGACAACTCCGCTCGTTGTCACCGAAGAGAACGCCGACCGCCTCTTTTACGAAAGCGACCGCCTGATCAATCCCTTTCTCGAAAACATGACGGCCTGGCTTCGTCCCGGTTACAAGGACGAGCAGGGCAACATCGTCACGAAAGACCAATTCATTCCTGATAACGTCGTGCTCATTTTCAAGGGCGACGGCTTTCTCACCCTCAAATCCAAAAACATTCCCAATCATCCCACGGCGAAATTTCCCGGTTTTAATCCCAGCTACATTCAGGAAATGGAAAGAACCTACCGGCTTCCGCTTGAGCCGGTGATTAATCCAGACGCCGTGGCGATGGACGACTCGGACCGCAATCACGCCCTGCCGATGGGCCCCATCGGCGTCGCGGTCAATGGCGTGGTCTTCTTCAACCCGTTTGATGCGACGATGCAGGATGCCTCCAACATCATGGATTACTGCTGCGGGCACCCCAACCCCGATAATCAATACCACTACCACAAATACCCGATTTGCGTGAACACGCCCTTCGCGGACAAAGGCGATGCACCCTCCCAAGTCATCGGATTCGCCTTCGACGGCCTGCCCATCTACGGGCCTTATCAGGAGGCGGGCATCATGGCCAAGGATTCTACCACCAATCCGCTTAACGCCTTCAACGCCTGCTACGATCCCGTACGCGGCTGGCATTACCATGTGACCCCCGGGAAGTTTCCGTACCTCATCGGCGGTTATTTCGCGAAGGTCGAAGCCGGCAACATCAACCAGGGCCACAGGCACCCTCCCGGCGGTTTCGCCCCGCCATGGTGGCAGACCTCGCTTTAGGGCTCTCGCGAGCAGATTCCGTCCTCAAGCCAATCGTACTCACCTTTGAGGACCTGTTGAGCCAGACGATATCCTTGGGCATCCCGGTTGTCGCGAACGTCGTGGAACAACGCCTCGATTTTTAATCGGGAAAGTTCGCAGAAATAGTGGGCCAGGTTGCGCGCCTCCTCGTTATCGAGGCCTTGGGCGCGGGTGCAGGTTGCCGAGATCGCAACAAGCTCCGTGCCGATATCCACGAAGCGCGCGAGCAACATATCCGCCGCGGGGAACAGGCAGCCGAATCTGTCCTGGCGCAACTCAAGGAACTAGTCGGAGCCCGAAGATTGAGTTGAGGAGACTCAGGCGTGTCTTCAATCAGGCGGGCCGGGTCATGGCATACAGATAAATGTTGGCGCCCATCTGCATGGCCAACCTTTGCTTTCCGTAACCGAACCAGCGATCGCCGTTGGTCCAGCCGCAATGTAAATCGGAAGGACTGATCAGGCCAACGAGACGCCCGTCGAGCATCACACCTTGAGGGCCATGATTCGTTCCCTGCATGTGGGGCCACTCATCGAAGTGATAAAAGCAGTGGAACATCGGATGGTCCATGGTGAGGCGCTCAATCTTTGCTTCGGGAAGAATGGCGGGCAATTGGCTCATCATCGACTGAAAGAAATAATCGTTAAGTCTATTGTTCCCGTGATGCAGGTAACCGTTCACGCAATCTTCGGCGAAGAGAAATCCGCCACGGAGAAAATACTCGCGCAAATTCTGGCGGGCGACATCGTCGAGAACGGGTTCAACTTCACCGTGCATGAAGAGAAAGGGGTATTGCGTCATGGACGTCAGATCCGACACATCGGCGACATTCCATTTCTTCTCGAGATTCGTAGCGGTCTCATCACGGATCAAGTCCATTAAATTGATGTCTCCGTGCGGATGAACGTGCCAATCCTCGGTATCGCCCTGTTCGCCGATATACTTGAGACGGCCCCAGGGAATCGACGGCCCCCTGGGTGCAACTTGGGCTGACGCCGCTGAATTCATGCCGAGGAATGAAGCGCTCCCGGCCGCCAGCAGCTTGAGAAATTGTTCCCGGGTGAGCAGAGACATGACCGGAATGTACTCCAATGCCATCCTGCTGCCAAGTAGCTAGAGGCTGTCCGAAAAGTTGGCGTGACCCACGCCAACTTTTCGGACAGCCTCTAGAGAAGTTTGGCGCGGCGGCGCCAGATTAGCTCCGTCACGTAGAATCCAAGTCCCATCAGAAGGAGGATCCAGCTATCCCATAGAGGCTGGGATCGCTTGCTGACGAGCGTGGTCAGGCTGCCGGACGGGGCGGCGGACCAATCGTCGGGCGCGCCGTCATCCAACAAGCTGCCGCCGGTCGCCATGGCGAGTTTGCGCAGGCCGTCTGTATCGGGAGGCAGGCCGGAAAGCTCGTTGCCGTGGGAGCCGCTGGAAACGCGCAGCCATGTTTCCATTTGCGCGCCACGGCCATCCTCGGCATGAATGCGCCATTTGCCCGACTCGGTCGGCTTTACCTCGAAGGACCAGGAGTCGCCTTCGGAATCGAGCTGCGGGACGAGTTGCTGCGAGGCACCCGTCGGCGAGATGGCGGATATCGCGGGCGCGTTCGGCCCCTGCGCGCCATCGAGCCGAAAATCAGAAGCCTGGCCCAGCGAGGCAAAATAAGGTTGAAGGCCAAAGTGGAGATTGTCGTGCGCCGATTGCTCCTTGGCCAAAGCACGGAAGAGCTGCTGCCAGAAAATCTCCGGATCGTGACATGTGCTCGGCAGCGAAAGCTTCCAGCGCCAGAGCCCATCGGTGAGAAGCGCGGTAACGTGGCCCTGGCCGAAGCGCTCGGTCACAAGCAGGGCGCGAGGCTCGTTCGCATCGTTTTTATCCTCCGGATGGACGGCCAGGACTTGACCGCCCGCCTTGACCCCATGAACCCGCGCATAGGTCGCAAATTGGGGCAGGTTTTGCATCAGACCGCCCGAAGCCGCGCCGAAAAGATTGGCCACGTCGGATTGCCTGGGATTCGGGGGAAAAGCAAATTTTTTCAGTGGGGCGAGGCCCGTATTGCCCTGCGCATCGGCGGCAAACTGCCCCTCCATGTCGGCATCGGCACCGCCGGTATGGCTCATTTGTTCCTGAAATTCCGCCTCGGCGTCAGAGCCATCCGGATTTGTCTGCGGCGCCTCAAAGATAACCGGCATCATGCTCTCCAGTTCTGTGCCGGAAAAAGACGCGGCCATTTTGGTATCCGACACCAGGAAAAGCACACCGCCCCCGCCACGGACATAATCCGTCAGCGCCGATTGCTGCAGGGGCGACATCTGGTCGGCGAAGACGTTCGACAGGACGACAATTTGATATGGTTGCAGGTCGGCCGCTTTCTCAGGCATTTCGGTGAGAGGCGGATCCTGGGAGGCGGTGGAGATTTCGCGCGTCAAATTCAAATCCGGGCTAAAAAGTCCCGTCATGGAAAAACTGGAATCGGATTGCACGGCGAGATTGATGAAGCGGTAGCTCCAATCGAGGCTGCCCTGATAAAACAGGATGTGGATTTGTTCCTGCCCGACAACGCGGACCGCTGCAGCGATCGTTTCCTGCTCCGCGCCATCGCCCAGGCGGCATTCGAGATGCATCAAGCCGGGTTCTCCGGAATCGACCGGCACGGTCCAGGGAACGAGATTAGCCCCGGCATGCAAATGGACCTTGGTGCCCGCTATGGAATGGCCCTCCATCCAGAGCGACAACGGCACGTCACGCTCGTGACTCGTGTGGGCCTCCACTACAACCCGGGCACTGAATTGCGATTTGCGCAGGACCTGTCCGGGAACATTCAGCTCATGCACCAGGAGGCTTTCATGAGGAGCAGATTGACTTTGCCCGACACAAAAGTAGAGCGGAGAATGATTTTGCAGGGAGCGTGAGACGCATTCTTCCGTCGTGGCATCGGTCGTATCGAGTCCATCGGTAAGGCAGACGATTCCGCCATAGCCCCACGACGGCGCATCCTTCATCACTTGGTTCAGCGAATTGAAAAGATGAGTCTCAGAACCCGAATCCGGTGAGGTCACGGCGCCTTCCAAATCGGTTGCAGCAGTCGCCGAATCGCTGAAGCGGAAGTAGCGGGTGGAGGAGAAATAGCGGGCCGCATCGGGTTCAACCTTTTTCCAAACCCGAACGGCGGAGGCAAGCCGGGTGATACCGCGGGCGTCGGGTATCGTCATGCTGGGCGAACGATCGACCAAAAGCGCAAGCGGCCGTGCGTCCTGGGTGGAAGCGTAGACACGCTCGACCCAAGCGGGGCCGGCGAGGCAGAGCAGAAGCGAAAGGAAAAATCCGCTGCGCAACGCGACAAAAATCAGGCGCTGCCGCGGGGTCAGGGCGCGCAAGGTGTGACGGTATAACCAGACAGCGAGGGACACTCCACCTACCGCCGCCAGGGCGAAAAGGGTCCAGCATAGACCCGGCGATAAACCGAGCCAGCTTCCCAGTTGCCACTCTAAAACGCGCTCGGAATTCACGGCTTTTTCGCGTTCGGATCGCTGCTGTCGGGATGATAATCCTTCGACATTGTTTCAAAGTAATCGGATACCGCCGAGCGATAGGCGGGCGGCGCGTCGTCGAGATCCGGCTGCTTCACTATTTCATCGTGCTGCGCATGGGCCATGGCCTGCTGCAGTTCGAAAAGCAGTTGATCAAGCGGAGCCGCTATGGCTTGGTATCCCGTGACCACATTCATCGGATTTGCCTGTCGATAGCTGGTGTCCTCATCCAGGTGCAGCACGGTATGCATCAGCACGGCCGCGCTGGAATTTGGCACAAGTGTCTTCGTCATCTGCGCTTCGTCCTTCAGGTTGGCGATGAGCTCGCGGTAGCCTTGCACGACGGCCGCGGGATCGGGAAGCGGCGCAACGTCACCACCTGATCCATTGCCGTGATTTGCTGGGCCATTATGAACAGTGCCGCCCGTGGCCGCGGCGGTGGCATTGTCTTGCGCCCCGCCGCCTTGTCCCTGAGCCGCCTGGTCAGCCACGGGGTTGCTTTCCTCGCCTGGGCCCTTTTGCGCGTCCGGTTGCTGCCCCTGACCTTGACCCTGGCCGGATTGTTGACCCTGACCTGTATCTTTTCCGGGCTCTTTCCCAGCTCCTGGATCACCCGCGCTTGCCGGAGTCTTGCCAGCACCCTGGTCATCCTTACCGGGCCCCTGATCACCGGGCTTAGCTGGCGCTGGATTTTGTCCGGTCGGCCCTGTGTCGTGTCCCGCTTGAGGAGGAGGCGCTCCGCCGGCTAGTTGCGCCAGCCGGGCCAGATTCGCGCGGCTCCTTTCCAGCGAATTTATCAGGTTGGCGAGATCCTGCGCAGTTGGTTTGCCGGGAAGCGCACTCGCCGCAGCCTGGCCCGCCAAAGCCTCGAGCTTGTTCGCCGTGGCTGTGGCTTTATTGGCGTCAAGGCCGGTTTTACTCATGCCCGACAGATCTTCGGCGATCTTTTGATTCGCAATGTTGTTGGCGAGTTGATTCAACCGCCGCGCCCCGGCGGCGGAACCTGATTCCTGTTGTTGATCGGCGGCGTCCTCGAGTTGTTTGCGGACGTCGCTAACCTGCTGGGCGAGATCCTCCAGCTTCTGCCGGGCGCCAGGTGATCTGTTTTGAGCCAGGTCGCGCAGTTGCTTGGCAAGATCGTTCAACTTTTGCTGGCCTTCCTCCATCGCCTGCTTGGTTTGTTCCTCCCCGGCTTTGTTCATTTCCGCGATGGCGTTTTGAAGGTCCTGCGCGGCTGCCGCAGCCGGGTCCTTAGCGTCCGCAGGGTCTGATTGATTGAGATCGTGCATCGATTCGGTGGCCTCCTTCCGGGCGTCCTGCAAATCTGCGTCCACCGCGGGGGGAAGCACTGTGTTTCCGTTGAGCAACGTCTCGATGCCCTGCACCACGCGAGTCTGCCGCTGCGCAAACGTACCTTTCCCGGCATCGGGCCCAAACGGGTCAACCGCTTGCGCCGGCGGCAGTGGAATCTCCTTTGGCGAATCGTCGGGATTGGTCCCGCTTGTTCCCGGCGGATTATTTTGCGCCGGGGTTGCATCGGTTCCCGTCGGGGGATTGGCTGTTGCATCGGCCGTCGGTGCAGGCGGGGAACTCCCGGCCTCCGAGGCGTTTGGTTGAGTGAGATCGTGGGCCAGGTCGGTCTGGTTTTTTGCCAGGATTTCCAATTGCCCCGCGGCGAGCGCCATTCGCTTCTTTAACTCGTGTTGCTGCTTGTCCTTGAACGGATCGTCGGGATTGTCATCGGGAGGAGCCGAACCTTTGTCGGCCATGACTTTGATGAAAAACTTTTCGACTTCCACGATCAGGCTCAAGGCCTTTTGCTGAGGCGGCAAGGCTTCGTTGTTTTGAGTCGCAAGAATTTTTTTGGAAGCCTCCGTCATCGGCGGCTCGGCCTGGCGCAACAGGTCGATCATGTCGGCGGGGTACCCGGCCTGGATAAATTTCTGCACGACTTCCTCCGTCTTGGCCGACAGTTCTCCCTGATTTTTGCCCACGCGTTCGTTCTCCTTCATGCGGATCGGATCGGTCACCGGCAGATCGGTGTGGGCGAGAATAAAATTCTCCTTCACCGATTCCAGCTCGGCGAGTTTCAGCCGAATGAGAAGAGCATAATTTGTGTGGTCGGAATCGGCGCCACGCACCTGGGTCACATCGTCGCGAAACTTGCGGACCTGGATAAATTGGATGGCCGACGTGGTGTCAGGCACCTTCTGGTCAGTGATCCGTTGGGCGCGAATAAAATAGGAGACGACATCGAAGGGCTGCACGTCCAGTTCATCCATATAGAGGGAGACTTTGATCGTGTTCTTGCCCGGCTTATCGTAAGGCGTGGCCGGAAGCGGGACCGATTGCTTAAACGTGCCATCCACGCTGATTTCCAGGCTCAGGTCCTTCAATCCGCTCGTTGATTGCGCGACGGCGACCGTCGGCACTTCCTCGATGGGATTGGCTTTGCTTTCCGGTTCCGGCGATGTCCAAACGATGGAGGCTTTCGGTATTAGCTTGACGGGCGGAGGTGGTACCGGCGCAGGCGTCGCCGAATGGAGCAGCGCGGGGATCCCCCATAGCGCCAGGGTTACCAGATGCGCAAGGATCAAAACCAGAACGCCCGCGGCCAGCCACGGCAAGGCACGAACCGGCCCGACGCCGCCCGCCTCCCGGCTTAAAAAGGCAGCCGTCTCTTCGCGCTGGGCCCGGGCCAGCGGCGAACTCAAGCCATGCAACGCGGCGGCGGCTTCCAGACGATTCTTGGTCGTGAGATCGCGGTCCATTTGCTGGGCGGTATCGAGCAAAGAGGCCGGGGCACAACTCCAACCCACCAGGGCGGCCAGGATCGTGAGGAAAAATCCGCCCGCCCAGATACCTGCAATAACTTTCCAATTCTCGGGAGAGTGCCATGACGGATGAATCGCCCAAAGCGCCGCGAAGGTCACAGCCAGCCCGATGAGCGCGGTGAAAAGAACGCCGCGCCAGCGCGCCCAGCGATGCCGCTGGCGAAGCACTTCCGAAGGCTGGAGCGAATGAACGGGGATTTGAGGCGGTTTTTCGAAGAGAGTGGGCATAACGGATTTAGCTTTAAACCGAGGTGCGGTTCGCGAGACGAAGTTCGGCCAAGATTAAAATAACGGTGATGGCCAGCAGCCACCACCAGATGCGCTGCTGGTTTTCCGCATCCTCCCGGGAAAGATTCACAGTGGCCAGTCGAGCCTCCGGGGCTTGGGCGCCACGGGACGTAAGGGCCAGGAGATCGTCCGGAGTTCTCCAAGGAGTCAAATCGGACTCCTCGGTCCGCAGGTTGACGGCATAGAGCTGATTTTGCGAGCCGTTCTGGTACCGGTAAATTCCGGGCATGTCCGGCCGGATCGATCCGGAGGCCTGCAGATCGGCCTGGGGCCGCGGAGCATCCAGCGCGCTCCAGGTTCCCTCACCGTTCAACGCGATCGCGTCGCCTACCCGCCAGTCCGTGGCCCGGGGCTGGGCCTGCGCCAGCCAGAGAGCCGCCGAGTGGACAAAGGGAACGAAGGAAGCCTGCATGGGCCAGTTGGTGGTGTCCCGATCCAGGTCGAAGCCGCTGACAAGAAAGTGTTGTCCGTCGTGGGTCACTTCGGCGATCGCGGAACTGCCATCGTCCCAAGTCGCCAGGGGAACGGCGTCGACGCTCTCCAACGAAAGGCCCCGGTAAAATTCGACGCCCATCAAAGCCACCAGACTGTCGGCCAGCGGTGCGAGCAGCGGATGACTCGTGTCCCAGTTCCGCAGATGAAGCGGAATCTCCTCCGATTCAGGCGCAACGGCTTTGACGTTAAGGTGCTCCTGGGCCAGCCACGTTTGCTGCGCCGGTGATCCGTTCAGGAAAATCCAAGCCATCCCGCCCGCTTGAAGAAAATGATTCAGCCGATCAACCAACGGCGGTCCGAACGGCTTGTCGCCGCGGACCATCACAACCGCATGCACGGGCCACTCCGCGTCGGGCAAAGCTTCCGCCTTGAGCGGGGCCGTCACGACCTCGCGCGTGGAATTGATCGCCCCGGAAAGAAAATCGTAATCGTCCGGGCCTCCTTCGAAAGGCGTGACAAGTACCTGCATCTGCGCGTCCGGATCATGCACGACATAGAAGGTGTCATCCGCGGGGAGATCGTCCGCGTCGAGCTGGACCTTGAAACTCTGGAGTTGATCGGTGCCGATGCCCGGCAAGGGCACCAGCACGCTGTTCTGATTTCCCGCGTCGAGAGTAACTTGCTGCGTCGCGACCACTTTTCCTCCCGTGCTGACGGTGAGAATGCGCGTGTCGTGATCGGGGATGAATTGCGCAATGAAAATCCGCAACGCCAGCGACGCACCCTGGCCTTCCCACTGCGCTCTGGCGATGGCGGCCTGGCGCTTCGGCACGTCGGGCGTGGGAGGATATTTCACCTCGACGCCCTCGGGCAGTGGCTGGGTGAAGTTTACGCCTTCCCAACCGAGTGCCTGCTCATCGCCCATCCACGCCAGCGTCATTTCAGGCGCGCCGGAATGAATCAGCGTATCACCGGCGAGCCGCAGGGCCGCGTTATAGTGGGTGGTCTCGTATGCCGGCTGGAGTCCGGCCATGGTCGCGCGCACCTGGTCGATATTTTGCGTCAGCGGAACCAGCCAGCGCGGCGCAGGATTCATCAGCAGGATGCCCGCCTGATCGCCCGGTTGCAGCGGCGAAAGCCGGTCAGTCGCCCAAGTGCGCAGGCTCTCCCATCTCCCGGTCGCCTGCATGCTGAAGGAATTGTCCACGGCTATGACGAGCGCGCGACCCTGGCCATTCCGCGAAGAGTTCCAGAAAGGACGCGAGAAAGCCGTGCAGGCGAGCAGAATAATGAGGCACCGCAATAGCAACGTCAGCCAGCGCCGAAGCCGGTGCATTTTGGTCTCGCGCACGGCGGTGGGACCAAGAAACTGCAACGTCGGAAAGACCACCTCAACCCGCGGCTTGCTGCGCAGAAAATGGAGCACGATCGGCACGCCTACCAACACGCCCGCGGCGAGGAAAAGTGGCAGGAGCAGGTTCATCGGGATGTCTTCGTTTCAGCAAAGCAGGTCGCGGCGGCCGAGATAATTTCCGAGCGCCGCTGTGGGGCTGGTATCGGTGCGCAGCAGCGAATAATCGCCAGCGTGATCGAGAAAGGCGCTTTGGGTCTTATCCAGAAACGCCTGGAATCGATCGAGGTATCCCCGGCGGACGGCAAACGCATCCAGTTTAAGTTTCTGGCCCGTTTCCGAATCGATGAAGGTCCCGTTCCAATCCTCATTCAGATCGATCTCCACCGGATCGAGAGTTTGGAAAGCGATAACTTCCTGCCGGTCAAAGCGCAGTCGGCGCAACGCCGCCTTCAACGCCGCGTTGTCCTCATAGAAATCGCTGGCGATAACGACCAGCGAGCGCCGGGGTAAAAGCTCCGCCAGGGTGGTCAAGCCCTTGGCCAGGCCGGTGGGACCGCCCGACCACATGGCGTCCATGCGGCCGAGCGCCGTCCGCCAATGGGCTTGGGACGCCTTCGGTTTGAGATAATCTTCGAGATCGGCCCCGATGATCGCCAGGCCAAAGGCATCGCTCTGGCGCAAGGCCAGCAGCCCGAGAGCTGCCAGCAGGGTTCGCGCGAAATCGATTTTTCTCAGCCACGACTGGGGTCGGCTGCTATAGGCCATGGAAGCGCTCACATCCAAAACGAGGAAGACCCGCAACTGTGTCTCCTGCTCGTATTGTTTCACATGCAGCCGGTCGGTGCGCCCGAAAAGCCGCCAATCGACCCGGCGAAGATCGTCGCCCAACTGATAGGTCCGATATTCGGCGAACTCCACGCTGAAGCCTTTGCGCGGGCTGCGATGCAAACCCGCCAGGAAACCGTCCATCACGTACCGGGCCCGCAATTCCAGGCTGGGAAGATCGTGGAGCAGCGCAAGATCGAGCGGCGGGACGGGCAGCTTCTTGATCGAACCCGGTATCGGAGGCAAGGACGATAGCCCTCTCGGTGGTGCGACGGCGGTGGTCCGTCTGGGGGGAACGATCGGGGGCGTCATGACGGCACGATTTTATTTCGCTTCGGCGACGAGTTTGTCGATGAGCTGATCGACCGTGACCTGATCGGCTTCCGCCCGATAATTGGTGATCAAGCGATGTCGCAGGACGAGCTTGGCGCTCGCCATGATGTCCTCACTCGCCACGTTGAAGCGGCCCTCCAGCACCGCCAACGCCTTGCCCGCCAGCGCAAGGTATTGCGAAGCGCGCGGACCCGCGCCCCACTGGACATACTTCTTGATAAAATCGGGGGATGACTCGGATGCGGGCCGCGTGGACTGCACGAGATCGACCGCATATTCCGCGACGGAAGGTGGCACGGGAATTTGCTTCACGCAGTGTTGCAGGGCCAGGAGGTCTTGTCCGGCCAGAATCTTTCTTACCGGCTTGATCTCATCCCGTGTCGTTTCCTGCAGAATCTGGATTTCATCCTCACGGCTGGGGTAATCGACACGCAGGTTGAACATGAAGCGATCCATCTGGGCTTCGGGCAATGGGTAGGTCCCCTCCTGCTCGATCGGGTTTTGCGTCGCCAGCACGAAAAACGGCTCCGGCAACTGGTAGGTGGTTCCAGCCACGGTGCATCGCCGCTCCTGCATGGCCTCGAGCAGCGCGGCCTGGGTCTTCGGCGGCGTGCGATTGATTTCGTCGGCGAGCAACAGGTTGGCGAAGATGGGGCCGGGGATGAAACGGAACTCCCGCTTGCCATCCGCGCTTTCCTCGAGAATTTCAGTTCCCGTCACGTCGCTGGGCATGAGATCGGGCGTGAACTGAATGCGCTGGAAACTGAGATCGAGAATTTCCGCCAGGCTGCGAACGATCCGTGTCTTGGCGAGGCCGGGTACGCCGATCATGAGCACGTGCCCCTGCACCATCAGCGCGACGAAGAGATCGCGCACCACCTCGTCCTGGCCGATGATGCGGTTCTTGAGTTCCGCGGCCAGGGTTTCGTAGGTGCCTTTGACTCCGGCGAGAAGTTGAATTTGTTCAGGGGTGAGATCGGGTGTGGTCATAGGGTTTATTTGAAACTGGGTTGATGAAGGTAAGGTCTTGGGCTCAGGGAGCCATCTGGTCGATCCAAATGCGAAGCATACGGCGGGCCGCGACGTAATGGGCCTGCGTGACCAAGGGATCGGTGACATTGAGTTCCGCGGTTCTTTCCACCGAATGGTCGCCCGTGAGCTTCCACGTCGTCTGGGCGTGAAGACCACCCGCGGTCTCATCGAATGGAACCGGAGGGTCCATCGGCTCGCCGTGATCGTAGGTCAGGTCGACGGTTTGGATTAGATGCAGCTTTTGTCCATTGTTAAGTTGCAGCGGTCGATCCCGAGTCGGTGACGCAAAGTAGGAGTCGATATCGAAACCGGGTCGCGGGCTGGGAGTTGAACGCGAGAAGCCCGGCACATCAACCTGAGCGTTCAGCCTAAGCGGGATGGAGAGATCATCGGCAGGCGTAAGATCGAGATTCGTAAAATCGGCTCCCTCGAGCTGCCGATTCAGGGTTGTCTGGAGAATGAAGTCGCGCTGCTTGGGAGAAAGTCCCCTCACCGAACTGCGTATCCCATATTCCGCGATCCCAGACCAGGTGCTCGTCAATGTCCCTGTCCAGGTTCCGTCACTCTTCTGCTGCAACTTCCAGTTCTCTTCGAGATTAGTGACTTCTTTCCCCGCCACGGCAACCGTTAGGAACTGGCTCGAATCGGTATTGAAGACGAGAGCGGAACGTCCAATGTCGCCGGGCGAAAGCGTGGGGAACGGCGCGGTCGAATCGGTCGTGTCGAGCCAGAGATCATCCGGCTGGCCGTCCGCCGGGGCTTTCGGCACGTAGGCGATGGCATGATTGAACTGCCAGCTCGGGAAAGTGACGTCCGTGGTCGAGCCCCGATTGAGCAGGCAAAAGCGACCGTTAATTCCCACGTCGGCCAGCAGCGCTATGAGCAGATTGGCCTTGTCCTTGCAATCCCCGTAGCGATTCTGCAGCACGATGGCCGGCGTGCGCGGACGGATGCCGTTGATTCCGAATTCGATCGCAACGTAACGGAGGGCGGAGACGAACTCGAAGGCCTTGCGAATTTTTTCGAGCCGGCTGGTTGCGTCCGAAGCAAGCTCCTGCGCCTTCGCCTTGACCGTTTCATCCTGCGCATCCGAACCGCTCGTCAGTCGCCGATACCAGGCGGCAAAAGCATCCCATGAATCGAGGGAACTCACGTCGAGGGCCATGACAAAATCGCGCGCGGGCGGATCGAATGGCAGGGCTTCGTAAGCCGGCAGGTTGGCCAATCTCCAAGAGAGGATTCGCATTCCGTTGGCGCTGGTTTCAACCGGCTTTTGATCGCTGTTGCAGAGCTTGAAATGGAGACCCATTTTCTCCGGAAGCTCCAACTGCAACTCGGTTTGAACGACCGGGATGTCCTGCTGCACCGGCAGCTCCTCGGAAAAATCGGGCACGCTGGCATCCAGGATATGCCGGGTACGGTACGCAATCTCGACCACGCACCCGGCATGGGCGTTGGGCATGAAAACAGTCGTCAACGCGCCGCACATCCCGCTGGAGCAATCGGTCGCGGGGGGCATCTTGGCGGGATTGAATACCGTGGAAGAACCATCGGGCTGAATGATGCGGGCGGCGATCAGCTTGGTCGTCACCGCCGGCGGATCCTGCGGCAGCATGAAGTTGGCCCACCGGGCGACGCCGTCCTCCTTCGCGATGTAAATGCGCTGCATGACGAAGTCCTCCGCCGTGCTGTCCTCGCCAACCCGGTAACCCAGACGCTGTTCCAGGAGGATGGAGGCGAATCCCTCCGGGTTCGGTGTGGCGCGCGCCGTGGCAATGAGCTGTTTCGTTTCCGCCGTGGCGGCCTGCGTTTCCCATTCGGCATTCGGTTTGCGGATTTCCACCTTGATGTCGGCGGCGTTGATGATGGCCATCGAGCCATCCGGTTCCGGCTTGTCCGCCGGCTTCGCGAGCGCATCCACGCCAAAGGGCGCCTCCAGGATCCGGCCGGTATCGGGATCGCCGAGCCGGGCATGTTCTCCCTCGGCCAAACTGTTATCGATGTATTCCTTGTCCGTCAGCTCCGAAGCGCGCGCGGCAATTTGCTTCCAGCCTGCGCTGGGATTTTCCTTCAAGGCCGCCGCCCAGCCATCGGGATAACGGGGCAGATCGATTTCACCCTCCTCGCGAGTCGCGGCCAGAACGGAGCGGTTCTTCGATAACAAAACCGGCACAAAACCTCCCGAATCGCTCGTCCCGACAAAAACGAATTGTTTGGCCGGAATCGCATCGAGCGCCGCCTTGAGGTCTGACGCGGTCAATCGCGGGCCGCTGACCTGAAAGGCAGGTTCTCCATCGCTGCTGGGCGCCGAAAAGCCCAGCAGAATCAGCCAGAATTCATCCGCTGTGGCGAGGGTTTGCCGCTTTTTCAGGCTTTGCAGAATGCGATCCGTCGTGACTTTATCCTCCGGCGTTTTCGCCTGGAGAACTTCAACTGCTTCCGGCGCGAATCCGCGTTGGATCAGCCCATCGTGGATCTGCTGCGCCACCTCGGATAAATCTGTCGCCACGGAAGGGCCGCCGGTCGTTCCCATCACAATGAGGGCGTTTTGCGAGGCGAAAAGAGGCGCGCTGAAAATAAGCCAGCACATCCCCCAACCCAATGCCATGTTGCGGTAAAGTTGCATGTGACTACAATCCGCGCCAAGCCTGACATGGTAACTCAAGAAGAAAAGCGCATAAGTTCGCGTCAGACGGGATGAATTGCACAATCCCATTTGTAAGAACTTTATTCCAAGGCAAATTCGCATGAAACGACATCTGTTTCCGTTTCGGCTTTTTTTACGGACCCCGATAATGGACGTGGCGATGATCTCCGGGCCGGCGCAAAGAGTCACACCTCCGCACGCACGGATGGGATAAATCCGACAGGAGGCTTCAGGCGAAATTTAGTTTGACATCGTATTGTTTGATGTAATGATAACGCCATGGAACACAAGCCCGAACCTCAAGACCTTCTCGTTGCATTCCTCCTTGTGCAAAGTTTATTGGAACGTCGCAGTGAATCCCTTTTTCAGCCTTTCGGCCTGACCGGGGCTCAGTTCAACATTCTTAATCTCCTGGCCTATCGCGACGGCCGGATGGATCAGGCCGCCCTCGTCGATCTGTTGCTGGTCGGCAAATCAAGCATCTCCATCGTTCTCAACCGGATGGTGCGTGCCAGCCTCGTGAGACGGGAAGAGCACCCGAAAGACCGGCGTCAATCGGTGCTCGTCCTTACGGCCAAAGGACGTGCCCTCTGGCGCAAAGCTTCACCCCGCTATGAAGCCGGTGTGGAAAAAGTTTTCGGAGCGTTGAAAAAAGAAAATCGCGCGGCTTTTTTGGAAAATTTGGAAACGCTATACGGCGCATTGCGCCAGGACGAATTGGCGGACCAGGCTGCGTCTGCCCCGGCTCTCAAGGAAATGTTGGTTCATCTCTCCCGGGTTTGAATTATGGAAAATTCCCCATCTCCCTTAGACCGGCGCGCATCGATTCCTCAACTGAGGAGGTTGTTGGCTGCAGACGCGCTTCACCTCGACGAAGTCAAACAAATGGAAGGACGCATTCGCCGAGACTTGCCTTGGAGCCTTTGGCTTGATCGAGGACTGCTGATTCTGGGCGTTGCCCTTATCGTCGCAGGCGTCGGCTATTTCTTTGCCCACAACTGGCAACATCTCACGGAAAATGACAAGTTGGGACTAGCCGGTGGTTCGGTTCTGATTGCTTTCATTGGAGCCATCTATGCGGGCGCTGACAGCTTTCTGGGAAAATTGATGCTGCTGACCGCCAGCCTGCTTGTCGGAGTATTCATTGCGGTGTTCGGCCAAATCTATCAACCCGGCGCAGACACCTATGAACTCTTCCAGGCGTGGGCTCTACTGATTTTTCCCTGGTTGATCCTGTGACAATTCGTGCCGCTTTGGCTTTTCTGGCTGGCCCTGGTCAACCTCGCCATCGGCTTTTACTGGCCGGTTTCCGTTTATATTCTTGTGGGATCGCAGCAAGCGGAATCGTGTTTCCGCTACGAGACTGTCAGCCTATTCGCGCTGAATCTTGCCGCCTTGTCGTTAAGGGAAGGGGCCGGCTGGGCAAAAATCACGTGGATGGATCGCACGTGGAGCGCCTCGCTTCTCCTGACCGCTGCATTGCTTCCCGCCACGACCGAAGTGACATACGAGATTTGTCGTTCATGGGACCCAGGTTTGTCTACCGGGTTTTCCCCTTGCGCCGTCGTCGTGTACGGCGCCCTGATTCTTGCCGTCGTCTTTTATTTTGGACGGGTACGCCCATCGTTGCCCGCACTGGCACTGGCCACGCTGAACGCCTGCTGGGGCGTGACGGTCTTGGCTGCGCGCGTGGTCTTTGCCCACAACAACAATGGCGCGCCGATATCGGGCCAGTGGCTCTTTATGGGAATTCTCGTCCTGGCTATCTTCGGCGGCGGTGTCTTTTTGCTTCGTTGGGCATCTCGCTTCATTTCTTCATCCCCCTAATTCCATGCAAACCCTCCAACAACTCCTTACGCACCCGGAAACCACTGAGGCCTTCGGCCCCGAAAGGCAGCAAAAGCTGGATCAGGCACTGGACGAGGATAACCGGTCGGACGTGCCCTGGTATCTGCGCTTCATCGTGGCGGTGGGAGCATGGCTGGCTTCCGCCTTTTTCATCGGCTTTTTCCTGGTCTTGATCGGATCGGAGGACAAAAACCGTTTGGACTTGGGCATCACGGGTTTGGTGCTGGTGGTTGGTTCGACGGCTTTGGTCCGGCAGAAGCTCGGGCCCTTCGTGAACCAATGTTGTCTGGCCGCCAGCCTGGCGGGTCAGTTTATGATTTATTTCGGCTTCCTGCCGGAACATCGCCACGCGCTGGAAAGCGCGGTTATACTGTCCTTTGGCTTGGCGGCGGCGCTGTACTGGCTTTACCCGGACATGTTGCAAAGACTGATCACTTGTGTGGCCGCCCTGCAAATCACGCTGGCCTGGATTTACCTGGGTAGCAAGGGAGAGGACTGGATGA
>Ga0116229_10005146_pt1 | contig 21394 bp, 13 predicted proteins | sample S1TSphgellanicum_3_FD_87313 | JGI IMG/M metagenome (GOLD analysis project Ga0116229, IMG submission 87313) | Host-associated microbial communities from peat moss isolated from Minnesota, USA - S1T2_Fc - Sphagnum magellanicum MG | ecosystem: Host-associated > Plants > Peat moss > Unclassified...
CCTATGTCAGCGAGCTCGTGGGTCTTCCTCCTCTTCATCAATCCATGTCCGATCAAATGCGACCCCACGTTGTTCTTCTTCCCTTCTTTAGCAGTCAAGCTTCTCAACAAGGTTTGGGTATGTTCCACTGACTGGTTCTTGGGTACAGCGTATTCAAACAGGAACCAGTGATGAAGGTAAACCTCATGGAGCGGCACTGAAACCCCATGACTGTCGACGATTTCCGCCACGAAATTCCTAAGTCCCAAGTGACCTTTGGGAGCTTGGATGTGAAAATACTTGTTCTTTGCATCCCCGGGTTTGAACACAATCGCAGGTGATCTGTAAGTCTCCACCTTCACTGGATTCCTGCTGGGGTTTAGAAGAGAATTGCACTCATATGGCTCAAGCTTATGACTAAGCCATGACTCTCCAACTCCTTCTTTGTGAATCTTCTGGATCATCCGAGTTCTTCCCAAAGCTGCTGATGATGATGACCCGCACAACACTAGACACAGCACCAGCAGTAGCTGGTTCCCGGCAGCTCGCCAGCTTGAGCTTTCCATAATCGCTGCAACAAGTTTTACCTTAGCGCTGCTCTAGAGGTGATGATTTGGAACTACGAAAACGAAGATCCTCGATGTATTCCAAGAGCAAATTTTGCAGCTCAACAACGGCAACACATTATAATTTTTTGTCATGAAAACGAAGGACAAAACTTGTGAAATTGATTGTCTATTTTGAAGAATAGAGTTCCTTCCCTTTGGCCCACCTATGTAGGTGAAAGAAGCACAACATTTGCCAAAGCATATGACATAAAAGTGAGGAGCTATGGAGAACATGTTGAGGAACACATTGAGAACTTGAGGAACATATTGAGAACCTGATGAGAACTCATTGAAAACTTAAAGAGAACATAGTGGGAACACATTGGGAACCAGGGAGAAATTTCTCTTGTCAAAGAGTTCATCATCATTTTTGGCATGGGCTAATACCCCTTGCAAAGAACACCTGTTGTGATCATCTTAATTGATTCATGGGTGCATTTTATTTTATTTTTTGAAAAAGCCATATTCATTCACCCATCATCATTTTTTTTGGAACATTGAGCACTCCTGAATGGAAGCACCTCTTTGGACCCCAGTTGCAAAATAGAAACAAATGTATTCCCCTTATAGCTCACCTTTTCAGTTTATATAAATGGGAGTTGAACTTTGGGCAAACCATATGGATAAAGCGGAGCTACTATTGAGAACATCTTGGGGAACGTATTTGGAAACAATTTAGGAACTGAATGGAACCTCGTGGGAAGATAATAAAACCCCATGGGAACACATTGAGAACAAAGGAAAAAAATCCCTCTCCCCCCTGCCGCCTTTCAAAAAGAAAAAAACTAGACTGTTCATGAGTGTATGCTGAGCCTTCCTGTTGGCTGCATGATATTTCTCTTTCCAAAACTGTTCGTCACCATTTTTCGCCTGGGCTAATACTTCCGAAGAGCTGAGGTACCTTTTAGGGCAGCGGTGCTCTGCATGCCACGCTCCAGAAATATTTCTCACATCCAAGTTTAGTTATTTACTTTTTCCAACCCCACCCATTGAACTGAAACCGAGACTTAGGGTTTTGGATAGGAGCAGCAGATTAGGGTTTGATTGGACGTGTCGAAGGAGTTGGGTGGGGAGTTCGGAATCGATGAGCAGGTAGGTTCAATCCTTCCTTCTGTGAAGTAAAAGGGTGGTGATGATACGTTGATGTCTCTTTTGGGTTTATATGTCCATTACCATCATCTCAACATCTTCTCTGTTGATGGAACTAGAAAATGGAATTTAGGGTAGATGATGAAATTTGAAGAGGAGAAAATGGAGATGGAGGCAGCGTCGCAATCATCTAGTAGCCAAGTTACGGCGCAACATGCACCACCGTCTCTAGGAGTAGCAGTAGTAGGAAGGGCACCGCCGGATGCTGCTGCTGCTGCTACTCCTCCTCCTCCTGTAGCTGACGCTTGGCAGCGAGCTTGGAGAGCACTTGTACCCCAGTGGAATCAAGTTCGGGGCTCTTTGAAGGTATATCTGCTCGACTCTGCTCCTCGTTCTCGTTCTTGGTTCTCCTCCTAGGTTTTTTCTGGCTTAGACTGCGAGTCTATAGAAAAAATGGTTTTGTTAGGGTTTAGGGTTTCTCTCAAATTAACCGGAGAAACAGCAGTTTATAGAAGCATCCTGTAATCTAAGAATATATGGGATTATCTGTGAGTGATCAGATTAGATTCTTATTTTTCAGCTCCTTTAATTTAATTTTATTTTTCTCCTGTAAATGGATTTTTCAGACCTGTTTGTAGCTTTTGCCAGGGTTTAGGGTTTCTGGGTGTGTGCTTCAGGTGAGTTTGTTGGAGAAAAACCTAGGAGTGTGTAAAAACTGGATTAGGAGACTTGTGGATATGACTGCAATGGATAGGCATGTTTGAAAGGTGATGTGTACGAGAATGTGAAATACAATTTGGATTTGGAAATGAGGGAAAGGGCTATCTAGGGATGTAAGGAGAGGTTGAACATAGAAGTATATATAGTGCATCCATGCTTTTAGATTTTGGTTTTTTTGAAGCCATGCTGGAAATGTATGGACTGACTTGTGTGTATGGTGGCTTGGTTCTTCTACTGAAACAGAGACTTCCTGATGTGCCTATTTTGCGGGTGAACCAAATAGATGCTGCAAGACTTGATGTTGAGATGACAGCAATGCTGAGAGAGCAACTCAATAAAGTTTTCTCGTTGGCACAGGTACCATTCTGTGAATCTCTAAATGAGTGTTACTGCAGCTGACTATCGGGTTTTGTTTCATCTCTATATCTCTTCAGAGCAGATAAGCAGACTTTTTTAAGGACAAACTGGCATAACTTCCACTATTGAGGCTCCTCACATGCAATGAAGTTCTATTGTTCCTCTTGAAAAATTGCCTCATGCTAGTTGACCTGATTCAAAGAGTTTGGTGCAGCCAGGTCTGTTGTTGCGCTATGAGCTGGAGCTGAATGCACTCTTGGAGTTTCTTGTTTGGCAGTTCTCAGTGTGGGTTGATCGCCCAACACCAGGGAATGCTTTGATGAACCTGCGATATAGGGATGAGCGGGCCTTTGCTTCTCTTCTTGCTGTTGGCAATGGTCTCTTTTTGAACTCTGCAGACTACATTCTTGGTGACTTTTCATGATGATCATGATTGATTGAAACAATGCATGTTCATCTGCTCAAGAAAGGAAAACTCAGAAGCCGTGTTTAGAGACTGAGGCTTTCAGGAGGTTGAAGATTTGGCTTTAACATTGAAGGTAGCTTTGTGTTTAGACAGCAGAGAAACTTTATAGATGCCTTCTTGCTTCAATAGGTGGCAGAGAAATCCCAATTGAATCTGGTAGATTGTGTGGTTTGAAGTGTTGCTGATTGGACTCTTTGCTGATGGTTGCTTGATAGTGAGGACTGGACTGGAGGGACCTGGGTTAACAAAATCTCAGAAACTATGGTATTGCTTGGCTATGGTGGGGGGCCGCTATAGCTGGGGGCGACTGCAGCTGATTTCTGCATTTCACCGCTGGGGTGACCAAGAACGGGTAAGAACCCTTCATTCAATCAGTTTTGCTGTGAACCCCTCCCTCCCCTTTAAAAATCCCCATCATCAAGTCACAGAGTCAGGTTCCAGTAATACTTTTCTCACTTTATTATGAACTTCTATTCAGGTTATTCAGAAGTTCTCAATACTTGAAAAGATATTCCTAATCTTCAAGGGAGTATTGTTTCTGCCAGAGTTCATGGGCATGTCGTGCGTGGCGACTATTACAAAGAGCAGAGAGTGTATACAAGATTGCTTGTTTTGTCAACCTCCTTTTCTTCCTCCGCTCTGGCAGGTATGTGTTTCTCAATTGTTGTAATCCTGTTTGTTTCTGGTTCCCACATGCATTTTTTTTCCACTGGTTTTCTTTCACGCTCCAAACTGATTTTCTGATTATCAATTTCCCAGATATCCCAGCATAGTGGAACGACTGCTGCGAGCACGATTAGTGTACCAAAGACCCCAAATGGACCGAGCTGTGAGTTTTGAGTATATGAATCGGCAACTTGTCTGGCATGAGTTCTCAGTAAGTCAATTTATTTTTTGAATGGTCTGTCATTTTATTTCAGGATATTTCAATTGGGTTGACCTAGTCTGGGCCACAATATGACCAAATCTGAAATGTTTGGTATTTGAACAATTTGAGCTTAGCAAACAGTTGTGGAAGTTGGGGATAGATTTCAGTCTTCCAAAAAAGTAACCCATGATACAGTTTCTTTGGCATGTAAATTGTGGGAAACAGACACTTCGATTGTCAGTCTAGTGTTCCAGTACACATTGTTGAATCATTGTCAAGTCTATTGAATTTTGGCCTCTTAAAGTGGGTGCTATTTTGATGGCTTCTACAAGATAATATCTGAGTGTACAATGTTCAGGATCTAGATTTGAGAGATGATTTTGACTTGTCTTTTGGACATTTTATTCTGGTAGAGTGCTGAACATAAACACTTTTCTGTAGAGCTTGTTGTGTCTGCCATGAACAAATATGAGGTAGCAGCTCAATTTTCATTAAAATTTACTTTTCCCACCTCATCTGGGAAGAACTTTAGGTTATTAAAAGGCATGATGATATTGGAGCTAGATGCCTAAATATTGCAATGTGATCCTATTTCTGTGCAGGAACTACTGTTGTTGGTTCTTCCCCTTCTTAACATGATGTCAATAAGGAGCATTTTGATGTTCCCATTTTCTAATGACCAATCTTCAGCAGCCAGCTTGCCAGAAGGCACTTGCCCTGTGTGTGAAGCATATCCTATTACAACTCCTTTCATGGCAATTCCATGTGGTCACCTCTATTGCTACTTCTGTCTCCGGACCCGGACCCTTGCTGATGCCAACTTTCGATGCAGAAGATGCAGTACTAATGTGGTAGCATTGAAGCGCTTTCAAGAACAGGTTGGTGCACAATGCCACTGCACAATGGCCTCAGAGATCAGTGTATTTATTGCGTTTACTTCTGCTTCGGTCCTAAAGCTTTCCTTTCCTGGTTTGAGTATTGGGTTGGTTGCTAATTATATTTTATGAGACAAAGTCATGAACTCAAATCTTGCAATGCACTGCAGTATGTCTTGTCTCATTCAATTCTGGTACAAGGGATGATCTTTAATCACATAGTCAGATTTGTGTACTTCCATATGTTGACTATGTAACTAGCTTGGTAGTCCTGTTTCATGAACTCAAACTTCAGGAACAAGATGGTTCATATGCTGCAGTTTCTGTTGTAATACTGGGCTTTGTATAATTAGTTATGCTATAACCTGAAAGAATTTCAAAATTTCAGGTCTCCCTGGAGAACTCTCAAAAAGGGGAAGGCTTATGAGGACAAGTGCAAGCTGCCAAGGTCTCTGATGCACAGCAACTGTTCCAGGTATGACGAGCATCTGAAATGGCCTTGGCTGGGGACACCTGCATGACATGTCAAGTCTAGGTGGCAGGAAGCTAGGGCTATAAGTACCACCAGTTCATACACCAAGACTAGGGACTCCATTTTTTGGTGCCAACAATGTGTTTGCAATGTGTTTCAATGTGTTGCAATGTGTCAGAATAATTTGTGAGTTTATAAAGCATGGGTGCAGGAAATTGCTATTAGGGTGCACCTGAAATGGTGTGGTAGGTAACACAGGGACTCTTACCTTTCTGAGCTTGTGAATTCTGCAGGCAATTTGATGTGAAATGGATGGTCGATAGAGGCAAAGTGGAGATGCTATTGGGGTTCTGGAGTTGGAGACCAACATTTGAAAAATAGGGGTCAAGAGGTTGCTTACATACCCACCAACAAAAACTGGGTGACAGGAAGGACAACTGTTTTGCCTATCACATCCTTTGGGATGGGCTACATCAAGTTGGATATCTTCAAATTCTTAATTGATTGGGCAGATTGTATAAAAACTTATATAAGGGTAGTGACAGCTTTGAGAAGTAATTTGAAGAAAGCCATCTGAACCTATCAACAACTTTCTTGATGGGTTAATCAGTGACATTTCCATTGAATGCAGATGGTTTACTTCTGACTGGCCTGTACCTATTTGTACTTGTTCCAGATGTGAACAATGGCCATCATTGAAGCTTGTGTTTTGAATCTGTGGTGGAATGTTTATCTACTTTGGTTGCTATTTGAATTACTGATTACCATCTTTTGCTCCAATTGAGCAAATCAGCAATGTGTACTTGGTTCTCCAATTTTCTCCAAAGGATTTGGAAGTCACTATCTTCCTACATTTAGCCATTTTCAGTCCTTATATTGTGTCACCCATTGTAGCTGGTTTGGCTATTGTGAGCAGTAGCATTGAGGACCCACTTGTGAACCACCAAATGACCAAGATGGTTCAGTCAACAATGATTTCTCAACAATGTTGATTCCACTGAAACAGGTAGACACATGTTGGAGATAGAAGTTGAATATGAAATATGAATGAGTCCCTTGGAAAGGAGAAACACTGAAGTTGGGACCAAAGCTTCAAATTTCAGCTTTTTCTCTCTTCCTTGAAGCCCATAGAAGCTGGAAAAAAATTTCACCTTGCTTCTCATTAACTAAATGCAAGGGACTGCCAGATGCCACTATGTGGAAACTTTTTGGAGATTGCCGGCCTCTGCAATCTGAATACAACCAACCTCCTGTGTTCCCCACTAACAAAAAGGACTTGATCTACTAAAACTTGTGTACAAATTGTGTCACAAATGCTAAAGAAGATATTAGCTCAACACCATCCATTATGTTTTTGACCTTAGAATTTTGCTGAGTTCAATAGAATATGCTGTTCCCCTAGACCTCCCATGCATATGGTGTTGAGATAATTGCCATGAGCTCTGAATGTCAAAAGCATGCAAGTGTTACATCCCCTGGTAACTGAAAAAAATGAGTTTCCTTCAGCTTGTTTCAAGATGGAAAAACTAAAAGTCAATCTGGAAAGTGTATCCATAGGACCTGAAAACTGCAAAGTCCTGGCATCCTCCACAAATTCCAGCCTAAGAACTGGTGAACCCCTAAAGACCACAAAAGACCAACTGTCAGTAAATGTCCAGTTGCAAACATTTTCATTCATACATTGACCTTGGACAAGATATGATTTAACACCAAAGGGGTTTAATGCAGCCACACCTGCCAAATAGAGCAAATAACTACAGAAGAATGCAGAGTTGAAAATCTCAAGTTCAATAGAATTAGTTTGAAAGTCATAATATGTTAAAGACAAAGAGCAAATAGAAATAATATTCACAGGAATAATATGTATTCCTTTCAGGATAATACTGAAAAACCATAAGATAAAAGTACTCTTTTACAATAGAAAAAATTATATTAGTGGGATTTCACCTGTAGAAGACACCAGAGGGTATGTAGTCTCCAGCAAATTTTAGGACATGTACTCAAGAGGAGACTTTTATTTGCCCTAGAATTCATGGATTCATTTTAAGTAGCAAAGTTTAGGTCACTTGATATCCACTGGTTTCACCACAAATGCAAGTGAGCTGTGCAGTCACAAACAGCCCCAAGATGTTGGAGGTGCAATTATTACAACTCTAAATAAGTTTGCTGTCTTCAGACAAACAACACTCACATATTAATACATCTCACATGAAATCAGTCAGAAGTTTCAATAACAACTATCCTGTGAACTGAGCACCAAAAGCAGCAAAATCAAGCATCTTGTTACACATCAAACCTTCAGAATTTGTTCATCTGCTCAGTGAAATACATCTGATCTTTCATGTGGCAGAAGCTGACCTTGTATTTCTAGTCACCTCCCCAACTCTGTTGTGCATTACAGCTATATTAGATAATCGAACAGAGGCCATGCTCACAATAACTCTGAAAAGGTACCAGCCATAACTAGTTATTCCTGATCTGCATCTCAAATCATGATCACCAGTGATGATTTATTCATGATTTAGTGATCATGAATAAAACATCACTATTGACCATGAACAATATGATCTAGCAGTGAAGAATAACACTATGGAATAAGGGAGACTAGCAATTGGTAAAACACTGTATGAACCTTCATCTTTTTGCGAAGGCCAAACAGGTGTACATTTCAGCTCATTTCCAGAGTGTGAAATGGTAGAAAAGCATTAGCCTTTTGATGTTTTACACCATTTAGTTGATAATGCTGCAGCTTACTCAGAAGGGAATGGCAGCTCACTGAAGTTTTTCTTCCTACTATGTTGACCAGTTTTGGCTCCAGTTGAAACCTTTGCTCTTCGCTGTTTCATCAAAGCTGAACAATCACTGCAATACCACTTGCCTTTGGGTCGCTCCTTGATCCCAACGCAATCAAAGTGAAACCACTCAATCATACACTGCCACACATAATGCATCAATCACTCCGGGTTGTAATTTGCCTAGCCCTTACATTGTGTCAGTTTATTCCCAAAAAATGCTTCCAAAGTTAGGTTCAGGACTTGAAGTTAATGCCATATCTTACCTCAGGATTATCACATGCAATCATCTCGCCATAAGAAACTTGACCACAGTAGCAATATGTGGGCTCATTGGGATCAACCGGAAGATCCAAGTCCATGTTGACACTAGCCAATGTCTCGAGTCCTCTGAAGCAGCAGTATGTCAACAGTAAATTTAGTATTACAGCTTACACAAAAGACAATGATTTTAATAGCTCCTTTAGGCTTCAATGTTGGCACCCTCTGAGAGTCTGGTATTGTAGAAGAGACCCTATGGACCCCTTGAACCCTCAATCACAGTAGGAATCACTGGTGAATCACCAATTTGAGATATGATGAAAGCCACTAAGCAAGAGCCACAACAGTAGGATATAATAACCAGTTTGCAGAATGCAACCCCACTCATAAGTATCAGACCATCAACTTCATCATGAATGGCAGTGACTGGCTGCCTATACTCCCCACTGAATTCATCAGATTGGGAAGTAGATGCAGATAACTATGAAAAATCTGCTCCATACTTAGGCCAAACAATTATACAAAAAGACATGTTTCAAGTCTGTCAAATTTTCTGCCATAAACAAGTAGATTGAAATGGAGCTTGAATGAGGATGCCGATAGCTTATCAAAAAATTGATTAGTATCCTCATTCAAGCTGCATCAAGTTTGTAAGGGTAAGCTTCAGTTAGTCTTAGCTGCCCCTGTACAAGCACGTATCTAAGCCAAAAGCATAGGGAGGCCTACACAGCAGAAAGTGGTCAGTGTCTCCTGAACCCTGAATATATTGTAATCAGACCACTGGCACCTACTTGAGATGCAGTATTTCTGCTTTTGCAATGAAGGAAAAAATATCAATGTGATTGCAGAGAGATCCTCCACAATATCATGTACATAAGGAAAACATGTTGTCTGTTCCAGCCAAATTGAAACAAACATCACAAAAAATGAGTGCAGTAGTAACCTTATGATTGTCACTCAAAAAGCAGCAGAGCATCACCCAAGCATCAAGGGCAGTGACTAGCTCATAACAAGATGCAATTCACTGAGCTGTAATATTGGTCTTTAAGAAGCTCTCCTTAACTGGCCAAATTAACTAAGACTAGCCTATTCAGGAACAGTATATGCAGGAAGGAATTTCAGCATCAGTACACTACTAGCCTTTGACCAACTGGGACCCTGGAGCAGACTACTAGGCAGACAACTGCCCAGCACATGTATCTAAAAAAATTCCCTGCAACAGCTCCAAATCTATCAATTCAAGGAAAACGTTATGCAGCAAATGCAGGACTTGCTCATGAGTTTACTAAGTGCCTGCAAACAAAGGAATGAAGATTCTGAACTTGAACTTGTCAGAGACACAATACATCCAAGAAAAGTTGTTGGACATACTTTTTGCGACCTGACTTTGTTCCATCTCCACCTTCTTGGAAAGCTACTCCTGCAAGTCCCTCAGTACTTGGATCTGATGCCAGCAAGCCTCCTCGGCCTGCATCTCCTGCATTCAACACAGAAAGACAAATCACAAACATGAACTTCCCAATGCATTCAAGAGTGCAGAGCACCTGGAGCAAAATGAAGAGCTACAAAACCAGCTGTGTTACCTAGGCTGCTGGATGACTCACTCATAGGAAAAAGAGCAAGAGTGACTTGCCTCTCCTAAGCTCCTCTTCAAACTTCTTCAGGTCCTTGTCCAGCCGTTGGATATGATTGTCCACCTGCATGTCCATCCTTCATAAGCATTGTACTACAGCCTCAAAACGGGATTGCAGTTACAAAGCAGTACACCATTGCTACAAGAAATCATAGCCACACAAAACCAAGTTCTTGAATCATAAAAGTAGTTTCAAATCCCACCAGGCAGATTATCTGTCTACAAAAATATTCCAAAACAACAGAACTGCAAGAATACAATATGCTGGAACATGTGGTCAAGATACCCATCAATAAAACCTGACATGAACTATTTGAAATCAAACTACTTTTGCTATTCTGAAGGCTGCTCTATCTCCACCATACCAAATCATAGGTTTTCAGAGCCAGGGACACTTTTTCATCTGCTATGGAGAGGCAAGCCTTGTGGGCATTTATAATTTCATTGGAGTGGTGAAGTGCTATTGAATCTGGTGCATTGGTGCCTGACTCCACTGCCTTCATAACGTCATCAACTCCTTTTGCACATTGCTGTTGCATATGCTTTTGGAGCGCTGCATATCCAGACAATTAGATAGTTTAGCAAGCAGTACATGGAGATAATCTCAGCATTTGGTTGCTTTCCAAATACAATCACTCATCAGACATAAATGGGAAGACTTACTTTGAAATTGCCGGTCTAGCTCCCGTAAATGTACATAATTTCTATGAAGGTCTGTTGGAAGTGAGGCCACACCTACCCATCCCACACACATTCATCAACATGATCAATACACAGTCACAAGCAACAAACAGCTTCAAGCTCCAAATAGTTGTGGCAGCTAGTTCCCACTATTCATGTTGAAGGTGAAGGTGATTATTTTATACATTGTGAGTGACACTCATAGTGGCATGACATACTGCTCCAAATAGTGGGTGTACATACAAATGTGCCTATAGTAATCTTCCCAAGATTTTCGGGCAAAATTACACAAATCCAAATCCTGAGCTGTTTCACTTTTCTGGAAGCAAAAGGAAACAAATTCATGCCATTAAATCACAGTGCACACATTCAAGAGAAATAGCTAATAAAAACATGTCCAAAACCATGCCAGTATCACATCCCTGCACCTATAAATGTGTAGTAGCCAATGACATGTTTTACAGTTTGGACTAAATGGAAGGTGCTGTATAGGGTTACTGGCTGCTTATACAGTAACCCCTTCTGGGGTTAGTGTGTCAGTCTGAAACCCTAATTGTGCTGTTGATGAAAATTTCAAGTCCACGTTAAGGGAGGCATTCTGGACAGCAGTCTGAAAGATGTGTTTGAAACCCTAATAGTGCTGCTGAGGGAAACCAGTTTTGACAACTTTTAGGGACTTCCTATCACATGATTCAGAGCCTCACTTCCAGAGCATAAGAATACATGTACTGAAGAGCTGGGGAATACTGTGTTCCACCGTTTGAGAAGAAACTGAAACCCTAATCGTGCTGCTGCTGAAAAATTCCAACTCCACATTGAGGGAGGCACTCTGGACAGCAGTCTGAAGGATATGACAGAGTTTGAAAACCTAATAGTGCTGCTGAGGGAAATCAGTTTTGACGATTTTTAGGGCTTGGTATCACACGATTCAGAGCCTCACTTCTAGAGCATCAGAATACATGTACTGAATGAAGAGACAGGGAATACCGCGTTCTGCAATTAGAGAAGAAACTGAAACCCTAATTGTGCTGCTGATGAAAATTTCCAAATCCACATTAAGGGAGGCACTCTGGACAGCAGTCTGAAGGATGTGACAGAGTTTGAAACCCTAATAGTGCTGCTGAGAGAATCAGTTTCGACGAATTTTAGGGGCTTGGTATCACATGATTCAGAGCCTCACTTCTAGAGCATCAGAATACATGTACTGAAGAGACGGAGGATATCGTCGTCCGAAACAAAAGCAGAAACGTCGCACATCAAGAAGTGAGGAAAAGGAGAGTTAGAGAGTGCAAAAGAGTAAAGAGAGAAATCACCGCAACCAGAAAACAAAGGAGAAGAGTAGGTCTTAAGAAAGGGAAATGCGCAAAGGCCAACGAGACACGTACTGGCGATGTATTCTTCCAAGTACGGCATGGTTACAGTCACTTGCTTAGCTTCTACTGTCCTCCTCCCCCGCAATTCTCAAACTTCCGGCAGGCGCACCAAGGAAGCAAGGGAAAGACTGGAAGCAAACGGAAACAGGACACGAAACCAACGCTGCTGAAGGAAAGCAGTTAACGTACTACTAGTGTACGCCAGAAGGAGCGAAAAGATTTTCTAGGTCTTGAAAGATGGGGAGTTTTTCTTTTCTGTTTTTTAGGTCAATTTTTGTGAAGTACCCAAAGTGGCGATCATCCATAGCAAGTTGTAGAAGAAATGGCTATCATCCTCAGGGAGATTTAGCCAAATCTGGCTATGAACCAGATATCAAGTACAAATCTTTCTTTTAAATATCCTTCTTCTATATCTTTGGCTACACACTCAAAACCCAATATAGAAATTTGGTGATTTTTATTAATTTTTTCCCCTCAATTTCTGGCTATTGAAAACCTCCAGAATCACGTCATTTTTGAAATTTGAATTTCGCTTTTTGGCAAAATTTCGCAAATATATACAGGCTGGGACCTGGCCAAAAAAAAATTTTGATCCAATTTTGGGTTTAGGGTTTAGGGTTCTGTTTTTCTGGTGTAATTTTGTGGAGTACCCAAAGTGGTGATCATCCATAGGAAGATTTAGTCAGTTTTGACTAAATATAAATATGAAAGGCAAAATTTTAAATACATCCTTCTGTATTTTTGGCTACCTACTTGATCAACCATATTTTAGAAATCTGATGATTTTTCTTAAATTTTGGTCAAATTCTGGCCATTGAAAATCTCAAAAAACACATGGTGAAACCACCATTTGTTTCCAATTTTGTATGTTGAATATTTATCATCCTTATAGATGTTAATTAAAGGGTAGGGCCAGCTTGTTTAGGATTTTTTTTGGGGGTACTTAAACCTTAGTGCTAGAAAAATCTAGGTGGCTATCTAGCAAGCTCATAGGGTTTGGTAGTCAATAAAGACTTATATTTTCTTTTGGGAGAATAAGGGCTTATATTTTTCCTTGGGGAGAATACTTTCAAAATATTATCAAAATAATATTGCTAAAATAATTTCATTGTGAGACATGGTAGTCAATAAGGGCTTATATTTTTCTTTGGGGAGAATATTATAGAAATATTATCAAAATAATATTGCCAAAAGAATTTCATGTGAGACATGGTAGCCAATAAAAGCACCCCTTCAATTACAGGGTTGCTGCAAGAAACCATCACTTGTTACTAGTTGGCTACCATGTGGTGTTGGGCCCAAGTATAACTTGATAACTTTTGCTCATTGGTCCAAATTTTGTGCAAATGACAAAAATGGGAGGAATTAAAAAAAAGTATTCTGGCATTCAAAGCTGTTGTGAAAGTTCAAAAGCTTATAACATATACAAAGAATTGAGTGGTTCTTGGGGCTGCAAGTGGAGAAGTTGGTAAGGGGGATTACAATTAAAAAGCGAATGTCAAAGGGGTTCGAGCAGGGTTTTTATTTTTAGTTTTTATGGTTTCAAAAATTTCCAAATTTTTAGGATTTTTTTTCAAACTTACACCCCAAATTTTTTTTTTAAATCCAATTTATTATTATTATTTTTTTTGCCACAATATAAAACATTTGGACCAAAAAAAATGTTGGATTAGAGATGGATAGCAAGAGGTAGGCCGCTATTTAACTGATTTTGTGGGCAACAATTGGTTGCACTTTCTTTTGCTAGACAAGAGTTGTGGGACACAGCCAAGATGGAAATCCTCATGCCATATGGTTTTTAGGTCTTATTCTCCCTTTTTAATCATATCATATTCTCATACAGAATTGGTTGTTCAGCATGGGTGCCAATTCTGTAGACCTCATCCATCAGCAAGCATTGTCGATTTTATAATGTATATTTCATCATAGATTTGTATATGGTTTACCATATATCATATAAGACCTAACAAGTAACTAATCCAGTAACTATGATTTCCTTCGCCTGGGATGTGGCATATGAGTTTCTACTTGCCCAAGATTGTGAGTAGTTTGTGGAAGATGGATATAAGAATAGGCTTTTAGTGCCTTTCAATAGGAGCACTTGTCGAATCTGGCTATTGACATGTCAGAGATTTCCCAGTGTATTGAGACTGCTGCTTAAATCTATAAGGTTTCTCCTAGCATGGGGAGGTCATCTTACGTTTCTGGGCAGGCTCTTACACATTTTGTAAGGGCCCTTTGTTTTGTTTGTTTGACATGATGCAAGGATGGTGGCAGTCAGATCTTGGCGTAACAGGTTATTACACACGGTAAGGCCCTTAGACAGGGGCATTACCAGATTTCAGTGCGGCCTGAGGTGGAGCCTTGGATACCCATTTGAATTCATTGAGTACTAGCTCAAGATAGTATATTGAGAGATTCATTAGTCAACCTTTAGTCTCCTAGTTCCATACAAATTTCTTTTATCAAAAGGAAAAATAATTGATAAAACTCTCTCAAATCATAAATAAATCAAAGCACCCAAAAAAAGAGAGAGTACAAAGAACAAAATCCAAGGACCCACATCCAAGAAGACAAAACAACCACCTAAGAAGGTGAACCACAAAGGGAACATCAAGTTTCCAAACCCCCTCCTGCCACGAGAAGTATATCAAATAAGGAAAGGGGAGAAAAATAATTTGATGAGCTCAAAATGCCATTTGACCATGGAGATCAAGGATTCAATGGAATACTTAGTTGAGGACCTTTCCAAGCAGTAAACAGGAAATACAAACTTTTGCAACATAACATAAAAGTTGAAAACCGCTCACTAATGTGTTATGTTGGATGACAGTTGGTGAGGTAGAGAGCTGCATTATTTTTCACATTCTAAAGCCCTATTCAATTTTCTGACAACATCTTCAACACCATAAACCAAAGCAAACAAGAAGCAAGATGTCAAAAAAGCTCAAGAATCCAGGAACCTTGCATGATCATTCTTCATAGGGAAATTGAAGCACACTTTAGGCATGCGATCCTCAATTGCACATGCAATCAGGATGTGATTAAATCAAAAGAATTGACAAGAGAACCACAAGATCTTTACTAGTATTTTCATGAACATGTGAACCGCTTGTTAAAGAATCAGAACTAGCGATTTTCTGATTCAGAAATATTTGAAGAACTGGAACTGGTGGTTCTTCAAATTTTCAAACAGCCACAGCCACACAAGACTGAACATTTCAACTTAACAATCAATAATTCCAAACACTTCAATAAGAAATAATGTGAAAGATCAGAACATTCAAAGGACGGATAAATAGTGATATTCATTTTTCCCAATTTCTCAGTTCCATCGTAATTTCACATTCGCTTTTCTTGAACAAATTTTATCATGTTTACTTTTAAGTTTTGGTGTCCACATGTGTAAAGCTTGAAAGCATGGTAGGATCATGAGACATTATATGCACATGTCAACAGGGGCCAATGCATCCACACCCATGCCATGGTCGCATGTCAAAATAGTGGAGTATTTGCAACATTAAAACATTAAAGAATTTAGTTATGCTAGGGATTTTATTGGTATTTTTATTTTTATTTTTAGTTTTGGGGAAACTAGTGTTTCCAATTTTTCATTCTCATATTGGCTTTCTTGTGCTTGAAAGAAGTACACTAGTCGAGGCTATGATAGATAGATGACATCTAAAACACGACTATGATATTACATTTGGGTATATATGGTGCCCATTACCTTGTCACAACCATAACTTGGGTTCATGATTAACTCTTGAGCATGACAAGTAAATAATCTTTTGCAAATGAAATATTGAACTCGTGACTAAAAATCAACAATGTTTTATCAAATATTTATTTCAAAAAGAAGAGGTGTACGAATCTCAAAATTGAATATTTCATTAATTTGAATAGTTGAGAACAAGTACACAGATTGCACCTTGTGTTTTGCATGTATAATAATAATGTAGTGGCTGGGACAATGGATGAAGTACCATAGGTTGGGAGTCAGAAAAAGTTCACTCCAATATCCTAGAGCATAAAGGGTTGGTCTTCTAATGGCCTTGATGTCTTCACAATTGAATACACTTGTATATTTAGTTAATGTGTATCCCTCCAAATAAGGTGTGTATTTTCAGATTTGGGGGACTTGGAAAAGAAAAATAGATAATCTAATATTTTTCCAAACCAAAAGTAGTAATAAATTAGTGAAATTTTGAACTTAGTTACAACGTTTTAACTATTTGGCTAAACGTCAATAAGGAAAATGCATTAAGAGGCTAAGATATACACTTCAATAGGCAAAGGATATATAGATGCTGTTAATTGGAAATGGTTACAAATTTGTTATTAGGCTGAAGATTAACCCAACGCCATAAGAAGTGCACTATCGTATAAGATCATGAATTGATTAGTTAGAAAAGTGGTTGCTCATTATTTTGTCAATTATAACCATGGTTAAAAGGGGGTCTTTAATAACACTTGAAACTAGCCCATACAAACCTTATGTAGTGGATCTACATACAAACCTTCCTCAAAACCACGTAAAATATCAGAATTTGAAATTTTCAATTAGAATAGAGTTGTAGATGGCTTCAAGCTGGATTTTCAGTGAGGGAAAAAGGAAGATTTGGTCAGGATATTAAAAGTCCCCACCGTTGAAAGTGAAATATTTTTGGTTTGGATAGCCAAGAAAAATACAAAATTTTGGGATATTTTGACCTAACTAACATTTTTCAACGAGCGAAATATTTCATGAATAGATAAAAGACAAAGACTTTTATGTACTTGTGAAATTTTCCTATCATTGAACATGTTCGCTCTTTTGAATACCCTACATTTTAATGGATGGCCCTGTTTTGAATCAAGAAGTGGGAAGGTTGTATGGGCCATCATCCACAAGAGGACTTTGCCAAGTTTGGCTATTAGGTTACACTAGTGGGTGCCCGTGACCTTCGGCCATTGTGAATTCCCCCGGTTTCTTTAAACTTGGTTCGCGTTTTAGTTTTTTTTAGAAACTTTTAACTTTTTTATTTTTTTATTTTTATGTGTTTTTTATTTTTATTATTATTTTGTGATCATCCAGTCGGACGGAAATTTCATCCATCCCCTTATTCGGGACGGACAGTAGCTAAAAGAAAAAAAGTTTCCCTAAAATTCGTCCCGTCATCAAGCCGGACAGACATTTCATCCATCCCCTTAATTGGGACGGACAGTAGCTAAAAGAAAAAAAAGGTAATCTTGGTCAATACCAAAAAAAAAAAAAATTGATTCTGGGCTGTCCAAGGCCTAAAATTTTTTTTCTGGTCTTCCCCTAAATCTGTCCTGTCATCAAGCCGGACGGACATTTCATCCGTCCCCTTAATCGAGACGAACAGTAGCTTAAAAAAAAAAAGGTAGTCTTGGTCAATACAAAAAAAATAAAATAAAATAAAAAATTATGGGCTGTCCAAGGCCTAAAAATATTTTTTTTCTGGTCTACCAAATCTTTTGCCTCAAAAAATCAGACTGCCCCTGATTTCTTTTGTCTCTGGAGTCAATTACATCTGGGGAAGTTACATCTGAGGAAGCGCCTCAAAAAATCAGACTGCCCTGACTTCTTTTTTTTCTGGAATCAGTTACATTGGGGAAATTACATCTGGGGAAACTCCACAGGGAACGGGCAGTGATTGAAAGAATTTTCCAAGCACTGCCCACACAGACAGAGAGACACCACTGTTGTTTTAATATATAAGATAACAAAAGCAGGAAAGTTTAGAGATAATGCTACATTTCAGCAACATCCTTCAACCTATTGTCCAAATATGGCCATTTCAATTATCTTTTCCTAAACACATAAGCTAGTCATTGCCCCCACAATGAAGGAGGCAACTTTGACTAGCAGAAAACAACCCAATGGCAAGTCAACTGAATGCTCTATTTTGGCTACAAGTTTTTTTTTTGCAATTTTTTGTTATAGCCAAATTGACGATGATCTATAGGAAGATTTAGCCAGATTTGGCTACAACCTCTTTTTTTGACAATTTTATGTTACAGCCAAAGTGGTGATGATCCACAAGATTTAGCCAGATTTCACTATATACTCACATGGGCATCTTTGAAAAAAAATAAAAAATGAAAAGAAAGTAACACTTGATGTTTAATAAAAACATTTCTATACTTGAAATTTAGATGTTAACATCAACCCCATCTTCTTCCTCCCCCTCCTTAAAATTAAAGAACCAATGTAGTTAGCATTTGTGATGAAAATTACATTTGTGTGAATTTGTTGAAGGTTTCAAAGAGTGTGGATTTGGGTGGCATCAATAATAGGGAGTAATTGGCACCTTTTTTTATGGCTTTGCTAATTAGCAATCAATTACCTAATCTAATTAGGTACTTCAACTAGGTAATCAATCATTGGAGAGTGTGAAGGGGCTAAACCACAACGACCCAATGCATGTATGCCCCTTAAGAGCCAAATGAAAATAGAGAGGTAGATGCATATGCTAAATTTGATGTGCATATATAAAGTATAAACACATGGGGATAGATTTTCATGCTATGAATCACGGCTGAAAATACAAAAAATATATTTTCAATCTACCTCAAGTTACAAATAAATGCTGAATTTTATAGCCTTTTGTATTAGCTCCAAGGCTGAAAAAGGATACCAACGAATTTGGGAAGCCAATTTTTATTCCAGCATTTCCTAATAATATCATGACATCAATGTTCTAGTTTTTATTAATAACTTGGGGCCAAACAACAAGCCAAAAATGTTCAAAGTTGGCCCCAAGTTTTTTCATTGTTGACTCCTAGTCTAAAGTGGGCCTTAAATTGTTTGGCAATGAGAAGGGGAGGTTACACATAAATTCGAATTCATTAATTTTGACAGACCTTTTGAAAACACTTGAATACCTTGGATAGTGAAATATTGTGGCAGCTTCAACACAAACTATGATATTTTTTTAATGTTGCAATTTCCAAAAAAAATTTTTCAAATATTTTTTCTTTTGTTTGTGAATAAAAATAAATATTTTTGGAAATTTTGGGAATTTTTTGTTTCAAATAGACTCTAAAAAAAAATTTACTTGGAACCAGCCTCAACCCTTTGAAACCAAACATTTTGCTTTTAACCCACCCCACCCTCCCCAAATCCAAAGTAATTGTCCCGACCTCCTCTTTACCAAAGTCTTGAAACCCTAAACCCTTTCTTGGATGCTTCTTCTCTCCCTTTCTTGGATGCTAAACAAGTTTGGTAGGGTTTCATCATTTTGGAAACCCCAAAAAATCCCAAGTAATTGTACCGACCTCCTCTTCACCTAAGTCTTGAAACCCTAAACCCTTTCTTGGATGCTTCTTCTCGCCCTTTTTTGGATGCTTATAAAGTTTAAGAGGGTTTCAAATCCAAAGTAATTGTACTGACCTCCTCTTTACCGAAGCCTTGAATCCCCCCCTCTCCCCCCCCCCCAACACACACCCCCCCAAAGCAAATGTTATTTGACTTAAACCATGCATAGGAATATGAAAGGTTTTATTATTAATTTTCTCTAATTTTGGCTATTGCAAATCTCAATTATGGTTTAAATGTGAATTTTGAATTTCACTTTTTTGGTTTTAAATAGCCATTTAAAAAATGCTTTCACCCATGGGGACATGCTTATTTTAATGATTAGAGATGGCAATCTAAGAAACTTAACTACTAGAAAGATGTTAGCCTGCACTGTAAAAAAACCCCTCCCTATTCTGATTTTTTTTAACAAATTTCAATAATGGGTTCCTTAAGACCTGGGATTGGTTCACAAGCCATGGTATTAAAAACAAAACACCTCTCCATACAATTTGGGTTACAATGTCAAATAGGTGGGAAAAAAATTGGTGAGTAAAGGACTAAGCCAACAATAAATTAATGGTCCATAGGAGCTTGGAGCCTAATGTGACTATCCCCTACAAAAGAAAAAAAGGCCATTGACTCAACACCCACAATGGTCTTTTCAACACTATTATATAAATATGTTTTAAAATATTTCATTCTATTTACAAGTGCATTATATACATTTTAAATAAACACACCATATTTTATTCATGTGTAAAAAACACGAATTTGTGAACAAATGATTTTCACATAATTTTCATTATCAAATTGTGGGATTGAAAGTTTATGATGAAATAGTTTTTTCCTTGTGACTAAGCAAACTATTATAGATCAGCATTACATACAACAAGGATTACTACGAAAATTCAAGAGAATGTTAATGTTGTTGAGACTTAAAAACCCAAGAAGTCAATATGGAGATGCATGACATGGGGAAAAGAATTGAGAAGCAAAAGCATGGTCGGAAATCATTGGGGGAAAAGTGTAACCGCAATGGTGACCATAAAGGCAAAGGTGAAGACATGAACTCAAGGTCAGCAAATGACTATGAATTGATATTTGTAAGGAAAAAAAAGAAAAAAAATGCAAAAGTTGTGGAAGACCAGACAATGTGAAAGGGTAATTCAAAGGTGAAGGATATTGCAGTAATACATTGTTCTTTAGGGCATATTCGTGGTTGTCCTTGATACATTAGTTATCAAAAATCTTGTTAATAGTGTAAAATGTGTTGTGACATTTTTTTTGTATTCTTTTGCAACAAGTTCACATTCTTGATTGTTAAGACTTTGCACTTGTGATTCTACAGCACATCTAGCCTAACGGATGTAATTGGGTATATCACAAGTATTTTGTAATCAAGCTTTGTTGTAATGTTGAAATATTGTAATGTGTTGCAACCTCCTTCTCAACTTGTATGTTTATGGTAGTTATATTCAAATGGTACCACAAAAAAACAAAGTTTTTTCACCATTAGCAATGAGTTTTGCCTAAATGGTGTAACATTGGAATGTCTTTTGTTGGCAAATTGTAATTATTACATTTTGTGTTTTTTTTTGTTATTGTCAAAACTAGGATTTTATGTAATAAAATAGATTTGAATTGAACTTTGTGATCATAATTTTTATATTTTATATTTTTTTTGTTGTACGTTTTAAATAGGGTATTTGATCATTATTGTGGAGGTCTTCATGTACACTTAATTTGACCTTATAGGTGCACATGGTTGTAGAATTTAAATTCAAATAACCAAACTTGGACTTGGCAAAATTACCCTTGGGATTTGAGGGGGGGGGAGGGGGGGGGGGGGGGGGTGTATAGATGGTTTTTTTTGGATTTTTCAAAAGACCCAGTAAACATTTGTCCTCTTTTTTC
>Ga0116229_10005147_pt1 | contig 21392 bp, 21 predicted proteins | sample S1TSphgellanicum_3_FD_87313 | JGI IMG/M metagenome (GOLD analysis project Ga0116229, IMG submission 87313) | Host-associated microbial communities from peat moss isolated from Minnesota, USA - S1T2_Fc - Sphagnum magellanicum MG | ecosystem: Host-associated > Plants > Peat moss > Unclassified...
CTCATTCCTTTCTGAGAGCCAGTCCTCATTCCAGAAATATATGAAGTTAATAACACTCAATAATTGGATCATCAAGAAAATTCTGCAAACACAACTGACTAGAGTTAGCATTCTGTAAGAGCGATCAAACCATCTACAACAAATAGGTATACTTGATTAAGAAATCAGATAGGCAGCATTAAATTTGCTGAGCAGAAACATGACAAACTAGATTCAAGGGTTCTCTGGTCTAGAACTCTACAATAACTACAATAGATGATTATAACGTAAATTCCACCAGTCAGTTTCTGGAATCTGATGTCAATGTTTATATAGAGTACTGGACAATAGGTTACTTAAGCTTTATAGGGGCCTTTGTCAGCATCCACCCTTTTTATGGAAGATATAGCACTGTGGACACTGACTGGCTGAAGACTTACCCTCCACCAAATCTTGCAATCTCCCCTGCAAAAAAGTGTAGAGAGAAATGGAAGAGTGTCAAATGGAGCAACATTGTTTCAGTAAATTGGCACAATCACAATGTAATGAACAGCTATGATTCCCTTGAACTGTTTCTCCATATTGTTTCTTCCTTCCATATTGTTTTGGGCTATGGAGAGGAAAGAGGTGGGGAGTGATGGTTTTTGCAAGCAAACAACACTTTCAAGAGATGTTATGGAACTAAGTTGATCAAAGATATGAAAGTGCAATAACCACTGTAGGTACTTGTGCACTCACCATAGTATTGGATAAAAGAAGAGGGAATGAGAAAGGGCACCACCATGAGTGCAACCCAGAGGAGACTCTTGATGGGCCACCAGCCTGCGTGCCATGCATCTCTAATGTCATTTGTGCTGGATGTTCCTACAGTCGTGAGATACATTAAGAGGAAAAAGATCTGCATGAAAGAGAGTAAAGGATCAAGTTTCCTGAGAAGAGAAACCATTCCACATATTTGTAACATTGGTTTTTTTATCTACGTTCAGAACACCAGATCTATCTACACATTGTTGACTGTAAACGATCTCAACCTCCTCCAGAGCTGCAGTATCCCCGGAGGTCACGGATCTCAGAAATAGACATGCGAATCTTGAAGCAACGATCTCTCCGCTCATGTGACAAAATGCAATTTATATGATCTTTCACCATCCTTTCAACTCTACGACGAAATTTTGAATATGGAACGAGAGGATACAAAGCAGCCAAAGCTCAGGCGGAGAACACCATCAGAGCCTAAGCACTCGAAGCCGCCTCGACAACTCTTGAAATCTGCACACTCATATTAGCGATCTTGTCAGTGCAACACCAAAAGAGAAAAAACTCAGACACATCGTCATTAGTTTTTTACGTGCTCGTCTCCACACCTGACAGGTCTCAGGGAAAATTCCAGACGTGAACATTTCTTGCACATACATCATCATCTGAAAATTCTTGCATGTACATAATCGACTCATGAGTCATGAAGAAACCAAACCTTGTGAAACTTGGACAGTGTTGCAGAACATTCTTTTTCAATCTGGACAGAGAGGCAAAACCTACGGGACGATGCAATTTGACAGAGCAGAAAATCTAAACTTCCAACAAATTGGTAGTCAGAAAGAAGACGACTACAGATTTGAAGAAAACAGAAAACAGTAAAGACAGGAAGAAGGTCGGAGTCCGACTTACAATGGACTAGAGCGCGGTTCAAGTTTTTGCTGCTGCTGCCGTAATCTCGTGCCATCCACGCAAGGAGGTTACAAAGGAGGAAAAAGATGCCATAGATATAGCGTGCAACCATGCGATTCGGCGCAGCGATGCACGAGCGACAAATGCATGATGCCGCCAAGCATCCTACCGTCACGCACATCTTTGGTTGAAAGACCCTTTGCTGTGGAGGAGCCCAGTTCTGCTCCTCTCGCTAATTCTTCCTGCCTTCCAGGATCTCTAACCAGCCTTCCTCTTGTGCTAAGCGGTTAACTGGCCTAAATTAAGGAACGAGGAGGACGATGAAGACGACGGACCTCTCTTCCAAGATCCATGTGGATTACTATTTCTCATGCCCGCATCCATAGCAAACATAAAATCGAGCCCGGAAAAGGCGGGGTAGGAGTAACAGCAAACCACATGGATCTTGAATCAAATCAGTCCGATCAATCAATCAGTCTGGTCAATAACACCTGCAGGAGTTGGACAATGCAATGTCTTTTGCTTGCATTTGCGCCATCATGTGTGAAAATGTCGACTCAGCGCCATTTTCCTGCTCCAGATCTACATAATAAATGCTCTTCCTCAACCAAAATCTATTGTACATTGCGCTGATGGAGATGCTCTAAATCCCTGAGCAATGGGATTTCCTGGATTCAAGCTTGCACTCGACTCCACATCACATGGGCCTTACATCTAGCCATTAGATGCTAGGTTTTGAACTTTTGAGAGTGCCCCACCCATCTCTTGTGCATTCATCTCAAGAACAAGTTCTCACTAAGAGAAGCTGTTTTTTGTCTTGTGCCATTTACTTGGTATTTAGTTGTAAAGGTTAGTTGTTTTATAAAAAAAATTTAAAATTTTATTTTGTGATAATATTAAATTTTCATGTCATAATTTTTAATATGTAAAGTGATATAAATGTCATGTTAACCTAGTCATTTTATTTGATTATGTATTATAAAAAATGTTTTTTTATATAAAAGTGAGAAGATGTGTTAAAAAAAATTGTTCACACATATTTAACTATGAGTTTGCACATGACAAAAATGAATTAGACGTAAAATTCATTTGTCAACTTTTCATTGAATGTTAAGGGTTGATAAATATGTAAATTAATTCAGTATGTTAAAACATGGTATGAATGATTCCATCCCAAAACCTAAGATGGTTAAGCTAACATATGTTACCTAGATTAAGTATGTTATGCCATTTATGTTAATAAGTGACCTAATTTACCTAAACTAGGTCGTCTAGGCTAAAAACATGGGCTAGGTAAAAGCTTGAATTGGGCATAATTTACACAATTTAACCAAAATTAGTCATGTAAGCTACTTAGCTTATATTCAAGTAGATAAGTTGCAAAAATAAAGTCATTATCATTGTATGTCAATTTTTTTATGTAACAAAAAATGTAATCACATTTTAATCGTCATGGGAGATTGAATCATTGTTAATTACAAAATTCAATGATACTTTTGACTAACTAATTTCACATCACAAAAATATATATAATTAACACAAAGTGAAGAATAATAAAATATTTTACCCCAAAAACTAGCAAAGTTTTCATATTGATTACACTCACAATATCATGATATCACATGGCATGTTGATGTCCTTTGCCATTATTTAATTATTCATGTGATTAAATAATTAAAAATGTAGTTGAAAAAAACAACAATTGTTTTTGGGTCTAATTAAAAAAGACATAATGTGTTATAGTGTAGTCATCACATTCATATCACATCTTTGGTCAAAATACCAATAATTATGTATTTTACCTTGATGATGGAATTGGGTGTATGGACTTTAAGGTTGCTCATTTTTTGAAAAAACAAGAATGCACATAAGTCCATTCTACAATGTTAAATCTTTTATTTTTTCTAGTATCATGGGGTCAATGGTAATAAAGTCCATGTATCAAAAGCAATAAAGTCCACATTAATAAGAGCCCACCTACATATTCCAAATATATATGCCTCTAAAATATAAAATAAAAATTTGAGAAAAAAACAATTATGTTAAGGACTTGTGAGACCTAAAATATCGAGTTGAGTTGGTAGTAGATCCTTTGATATTTAAAATATCATGGTACCCTAGTAACTTTGACACTAATTATATTATTTTTCAAAGTGTTGAAATTCTCCAAAATTGTTTCCATGAAAGAACAAAATTTTGTAAAAGAAAAGAAAATATTGAACCTTCAAGAATATTTTATTTGTCAAACTGAAATTTTCAAAGTTAAGTGGGCATCAGATTTTAATAGAATTTATTTTCATAATTTTTCAGAGCTAAGGTGTTGAAGATATTGATTTCCGAGGAGTGGATTTTGTTGCTGAAAATTTAAAACAAATTGCAAAAAATTGGGTTTGGAAGGAAAAATCAGTTGAGCCCTCAATGTGTTCACACTTGGGGGGGTCAACAACACGAGCTACACTATTAGTAGTTACAATAAATTTGTGAATTACACTACTTTTATTATTACATATTTAACTGGAAAAAATGTTAAGTTACTTGGCACATGATCAAAAATGCAAGCGATTTTTGCTATTTGTTAAATTTTTAGTTTCAAAATTTTCATGACCCATTGTAGTGATTTTTTTATAATGGGTCATCATCTAGTATTTGAAAGCTAAACATTTAATCCTAACTAGATATAAATAAAAATGAAATGAATTATTAGCATTAAGTATAACCATCATTTGTAGTCATAAATAATGAACACAAGCCTAATTCTTTTTCTATATATATATGTGAATTTATTTGTTTAAAAAATAGAAATGGTAAATGGAAAAGTAGAAAAATTCAAAAATTTGAAATCTCAATACCAAGCGGTTAGGTTATGAACCGGTTATAAAAAAATCAATGACTGACTTGCAAGTTATTAATAGCCTATTTGATAACCGAGTTGATAACCGGTCAAAACTCAGTAACCCGCCCACACTGGCGGTAACTAGTAACGTTTGAGAGAGGGAGGGCCCTAAGAGGGGGGGGGGCTAAACAAGGGTATCAGCCAAAATGATGCCCGTCAAAAGGGTCTGTGAGATAACCGGCGGATACCTTCGCGCTCTGTCCCCTTCTCTCTCTCCCCTCTCTCCGTCGCTCTCTCTCTCTCTTTCTTTCATGGGCGCTGTGGTGCTGTTGGGTTTGGGCTGACGCCTCTGATCTCCTCAGCAGCACCCATCGCTCTTCCGTCGTGTTTGGATTGTCCTTCTGTTTGGGTGTTTTTTTGTGTGAAGACTCTTTGTGGCTGCGATCCGGCTTGCGTTGATGCGAAAATCAGCATTTGTGTATGTCGTTTTGCCATGTTGAGGATGTGAATAATAGCAGGAGTAGGTAGCATCAGCAGCAGTTGTGTGTGTGTGTATATATATTTTTTATTTTTATTTTTTTGCAAGAGAAAGAGAGAAAAATGGTGAAGAGGAGCAGAAGAACAATGAGAAAGAAGGAGAAGAAGGAAAAATATTAGAGAAGTATATTTAGGATGATGGGGGAGCTGCTATTGCAAGGAGGTGGTGTGCAGTTATTGGTAGCATTTGCAGGAGGAAGTGGGAAGTTGGAAGAGCAGCAGCCAGAAGAAGAAGAAGAGTTGTGTACCACTAGTTCTTCTTCTTCCTCGCATTGGTATTTCACTAAAGACCAGATTGACAACAACTCGCCTTCAAGGAGAGATGGTATCGATTTGAAGAAGGAGAATTACTTGCGCAAATCTTATTGCACTTTTTTGCAAGATTTGGGTATGCGGCTAAAAGAGTAAGTCTGCTTTTGTTTGTGCTCCCCTTAACACTCTATGGGGTGGATGGGTAGATGATGGATGGCTGGCTGGCTGCGTTGCTTGCTTGCACCCAGTTTTGGAATCTGTTTCCTGATTGCAACATCTCTGCACCCCATTATTCTTTCTGGAAACCCATCATCATCAGGGTTCCACTGGAATTTTTCTGAATTGGTGGTAGAGACTTTTGATTTTTGTGGAGAATGAGGGGTTTTTTTTGGTGGGGTTCTTTGAATCTTTTGTAGGCCACAATTGACGATTGCTACGGCCATTGTATTTTGCCACCGCTTCTTCTTGCGCCAGTCTCATCACAAGAATGACTGCCATGTAAGGAAATTTCATGTGGCAGCATCTGAACTTGATTGTTGTTGACATATTATGCATATATCTAGGGCATCTAGTTACCTGTCTGTGTATTTCCTGGATTTATTATAGCTCTATGGGTGGTTTCATCAAGGATGGCCTGAGGATTTGTTGATTATATGCATCTTTTTTATTTGTGCATGTGTTTTGGCAGTTGATTGCAACAGTATGCATGTTCTTAGCTGGAAAGGTTGAAGACAGCCCAAGGCCCTTGCAAGATGTTATCTTGATGTCATACGAGATTCGGTTCAAGAAGGATCCCATTGCTGTACAGAAGATCAAGCAGAAGGTGGTGGTGTAACACTCCAGATCATTTCTGTTTCCTCTTCTTCAATGCCCGAGTCTTTTGTTTTTCTACTTTTGGTTGAGTTTGTATCCAGGTTTTGAGTGGCTTGGGAGACCAATGCCCATTGAATTGGTTCTGCTGCCACCAACAACTTTGAATTGTGTCTGCATGGATTGTTGGCAAATTTAGCTCAATTGGTTTCATTATGCAGATTTTTTCCTTGTGTTTCTCTTGTGAAAGATGCTTGAATTTTGTCCAGAGGGTCATGTCCAAGGTACCTCAGTTATTTGTCCTGGCTTCAGCCCTATCTGACAATATATATTTCCTTCCTTCAAAAGCCAATGACACTTTTTTTCTGGTCTTCAAAGTTTGGGCAACTGGGGGTTCTTTGCCTTTGCTGCAAACTCTGTGACCTGTTTCTGGAAGTGTTAACACATTCAGTGAAGACCAGCTTGCATTTGTGGCCAGAAAGGAATAGTACCATAGTGGTTGATGTCTGATGAGTCTTTGCAGTACAAAATTGTTGGTGACTGACTTCTGCTCTTGTTGCATGGACTTTATGCAGCATGTTTTTGAAGCTGAGAAGGAAAGGGTGCTGCTTGGTGAGTGGCTGGTGCTTACCACATTGGGATTTGATTTCAATGTTCACCACCCTTACAAACCACTTGGGGCAACCTTAAGAAAGCTGGGGATGGCAAAGCACCCTCTTGCACAAGTTGCCTGGAACTTTGTGAATGATGGGTAAGCTCATGACCCCGATCAGTGGCTGTCCAAGTCACTATTTGAATCTCTAGGACACATTTGCCCCAGCCAGTTTTGGGTCTAAATTTACCCCTGTACTAAGAGTTTGGAGTAAACCCATGCATGTCTGAGGAAGCTCATGTCTCTGCTTTCCCTCTGCAGGCTACGCACTTCACTCTGCCTTCAGTACAAGCCCCACCATGTTGCTGCTGGGGCAATATTTCTTGCCACCAAGTTCCTAAAGATCAAGCTGACCTCTGAAGGAGACAAACTGTGGTGGCAAGAGTTTGAAGTCACTCCACGGCAGCTTGAAGGTACGTGTTCTGGACAAATCCCTAACCTAGTTCAGGTCACACAAAGTGGATAGACTTTATATCACACCTGACACTGTCATGGATTGTCAAACCAACAACTAAATTGCCAGACTCATGTGTGCCTGAGACTGCAGCCCCAATCTTGAATTTGTGGGTTTGGGGCATTTTGAGCACATTGTCTAAGATCTCTGTTGTTGCAAAGGGAGGATTCAGCAGAGCAGGATGTTTACGTATTTTTCTTGTTTCACACACACAAACACACACAAGTCAGGGTAGAAAGAGCAACTCCAGAAATCATGTTTTCAAAAAAAATGTCCAATGGTTAATTGTGTACACTTGTAACAGTGGACTTGCACATGCTGTTTTCAGAATTGTGTTGGAAAGACCCTTCCCATCCATAGGCTGCTGATGCTTTAATTCCAGTTTCAATTGCTGAAGTTTTGTGATTTAGTGTGGAGTGCAGATGTAAGCAATCAGATGCTTGAACTGTATGAGCAGGACAAAAAGGGAATGAGCTCACGAATGAGTGACCCTAGTTCTAGCACAGGGCCCAATACGCCAAAAAAAGGGACAGCATCCACAGACCTCCCAGATGTTGCAGGGTGCCCATGTCCTGTGCTCCCTCCAGGTCAAATGAAGCCAGAGTTGCTGGAAGATAAGAAGAAATACAGCAAGATTGTGGAGGCTGTTACAGGTGACATGACAGAGGCCCATTCATCACTGGAGGAAGGGGAGAACATGGCTGAGAGCAAACCAGCAACCTTTGAGATCCCTGGTACTGCAGCATTCCTGACAAACACTTCAAAGACTTCCAGTAAAGGTCAGCACTCAGCTGTCAAAGTTTCCAAAGTTGTACTCAGACCCACTGAGAAATCACTGAAGCAGACCCCTGTATACCGTGACAAATTGAACATGGATGTGAGAGAAGGCACAGGGAAGCCATGTAGAGCCAGGGGGGAAGTGCCACTGGATACATATCCACTGATGAAACCCACCAATGAGGAGGTACACACACTTGTCTGAAGCTGCATTGTAGATTTGAGCAATGTAACAGAGTTAAAACTATGCATAGAGTGCCATTTGAATATGATTTGAGGTTGTAGAACCTAATGGCCATCGGTAACAGCACCATAGACAGAGACATGGAGAGAGAGATCAGCACGTACAGAAGCTCACATGGTATATATAGATCACAGGTTTGGGCTTTGTGAACATCAGGAGAAGTTGTTCGCAAAATGTACTAGTCCTCAAGTGTACTGCTCAGGATGTATGAATTGTTTCAGTCATGCTTGAGAGCAGGGATTCTTCTCCCAATTGGCATACTGAAATGTTCACATCACAACTTGGGGATGCACTGTGGAGAGGAGAAGATAGAGGATGGGAAGGGGTGGGCTACGTAACAGCATGCTAGTATGCAAGGCAGGAGTTGTTGGATATTACTTTCTGGTTTGCAAATTGATGAATCTGTTTTTGTAGTGTCCATTTCTAGAATTGTATTTGTTCTGACTTTTTTTCACCATCTCACTGGTTGGATTGCATTCTCTTGCATAGTTCAGGATTTTGGTAGAATCTGATGAGATATTTTCCAGTTCAGAACATATCCTGTTCTTTCAGGGACTATTGGGGTGACAACTGAAGGGTGAAGAGGAAACTGCAACTAACCCAGTTTTACAAGAGAGAAAAGTGAAGGTCATAAGCAAAATTGTACATAATTTGCCAGGCACTCTGCAAGATCATGGGGAAGGGGAAATCATTATTGCTGATGATGCAACACTAGAGAAGTGTGACAGCATTTTTGTGGGTGGGATTGGGAAAGGAATATTTGGTAGCGATGAGAGAGGGATGCCTCCTGACAACATGGAAAATAAACTGCAAACAAGCCACAGGGAGTTGCCAGCTTTGGAGCAGCATGATGCAAAATATCCAGCTGATGTTGCTGAAGAAGAGAAACACATGGACCAAGAAGCTATGGTGTATGGCAGGGTTGATCTACAGCTGCAAGGCATGAAATCAGAACCTGCAGTTAGAGGAGATTCAGATCATATGGATGCTGTAGGAGGAGGACAAGGGAATGCCATCTCTCAAGGGATCTGCAAGCTTGAGTGGACTTGCGTGGCAAAGCAAGATTATAATGTGAACATTGCTAGTGGCATTGTTGCGTATGAGTTCAGGGGAGTAAGGAAAATGCAGGTGACCAAGCAAGGTACTGCCTTAAGTGGCCATTGGACAAACAAACTTTGCTGTTTCCACTCTGGGTATGAAAGTCTGACAGCCTTTTTTATATGGAGTGTCCCTTTCCTTCAATTGGGCAAGCTTGAGTAGTTCTTGCAGCTCCAGATGCTTTGGACAAAGTATCTGACACAGATGGAACATCTGTGTAATATCTGTGGATAACAAAGATCTCTTCCTCAATCAGTCAGTTAGGAAGGTCTATGTGCTTCATACAAATCAGATTCAAAATGACCATGCTTGACGGGGTTTTCCAGCATGGATGATTCCCAACATCCCAATTCCATGGCTTGAGAAAAGGGGGAGATCCATTGAACGTGAGCCAGGCACAATGGCAGGTCAAAGGAAACATCACACCAATTGCTGGAATCCAGGGTGAAAGTTACAGACGTCACACTTGATATCTCTGAAGTCTAAATTTCCTTCATAGCCTATTTATCAGCACCCCTATACATCAGCATTCCATATCAATCCTGAAACAGGTATTCCAGAACCCCTGACCTCTCCATTATATGCTACCGAGTGGGTAGTTAGGTATGTAATTTTTGTAGTTTGCATCCTTTAAGCATTTTGGCATTGATGTGTTGAGAATTCACAGTTGGGTAGTCATGGAGAACTTCCATGGACTGTTTATTTGGGTAAAATTAATGACCTGAAATCAGCAAACAGACTACACAACACTCTGCTATAACTGTAGGTTGGATTGTGATAAAATGGTTTGCACTGTGGCTTTGCAAAGGAGAGATGTTGGCTTGGCATCCTCAACAGCTGGTGGCAAACATCTGCAACTGAAGTTTTGGCACTTTGTTAAGCAAGCAGAGCAAGTTGGGAGAGCTCATGTTGGCAAACTTGAAGCTGGAGCTCAGTGTTATCTGGAGAGAGACAGCTTATTGGGTGGAGAGACAGACAGGCAGCAGTCTACAGGGTGAAGAGAGAAACTTCTGTCTCTCTCTTACACACAAGAAAATGCCCCCACTGCATCATTTCTGTTGGTCACACAAGACCATTCTTATGCAGTTCACGATAGAAATGGTATTTTTCTCGGTGCAGTCATCAGAAAGCGGAGAAGGGCAATCCCCTATCTGGCAAAAGAAAATGCATCTGATGGACAAGTTCTTTGTTGGGGATGGGGCAAGCTTTCTTACTGGTACATTGGATTTAGATTCTTGAAAAATTTGCTATGAAGTTTTCTCCTGGAAAACATTGAGAGAAAACACTGAAAGTCAGGCACTTGTGACAGATTAATTTCTCAGACCTGTGATGATCATTGCACCAAAATATGGTGTTGCTTGTGTAGAGTTGAATGCACAGGGGGTTTTAGCATAATACTTCCAATCAAATTTGTATATAAAACATGGAACTTGAATGCTGCCTAAAGAAGAAGAAAAACAAAAAATAAATTAATCACTTGTTTTTCAAGTGGTTTTTGTGTCATGAGAATATGTCAAGCATTTTGGGCGTTCACATGCAAATAATACATGAGCTTTTGATCCATGCTGCAGACTTGAAGTTTTGTGTAGGTAAGTGTGTTCTCCATCTGCACTCACCTCCAACAGAGCTAGCTGCTGACCTGCAGCTTGTGTATGGCTTTGGAGCTTTTTGAGATGGCTGCACAACTTGCCCAAGCATCAGACATATTCATTTTCCCTCTGGTGTCACAAGAGCACCTCTCACAGGACTACAGCAAAGATGGAGAGCAAAACGAAGGCACTATTTTGCCTCCATTTGTTGTACATGGGTTGTTGTGGTCCACTTTTGATGGATCTGCCAGTTTCAGGAGAGTCCTACTGATGATTAACTCTACTACTCACAACTGTCCCTAAGGAGGAACTGTTTTCCAAGATTTTACACAGGGCAATGTAAAGCTGATCTGGGTTGTGCCCCAGCAGCCAGAACTTGAGGATTGAATTCTATGAAGGGAGGAAAGAGGCCATTCAGCTACACAGAAAGTGGCAACTGTCTCAGTTATGTTTCAGACCACTAGGATTCAGTGTTCCAAACTGCTCATCTGTGTAGAAGCGAACCTCAAGTGGAGATAATATTCGAATTCCACGCACTGTGATTTTGAATTCCCTGAAAACAACCATCACAAAAGCCAGAGATCAGATGTGTGTATGTGGTGTATTCACACCTAACTACTCATTTTTGGTTATAGAACTTCCTGGGTGGGTTGCCAACATGGGATACTAAATTCTAGCTGAAATTGAATCACTTCCTGTTCAATAGCTATGGAGAGGCATGCACAAGGAAAAGAGAGATCTCCTTGTCCAAAATTTGGCTGCATGTGTTACACTGAAACATCTTCAGCAGACATGTTGATGAGAACCACCAAAAGCTAGATATCCACTTTCCTTGCAACAGAAGAATTTCTTTGGCAAAGTGTGCTCCTAAATGCTTTGGTATTGACATATTAGTGACCAGGGCTAGCAAGAGGAGTGAAAAGGAGCAAGCTGGGAAAGACATAATGAGGGCTGTGTGTGTTTTGACAAACAGACTTACTCCCAAGGGTCATCTCCAACAAGGAGGAGATCATTTTCATTATCTGCAAACACAAGTTGCCAGCCATGCTTCTGCTCCAACTGACCCTCTAGGTTGAACATTTGTGCCAGTTCACAACGGAGTTCTGCATAGTTCTTAAAGCGATTTACATCAAGTGCCCGTGTTATCGATCCCAATTTGTATACCTGTCCAGATCCACAATCCCCACACAGATCAGACACAGTGACTGTGTATGCCTAGGTCTTTCACATTTAGCTTCTACTGGTATCAATTGTTTATACTGGCTCTCAACAGGACAGAGACCAAAAATGGTCTTCAAAATGTCAGTTTTGTATCCAGATTTCACTGAGTATTGTTTCCAGATTTTGTTGCACATTTCACAGCATAGCATCAGGTCCTAAAACCCGTCCAGAGAAATGTAAATTCCATGTGTTTAACTTCAAGATTGATTCTTGTGCATCAATAACATGACAACAATTTTGTCATAAAAATTAGGGCAGAAATTTGTAGTTCTGCTCTTCTTGTATATCTTCTTCACTGCTTGCAGAACTGCATAATGTTTCTGGGTGGAACATTGAGGCTATCTTCTTTCCAGATCTTAACCAGAATCAAACTGATGTTGCAGGAAAGGATTCATGTACAAAGCACAAATCAAAATTACAGATGACTAACAGTAGCAACATATGGTACTTGTGTCGTGGAGCTCAGTACCTTAGTGTAAGTTCGAACAGGCCTTGCAGGAGAAGGTATCTTGTGATGCAGGGCCCCATTGTCATCCAGGCCTGCTTTGATGACAGCAGATGAAGGATTCATTGCGAATTCTGCCCCTGCATTCGGTTGAGAGCTGTAAGGACTAGAAAGCAGTACTCCCCGACCCTGAGCTTCACTTTGTGAAGAGCACTTCACCAGTCTAGATGATGTTGATGGAGATGGAGATGGAGATGGGCACCTCTTTGGAGCTCCCATAAGCCCTAGTCCACCACCACCAAATGCTGACTGGATTCGATGATCGAACTGAGCTTGTTGGTCTTGCTCAGTAAATGCATCCCTGTAAACCCTCTGGTTTGAGCATTGTATTGCATTAGAAAATCCAACCTGATTGCCTAACTCTGCAATAGAGGAATTGCCAGAGAGAGTTTGTGTGTCGATTTGAGGAGCACACAATGAAGTTGATACGGTAGGTGTGTCCATCCTCTGCAATCGAGAGCTGCTTGCAACAGATTGAGACTCTGGAGATGCGGAAGCAGTTCGGATTGAAGGATACCAAGAGGTTGTTGATACCTGCTGCAAGATCTTAATTTCAGATTGTTCTCAATTTCTGACTGCAACACACAGTTTGCCTACAATAAATGATGCTCTCACTGGAACCATGCTAAGTCCAACACCTCTGGTGCAAAGCTTCTTGAAAGCAACAACTGCTTCAGGAAGATATGGGTCCACAGACAAAGCAGACATGCAATTGCTAACCTTAAGACTGTCTTCTTCATCTTGTAAGAGCAGCAATAGCAAAAAAGACCAAACCTGAAGCTCTTTTTGAATTGTGTTGTTCCTCTCTGGAAGCCAGGATGATGGTTGCTGCTGATGTTGTTGTAGTTGTTGTTGCTGCTGCTGCTGCTGCTGTTGCTGTTGTGATTGTAGTTGATGCTGTTGCTGTTGCTGAGTAGTCCCATTTTGAGATGTCTGCAGCAAAGTGGAGTAAGTTTGCTCATTGCTAAACTCCTGCAAAGAGGAGGAAGTGCTGGTGTTGTGCGAATGAGGAAGAGCCTGGATCATGTTGCAATGTTGTTGTAAGGAGGTGTAGGGACTAGAACAGGAGGATGTCGTCGGAGAGATGCTGCTATTGTGCAGATCGGATTCATTGTAGAGTTGGGGAGCAGCAGCAGGAGTGCGTATCAAAGGTAGGGGTGGTAATCGGACGGGAGGGGGAGGAGGAGACTGTGGAAGAAGAGCGGAGACTGAAACTTCCTGCAATAACCCTGCTGCCGATCCTGATGACTCTGCGGCTGGAAGATGTTGCCTGCTGCTTTGCAATTGCGGCTGCTGCTGCCGCTGCGGTGGTTTTTGCGGTTGATAGAAATGGTTCGGCGGATCAATGGCACGAAGATCCTGCTTGAAAAAGACGATGAAGAAGTCAGATCAAAAGAGAAAATCGAGAACTGTGATGCATACTTTCCGTCTTGTTGCATGCTTTCAAGTTCTGAGATTCGGTACCTGTAAGGCAGCCGCAGCCATCGCTCCGTAGTTAAGGACCGGAGAAAGCGCACTCGGCATTTGTGGTGGTTTCTGGTGAGGCGTCGTCGTCCATCGCGGCATCCAGTCTACTGCGGATCTTTGAGCATTGACGACATTGTGCGCGTTGTTGCTCTTCAAGCCAACAATATCGTCGAGCCTTGACGACGTCCATACCCTCTGCCCCTTGACATTCTCCTTCAGGTCTTCGGCCCCCGCAAGAAAGCTATTACTCTTCCTCTTGTTACTCTGCCACACAGAAGAGACACACTTTTTATGCCTTCAACTCTCGACATTCGTTGTTGTTCCAATGCTCTTCTTTCTCTTGTGATGATGATAGCGACTAAAGAGAGAGATGATCACACGAAAGCTAAACTCCTCGTTCTGCAATCTCCAATTCTCTAACAGGAATCAAGAACACTGTTACTGTGCGTGCATGCGGCTTACCCCAGCGGCGGCGTGGATCACGCCATTGTCCATGGCATTGACGAGCCTCCCTGGAGGCTTCTTCTTGTTCTTCTTCTTTCTCCCAAACTGCTTGTTAAATCAGGCAACACCACACCAGTGTAACATCGACTGCCTGCCTGTTGTTTGCAGCACTCTCTCCGGGCTTGAACGGTCGATGATGGTTGTTAATATGAACGATTTTGTGCTTCGCTTCAGCATTCATTCATCGTCAAGCATTTTCAGATCAGAAGAGCAAAGAAACAACATGGCAGCAGCAGGCTGCTTTGAGCTTTAAGAAAGCTTCGGTACAGCATGCGCGCGTGCAAGGAGAAAGAAAGAAGGACGACCGATACGCGGCCAATGCGCCAGCTGAGATTTTTCTTCCCCCGCCTTGCGAGAGCTTCCAGTAGCTTTTATGACAAGCGTGAGAAGACGAAAGCGACAGTATGTAGCTAGTCGGAAACTACAAGATCAATAAAGGCAAAACAAAAGAAAATACGCTGATCTTTTTAAGGCTTTCTTGCTGTCAGAGCTTCTTCTGATCAGTGCGGGAGAAAACTTCAGTAACTCCTCTTCAAAGTTGAGGTATCAACTATGAAATCTTGATGGAGTTGCCACAAGGAAGAAGAAGTAGAAGAAGAAGAGCAGGGAAGACGATCTCTCAGCCCTCTGCTTCTTCTCTTTTGCACACCACGAAAGGAACTACACAATGTGCTCAAAACCACAAGATAGCAAGGAAAGAAAGAAAATCACACCAAAAAAACACATGCAAAACTTAACGTCTTACTACGGCAAAGAAATTTTTGAAATGGATGTCCAATGCACCACAGAGTATTATCACCCTCTCCTTCTCGTTTCCGACACACAAGCAAAGCCTGTACTACAACAACACAACCATGCGCAGCTCGTTTCTTGCGGGCAACAGGAGCGATGGCAGCAACAGTGCAACCGCAGACTTCGTTGCTTGCAGTAGCAGAGCTCTGCTGCTTGGCTTGGCTTGGCTGCTGCAGTTCACGGGATTCGAACCGCCCACCAGTCTCCCCAAATAAGCCTAAAAAATAAGTGGCGGAAAAAAATAGAAATAAATAAAAAATCTGTAAAACAATAATGCTTCAAAAGTTCAGAGCTCAGCCATGTCTTTTGGCAATTTTTTTAATTTTTAATTTTTTGGCGATTCTATTTTCCAAAATAGCAGGGAATTTGTGACAGAATTATTCTTTTCTAAAAGTATTTTTGCAATATGGCGAAAATTTTCCACCAAAAAAAATTCATTAGGGAGCTTTCAGGGTTTTTTCTTTTTTTTCATATTTGTGAGTAGCTGGACTGGGGATCATCCATAATCCAGTTTAACCAAATTTGGCTATAAACAGGATATGAAAGTAAAAAAGTTTAACATTCCTTCACAATTTTGGCTACATGCTAGAACCCAATAGAGAAATTTGGCAATATTTCCCCAAAAAAAAATGTAGAAATATGGCCACTAGAAAACCAAAGTAATACATATTTTGAACCATTTGGAATTTCCTTTTAGCCAAATCACTAAATTTAGCCAGAAAAAAGGGCTGCACAATAGAGAAATCTGGCAATATTTCCAAAAAACAAAGGTAAAAATGTGGTCACCAGAAAACCAAAAAAAAAAAAAAAAAACTTATTTTTTAGCCATTTAAAATTTTCTTGTAGCCAAATCCCTAAATTTAGCTAGAAAAAACAAAAAGGCTGAGGGGAGGGAAGTGTTGTTGGGGGCGGGGGGGGGGTTAAACTGGGGTTTTTTTTTTTCAAATTTGTCTTATTTTCATCAGCAATTTGATATTCATTTTTGTTGGTTTGAGGGCACCGGCCAAGGAGTTATTTTATTTGTGTTTTGTTTTTTTGGGTTTAAATTTTGGTTTTTGTGGGGGGTGGGTCTAAAAGTAAGTGTGTATACGATGATGCTACGGTTGTCCAAAAGACTGGAGTTTTTTATGTTTTGTTTTTGCGGCTTGTGACCACCACCACCACCACTCTACTACACCCAACCGACCGTCCATTATACTAGGCCCACTACTTTTTAACTTTACCCTTACTTACGCTTTCAAAGAGTTAAACATTTGTCAACCAAAAAATAATAATTTGGGTTTTGGTTCGCATGTCCTATGAACCCGTTTCTTCCGTCTTCAGTGAAAAAGTTTGCCATCAAGAGTTCGAGCACGCCAAAGGTTGAAATTTCAGATCGGGGATAACAACAGCATGGCTGGGTGGCTGCGTGGGGGAGGGGGGGCCTTGGGGTTTGGTTTGGACTTCTAACCCTGATTAACACAAACTAGGAAACTAGAAACTCGCCTATTCAGCAGACTTTTTTTTTTTTTTTAAAAACGGTTTCGCTACTGAATCTCGTCGTCCAAGTTCATAGCTTTCGTTTACATGTGCAATAAAAAAGAATAAAGGAGAAGAATTCTCATCTCCCCAAAAATTAGTGCACACAAATCCGAACGAAATGAAGGTACCATCGAACCAACCCCATGTCACATTTTGAAGATGAAGATCCAGCCCAAATGTTCGTCTGACCACCCATCCCGCATTCGTAGCATTTATTCTATGAGTAGAACCATACATTATGGGTTAGAAAATTAGTACATAATCCGTATGCTTTGGAATTTTACTCTTGTTTCCCACTTAAATTTAGTAATTCTGAACATTCCAAGGGTAGAACCACATATTATGGGTTATAAAATTAGTACATAATCGGTTTGCTTCGAAATTTTACTCTTGTTTTCCACACAAATTTAGTAATTCTGAACATTCCAAGGGTAGAACCACATATTATGGGTTACAAAATTAGTACATAATCGGTTTGCTTAGGAATTTTACTCTTGTTTTTCACACAAATTTAGTAATTCTGAACGTTCCAAGGGTATAACCACATATAATGGGTTACATAATTAGTACATAATCGATATGCTTCGGAATTTTACTCTTGTTTTCCACTCAAATTTAGTAATTCTGAACGTTCCAAGGGTAGAACTGCATATTATGGGTTACAAAATTAGTACATAATGAGTAATGCTTGGGAGTTTTACTCTTGTTCTCCACTTAAATTTAGTAATTTTGAACATCAATGTTGAACTCATGGCAAAATACCCTAAATGGTTGGGAACCATGACTTACTTTGTAAGTGGCTGTGGGTTCGATTGCTTTAGTTAAGACATGCAAAAATGTTTATCTAATATAGGCGACCTAACTTATGGGACACCAAATCGACCAATCATTGAAAACCCATTTCAGTGCTTTAACAATCAAGCATTGCGTATGCCAAATGCCCATCCCCAACCCCCATGCAAAGAGTAGTCACGTCTTTTAATTGTATTTTAGTGGGCAAATTAATCATCTTTTTCTCTTTATAGTTGGAAAAGTAATTTTTTTTTTAAATTTTTAAGTTGGAAGATTTCTTTTCCCCTTTACTCAAATACTCAAAACGAAGAAAATTTATGATTCTATTTTTTTAAATGACACAAATATTTTGACCTTTGGATTTGTGGCTTTTATTGGCCTTGCCTACCAAGGCAAGGATATTGTGTTTAGATTCATTATAGAGTATAGTTGCTTAAGTGATTTTGGCCCTTAGGTAATAGGTCTTTTTTTTTTTGATATGAGGATTTTTGAAAGGTGATATTTTCGCTTGTGTTGAAACTTGAGATTAGTTATAGAGTTATAATATCTTGAAGGATTTTGGTTTTTCTTTTAGAGGATTTTTTGAAGATTATATGTTTGCATGGTGAAATATTTGAGTTTCCATAATTCTTTTTTTGCTTTAAGATACTTTTTAATGTAATTGGCAAGGCAACAGTGTGACACACCCCTTGTTTATCAAGTGTTTCCTTGGTGTTCATATGGTGATTATACATTGTTATTACAACTATGGGTACATGTTCTACATGATCTTTGTTTGAAATTATTTTTGCCTTTTTTAACCAAATCTTAAGGACACCTACAAATTTTCTTAAGGCATGATGGATTATTTTTTAGTGACCTTAAGATGTGCATAATGGATGTTGATTTCACCCCCCCCCCCAAAAAAACTATTGACCACCCACAAAGATTGCAAGCACATGGGCTTGAAGGTAGCTCACTTCTCACATTCGAATTGACAAGGTTTTTATATGGTTGATATTTGTTGGGTATGGAACTTCAAGAACATGCAACAAGGACACTAATGCAAACAAAAGTCACTTGACAATGGCATAAAGAAAAAGGTTACATATGAGTATGATGAAAGAATTTTCTAATGGATTTTTTTGTAAGCCTTAAATCTTGTTTTATATTTGTTGCTTTAAGGAGTCCGTGGGGTTTAGAGTTTCTTTTTCAATTAGCAAAGACTTGGTGCAAATCTATCTAACAACTTTTCATTAGGTCATTGTAGATTATATAAGAAGTTTTGTCAACTAGTAGTGTTTAGTATAACATTTCCTCAAACCTTCAAGCTTGACACAAACAATCAAGATGGTGGAAAATTCAAAGGTTGGAAAAATTCAAACATGGATAAGGATGTGTCAAAGAACAAAAAAGCAAGGGCAAAGCTTGAAGTGGTTGAAACTCAAAACCTCATATGTTTTTGTGTGTGTGTGTGTGTATGTGATTTAAACACCTCGAGGTTGAATTGGCTGAAATGCATTAATAAGTAAGTCACATGCAACACGATGGAAGATGAATTATTTTACCATAAATCTGAAACAAGTGTTGTTGTGCATGAAGTATCAAACTTGGGAAGTGGATAAGATATGGATATCAACTAGCAAAAAGCTTGGACAATTCCATGCAATCGTGCCCACAAGGGTAATATGCGCAATGATCAACAATAAACTAACAAATCCAAAACATTGAACAATAGTGGTAGTGCATTTTGAGGTGTACCACCAGACATTGTGTTTGACCCCAAAAGGGGAAAAAAATGATTATCAACTGGGCGTAAGATTTTTTTAGTAACTATGCATAAAGCTCATCGAGCATGCACAAATAGCAGGATTTAATCTAAATTCCCAAATTAATTGCTGTGTGAAAAAGCTAATCCCTCACACCATGAAATTTTTTCCTTAGGAAATCCCGAAGGTTTGCACCACACGCACAATTGATAACATGTCAGGCAAAAAGCTACAAAAGACTGATAGAGAAGCAAAGCACATGCTAATATTCTTCTTATTGCCTGTTCTGTGCTGGTCATCACAAGAGTCATAAGTCACAACACTGGTGCAGCAAGTTTGTCAGGTAGGCCACACAGTAGCAAAAGAAAAGTTCAATCAAAATCTCCCATGGGGATGGTGATGGTGCCCTCAATTGGAACTCTATTACCTAGTAGCTTGTTATTAGTATTAGCTTAGGGGAAAGGAGCAGTTCGATAACTAATGCATGCCTAACAAGGGCATGGAGAATTTGAATGTGCAAGAACTAGTAACCATTTAACTTCCAGATTGCACTTTTTCTTTTGTGGGAGAGGTGGGGACCCGGGGGAAAAGATTTGCACATTTGTATGCGAGAAAAGGTTAGCCATTATAAATGCTTACCATCAAAGTAGCAGCAGCTGCCAAAGCCTAAAACTAGAGTACAAAAGCATTCAATTAAAAGCCATCAAATGGGGTGGTTCCTATATGTATGCCAACACTCACAAGTTTAAGAATCTAAAGTCAACAAAGAGCTGCCAAATCCAAGCTCCAAATCACCTCCTGCCTCCTGCTTAACACAAATCATCTGTTGTCAGTAGTAAACAAAAAAACCACATGTAACTCCTAAACCCTCCTGCAAAAAAATGTTGCATTATTAGTCCATTAGTGCATTTCTTCGTGAGTTTGTAAGTACCCCTCTCTATCATCATCATCACTTTGCAAAATCTCATTTCATAACTGATGCATTAATCCATTTCTCAATGTTATTGAGATCAAATATGACATCCACCCATAACCTTGAAAGTTGCCCCTTTTCTTCCTCGCCCATAAGCTGAAAACTCGAACATTTTAGTTTAGGGTAAAGCCTGAGGCAGCAGGCTTTACAAGAATAAGGGCCCACATATTGAGGCAGAGCCAAGCACAGGCCTGAATCCAGTAAAGCCCACTACTGCCAACAACTTTACATAGCTTTAATACCTGCTCAATTATTTTTCCCATTATACGTAAAATGTCCATCCTTCACAGAGGAAGGATTACACACAGTAAGGCACCCTCCAACTACACTAAAAATTTCGAGTGGTTCTTTATCAATTCACAAGCTTCAATGTTCACATGATATGTTAAAAACTTTATCAATTCACAAGCTTCAAAGTTCACATTATATGTTACAACTAACCGGAAGACACAAATTTAATTAGTCTCTTCTCTCATTTGAGCATTAGAAACTTCACATGATAACTAATCACAACCACCCAGTGTGTAAAACCAGTGACATCAGGACCTAGGGAGCTTGCGTGTAATGTGGTGAAGCTGGAATTGTCCAATCTTTTCTCATATGTCATATGCAAATGATAAAAGCACAAGCAAGCTCAGCTCATTGTGATAATGGCCCCGTCTTTTATGGAAAGTTGTAAGAATGGGCTCTGTGCCTTTGATGGCAAAATTTGAACCAAAATCATGAAAATCTGATGGAACCATGTAACACATGTTATTTGATCGCAAGATGAACTTGATATCAAAACTGTAAGTTAGCAGCACATGGGAACAGTATTCTATTTTTTTCAATTTTGTGATATTGAAATTTTGACATTTTTTTCTGAATTAGTAAAATTGATTGAATTTATTTCAGAAAAACTGCACTTGTCCAAGATTTTCCCCTTTTTTTGGGCCCAAAAAAGAAACAAAATTTTTCAGAAAAATAAATAAATAAA
>Ga0116229_10005151_pt1 | contig 21382 bp, 15 predicted proteins | sample S1TSphgellanicum_3_FD_87313 | JGI IMG/M metagenome (GOLD analysis project Ga0116229, IMG submission 87313) | Host-associated microbial communities from peat moss isolated from Minnesota, USA - S1T2_Fc - Sphagnum magellanicum MG | ecosystem: Host-associated > Plants > Peat moss > Unclassified...
AACGATGCGCGGGGCTTTTGCTTTGCCATTGATATACTGGCGCGCGCCGCACACTCAAGGCCGGCCAGCACAGGTAGACGAGTTCGATGAGCTTGGTTGTATAAGCGTGCGTCTGCCCCGTTTCCTGCATTTCTTCGGCACTGGCGTGCTGGACCAGATCCTGCTGTCCGGAGCCAACTTCATCGCCGGCTTCCTGATGATCCGCTACACCAGCGACGCATCCTATGGACAGTTCGTGCTGGCGCAATCGGCAGTGCTGCTGCTGCTGAGTGCACAGTCCGCGTGGCTGTCCGGCCCGGTCACGATCGTCGCCCCGGGAAAATCGCCGGAACTGCGCGCGCAGATGATCGGCAGCCTGGGCGCCAGCCAGACGCGCTTTCTGCGCCTCGTAGCGGCAGCGCTGCTGGCGATGTCGCTGGCGGCGTTTGCGCTGTCGCTGTGGCGCATCAATATCGAACTGGTGGTTGCGGGCACGATCCTGGCAGGCTGGGGTGGCCTGCAGCGTGAATATCGCCGCAGCATACTCCTGGTGTATTCGCGGCCGCACTCGATGCTCGGCGCCGACGCGATCTACGTCGGCGTGCTGCTGCTGGGCATCGCGCTGGCGATGCTGGTTCGCCCGGTCGCCGGCCCGGTAGCGATCGCCGGCCTGGCCGCGGCCGGCCTGGCTGGTGCGCTGGTTACGCACCACATGCTGGCGCGCGATCCAGGCTGGGTGGGCGGCGATCCGACGCCCTTCTGGCAGGAAATACGCACCCTCGGCACCTGGTCACTGATTGGCGCGGTGATCTACTGGCTGTTCGCGCAGAGCTACAACTACGTGCTGGCCTCGCGACTTGACCTCACCGCCGTCACCAACGTCAATGCTGCGCGCCTGGTGCTCACGCCGGTGTTCGTATTCGTCTACGGCATCAACAATCTGCTGATGCCGATCGCCTCGAACTGGCTGGCCAGTTTTGGACTGCCACGCATGCTGAAGCGACTCGCCCTGCTGACGCTGGCGATCACCGCGCTCGACCTGGTGTACTTCGCCGTCGCCTGGTACCTGCGCGACTGGCTGATCGTCGACCTGATGCACAAGCACATCGGCGACCAGGACCGCCTGCTGATCCTGTGGGCGTGCGTCGCGCTGGTGTTCCTGCCGCGCGAAGTGCTGCAGGCAGCGCTGTTCGCGCTGCAGCGCGCCCGCTCGATGGCCTGGATGGTCGGCTTGAGCGCGGCGGTGTCGCTGACGCTGATGTGGGTCGGCATCCCGCGCTGGGGCGCGGCCGCGGTGCTGATCGGCCAGGTCGCCGGCGAATGCGTGAACCTGGCAGGCCTGGCGCTGATGCTGTGGTGGCAGGTCGGACGCCGTGGGGCTAGCGGCACGGCCAATGATACAGCTGCAGGTCCCCGAAGCTGATGGGCAGCGGATAGCCACTGGTGCACAGGTGTGCCTCGGCCGGGGCTGCCAGCGGTTCGCCTGCCATCGACACCAGCCATTCACCGCTTACGCCCGGCACCTCCGGTAGCGGCGTCGGGCCGACGTAGATCGGCACGCGATAACCATCGTAGCGGCGCGACAGGGGCAGTGCGCCCAGCCGTTGAAGTTCCGCCGGACCCACCCAGGTGTACACGTGGCGCCAGCGCTTGAGCGGCTCGATCAGCGCGCCGTCCTCGAAGGTCAGGATGCTGCCCCAGTCCGCTCCGACCAGGTAGCGGTTCAGCCCCCAGAAGTCGATATCGCGCGGCGCATAGATGATCTCGCCGGCACTGGCCTGCGCAGCCAGGTATCGCGCCAGGTCGCGGTAGTGATCGGGCCGGTTCGGCGTGATCGCCTGCAGGTACGCCAGCAGCGCGCTGCCGGCGACCAGCGCGCCGAAGGCGCACAGCGCTGCGATCGTCCACGCGCTGTTCGAGTGGCTGGCCGAGGCGCTCGCCACCACGCCGCGTGCGCCGCGCGCCGCCCGATCCAGCCGCACGCCCAGCGCTGCCCCGCAGGCGATGGCGACGAACGGGGCGCAGAACGCAAAGGTGCGATCGAGCCATATCGGCTGCACCAGCACGCACAGCAGCGCGCCGAACAGCAGCGGCCAGGCCAGGAAACACAGCACCAGGCGCGCCAGCCGCGCATCCGACAGCGCCGCCGCCAGCAATCCAAGCGCAACCAGGCAGGCCGCCGCGAGTCTCAGCCACGCCGGCAGCGGCAGCTCGCCGTAGCCGATCAGCCAGCCGCCGACGGTCTGCACCAGCCCCGGCAACGATGGGGAAGCGGTGTGTCCGATGCTGTTGCGCGCACCGGCACTGACCAGCCAGGGCAGGTAGCTGCACACCACCACCGCCGAGATGGCAATCCAGGTTGGCAGCGCCTTGCGGATCTGCGCGCGCGTGCCGGATGGAAACACGTACAGCAGCGCCGCCGACGCGGCCAGCACGCTGGCGCTGTGAATGGCGCCGAGCAACGCCAGCACGATGATCAGCGGCAGTGCAGGTACGAAGCGATAGTCCCTGGCCAGTCGATCGGCGGCGATCCAGCCGAGCACTGCGAGGCAACTGGCCATCGCATACATGCGCAGCTCGTGGGCAAAGAAGATCTCCCCGCCCAGCACCGCGCACAGCACCAGCGCCAGTAATCCGGCCGACGACCCGTACTGGCGGCGCGTGCCAAAGTACACCGCGAGCATCGCCGCCGCGCTCCACGCCACCGAGTTCAGCAGCAGCCACACATCGCCGTGCCCGAGCCGTCCCCAGGCATTGAGCTGCAGGTAATACAACGGCGGGTGCACGTCGAGCACCAGCACCGCGATCAGTGTTCCCGGGAACGACAGCTCGGCGAACGAAGCGCTGAACACTTCATCCTCCCAGAAGCCATCGTGGCCGAGCGCCACCCCCCGCAGCCACAGCCCCAGGCCCAGTGCCAGCGCCGCTGCGATCAGCGTGAAGGCATCGATCCTGCGCCCGGCCTGTACTGCCGCACCTTCGATCGCCATGAGCCTACCGGGTATCAGGGCGCGCAAACCTGCCTGCGCGTCGGCCGCTGCGCGCTGGGGCCGCGACCGCCGGCACCGGCACCGGCGCGGGCGCGGGCACCGGCTGCGCCTGCATGCGCCAGCGCTGTTCCAGCGCCGAGCGCGCCAGCGCAAACGTCGCCAGTGTCATGATCGACAATGCAAAGGCCGTGGACGACAGCCAGTCGCTCTCGGTCAGGTTGTTGATCATCTCTTCGAACAGCAACGCCAGGTAGAGCGTCGCCTGGGCGTAGTTGTACTTCAGCAGCGCCAGGCTCTGGCGCAGGAACACCAGCAGGTATCCCAGCAGGCACAGCAGGCCGACGTAGCCAAGGTCATTGAGGATATCGAGGTAGCCGTTGTGCGCTTCGGTGGGATAGAAATTGGACGCCCTGCTGATGAACACGGACGACGGCGAGGTCGGCACCGGCCCGATCCAGTACGCGCCGTAGCCGCTGCCGAGCAGCGGCTGCTGGGCGATATGCTGGCGGATGACCGCCCAGATCTGCGTGCGGCCGGAGAACGTCAGGTCCTTGCCGGTCATGCTGATGATCGGCTGCAGCAGGAAATCCAGTCCCGGAAAGATATTCAGTACCGCCAGCGAGTACAGCAGGATCGTGCTCACGAACACCGCGATGATGAATGCCATGTAGCGCCGCTTGCCCTTGGGTGCGCGCAGCAGCAGCAGCAGCAGCATCACCGAGAAGGTCGCCGACAGCAGCGAGGTCGAACTTCGCGACAGCACCAGGCAGGTGGCCGAGACGCCGCAGCCGAGCAGGAATTTCCACAATTTCACTTCTTTGGTCAGGTACGCGTGTACCCAGAAGAACACCGCAATGCTGGCGGCGTGGCCGAGGCCGTTCTTCTGCCCGAGCACGCCGCGCCAGGCGCCCTCCAGCGAGATGCCGGTACCCTGCTCCTTGCCCAGGTCCGGCGCCACGATGCCGAAGATCAGCGAGGCGACCATCAGCAGCGTGAAGAACGAGCGCACCAGGCCCTGGAAACGCCGCTCGTGCCAGCCGACCATCACGCAGCCGCCGCATACCAGGCAGACCGTCAGCACCGCGAGGCATCGGGTCAGCGTGATGGCCGGCTCGATCGACCAGGTCGCGCTCAGCAGGATCAGCGCCAGGAACGCGATGAAGAAGCGGTTGACTTCGCGCGCCAGTTGCATGGCAAAGGAAAAGCGCCAGATCAGCAGCCCGATGCCCGCCATCAGCAGCGACACTTTCAGTACCCGGTAGAACGGGTTCGGTTCCATCACGATGTTGACTTGCGGATGCAGCACCGTGACCGGCACGGTCATGTAGAACAGCAGCGCGCAGATCATCAGCGTCATCAGTGGCTGGAACCTGCTGTCGTCCAGCCAGCCGCTGCTGCCGGCGGACGCACTGGCGGATGCGCTGGCGGCGCGCGCGGCGCGCCTTGCCGCACGCTGCACCGAGCGCTCCGAGGGGCGCGGTGATGGACGATTTTCGGGGCGCCGCATAAAGTGCGATAGATTGCGTTTATGTCACATCTGTGAACGGGCGCTACGACACCCTGAAGACAGCCAAGGTTAGTCGAAATGGCAGCCACGCCATGTGACATTGCGCACCAATTCAGGCGGCGCCTGATGATAGTCTAGCCGCCGCTCCCGCGATACCACGGTGCGCGACACCACGGCGATTGTTCAAGAGGGCGCAGGATTGGCGCAGAAATCAGGCATTGCGAGCAGGAGCAAGCGGCGGGTATTGATCGCGGTCGCAGCGCTGGCAACCCTGGTCTACCTGGGGGGCGCATTCGCGGTTGACTCCGCACCCATCATTGCCGCGCTCCAGCAGCTCGCCTGGATTGGCTGCGGCCTGGTGCTGGCACTGTCGGGTGCCAACTACGCGGTCCGATTCGAACGCTGGCGGGCGTTCCTGAGCCGGCTGGGCCATGAGCTGCCATTTCGCCGCCACCTGCTGTATTACCTGAGCGGTTTTGCGTTCACCGTCAGTCCGGCCAAGGCCGGGGAAGCGGTGCGCTCGCTGTATCTTCGCGGCTACGGAGTCACCTATTCCCAGAGCATCGCGGCGCTGTTTGTCGAACGCCTGCAGGACCTGCTGGCGATGGTGCTGCTGGCGAGCCTGATCATGACCGAACGGCCGGCCTACCGTCCGCTGGTGATAGGGGCGCTGCTGCTGGTGCTGGCACTGGTGATCGGCGCTACCATCAAGGGCTTGCCAGGACTGCTTGATCGGCTGGCAGCGCGCCTCAAGAGCGCACGCGTGGCCAGGCTGCTGGCGGTGCTGACGAACCTGCTGCGTTCCTCGCGCGCACTGCTGCAGCCGCGGCTGCTGATCCTGGGTACCGCGGCTGGGGTGGCCTCCTGGGGCGCCGAGGGGCTGGGGTTCTACGTGATCTGCCAGGCGCTGCACATCCAACTGCCGGTGCTGAGCGCACTGGGCATCTATGCGCTGGCGGTGCTGGCCGGCAGCGCGGCGTTTTTCCTGCCAGCCGGTCTGGGCGGCATGGAACTGGTCATGACCACGCTGCTGGTTGCGCAGGGCGCGCCGCTACGGGTCGCGGTGGTGGCTACGCTGCTGTGCCGCATTGCGACACTGTGGTTTGCGGTGCTGATCGGCATGGCTGCCGCCCTCACCGTTGAAATGGGTGCGCAGCGCGCGCTGCTGGAGCCGGCGCCGTGAACGCCAGCGCCTTGGATACCGACGGCGTGCCGCTGTGCCTGGATATCGCCGGTACGCTCACGCCAGCCAATATCCGCATCGAGCGTGCCATTCGTGCATTCAAGGAGGCGCCGCCGCTGCTGGGCTGGCTGGTGCGCCGTCGGCGCGCCAGGCGCGCGGCCGCATTGCCGGCATCCCAGGCACCGCCGGCAGCGCATGGCGCCGGCAGCGACAGTGCCGCCGCCAGGACACTGCCCTTCAACGCCGAGCTGATCAGCTGGCTGCGCCAGCAGCACAGCGCTGGGCAGCGCCTGGTGCTGCTGGCCGACGGCGACCCACAGCTGGCCGAGCAGATCGCCGAGCATCTGGGACTGTTCGATGAGATCGCGAGCACCGCCGGTGCCGGCTCGGCGTCCGAGCGCAAGCGCCGCACGCTGGTCGAGCGCTTCGGCGAACGCGGATTCGACTATGCCGGCAGCGATGCCGCAGACATGATCGTCTGGGAAGCCTCCCGGGCCGCCCTGGTGGTCGGCGACCGCAGGCTGTCGGAACGCGTCGCGCTCAAGACGCGCGTGCTGCGGTTCTTCCCGGCCAGCCGGCCGACGCTGCGCACCTGGGTCAAGGCGATCAGGCTGCACCAGTGGGTCAAGAATGCGCTGGTATTCCTGCCGGCGCTGCTGGCCCATCGTATCGGCGAGCCGGCGGTCATGCTGACTTCGGTGATGGCCTTCGTCGCGTTCGGCTGCTGCGCCTCGAGCGTCTACGTCACCAATGACCTGTTCGACCTGGCGGCGGACCGCGAGCACCCGCGCAAGCGCCGCCGGCCGTTCGCCGCGGCGGTGCTGTCGGTGCGCAGCGGCATCATCGCCGCCTGCATCCTGCTGCTGTGCGCGAGCCTGCTGGCGGCATTGATCGGCAGGCAGTTCGCACTGGTACTGGCCTGTTACTACGTGGTGACCTGGGCCTATTCTCTGCGCCTGAAGCGCATGGCGCTGCTGGACGTGATGACGCTCGCCGGCCTGTATACGCTGCGCATCATCTCCGGCTCGGCGGCCACGCATATCGACCTGTCGTTCTGGCTGCTGGCGTTCTCGGTGTTCCTGTTCCTGAGCCTGGGCTTCGTCAAGCGTTACGCCGAACTCTACGATTCACGCAAGGCCGGCAAGCTGATGGGCCATGGACGCGGCTATGGGGCGGACGACCTGGCGCTGATCATGAGCCTCGGGACCGCCGCCGGCTACAGCGCGGTGGTCGTCATCGCGCTGTACATCAACAGCGCGGACTCGATCGCGCTGTATCATCACCACAAGACCATGTGGCTGATCTGCCCGTTGATGCTGTTCTGGATCAGCCGCGTGTGGATGCTGAGCGCGCGCGGCCAGATGCACGATGACCCGGTGGTGTTTGCGATGCGCGACCGCATCAGCCTGCTGGTCGTGGGCGCGCTGGGACTGATCGTGCTGTGGGCGATCTGAAGGCGCATCGATGCCCACCGGTGTCTCCTGGGGCCGCTGGCCGCGCACCCGACAGCGCATCATCCCGATCACGCATCGCTTCGAGCCGCTGCCACAAGCCGCGCCGATGCTGGTGTTCGGCAACGGCCGCAGCTATGGCGACGTCTGCCTGAACGACGGCGGCACGCTGCTGGCCGCGCGCGGCCTCGACCGCTTCATCAGCTTCGATGCCGACAGCGGCGTGCTCGAGTGCGAAGCCGGCGTGCTGATCAGCGAGATCATCGCCATGGCGCTGCCGCGCGGCTGGTTCCCGGCGGTGACACCGGGCACCGCGCTGGTCACCGTAGGCGGCGCGATCGCCAATGACGTACACGGCAAGAACCACCACTGCGCCGGCAGCTTCGGCCATCACCTGCTGGGTTTTGAACTGCGCCGCTCGAGCGGCGAGATCATCACATGCACGCCCGGGCGCAATCCCGACTGGTTCGCCGCCACCATCGGCGGCCTGGGACTGACCGGCATGATCAGCAGCGCGCGGCTGCAGTTGCGACGCGTACCAGGGGAATGGATCGCGGGCGACAGCCAGCGCTTTGGCAACCTGGAGGAATTCTTTGCGCTGGCGGCACAGTCGGATGCCGACTATGAATACACCGCGGCCTGGCTCGACTGCGCCGCCAGCGGCGAGCGGCTCGGGCGTGGCGTGTTCATGCGCGGCAATCACGCCCAGCACGCTGCCGTGCCGCCGCGCGTGCGCTCGCGCCGCTTTCCGCTGACGCCGCCGGTGTCGCCGCTCAACAGCCTGTCGGTACGGCTGTTCAATGACCTGATCTTCCATCGCCCGTCGGCGCAGCAGCCGCACGCGCTGTGGCATTACCGCCCATTCCTGTATCCGCTCGACAGCGTGCTCGACTGGAACCGGCTGTATGGCCCGCGCGGGTTCTTTCAGTACCAGTGCGTGCTGCCGCCGGCCGCGGCCGGCGCCGCGCTGCCGGAAATGCTGCAGCTGATCGCGCGCTCGCGCCAGGCCTCGTTCCTGGTGGTACTCAAGCAGTTCGGCAACCTGCCCTCGCGCGGCCTGCTGTCGTTTCCGCGGCCCGGCGCCACGCTGGCGCTGGACTTCCCGAACCGCGGCGAGCCGACGCTGCGCCTGCTCGAATCCCTCGATGCGATCACGCGGGCGGCGGGAGGGGCGGTCTATCCCGCCAAGGACGCGTGCATGTCGGCGCAGTCGTTCCAGCAATACTTCCCCGCCTGGAGGCAGCTGCAGGACTATATTGATCCGCAGTTCTCGTCCTCTTTCTGGCGCCGGGTGACAGGGAGTTCCTGATGCAACGCATCCTGATCGTCGGCGCAACCTCGGCGATCGCCGAAGCCACGGCACGCCGCTTCGCCGCGCGCGGCGATGCGCTGTTCCTGGCCGGCCGCAGCCCCGAGCGGCTGCAGGCCATCGCCGCGGACCTTACGGTACGCGGCGCCGCGCAGGTGGGCAGCATGCTGTTCGATGCCCGCTCGTTCGACGGCGTCGCGCCGCTGCTGCAGGCGGCCGGCGCCAGCCTTGGCGGCCTGGATGCGGCGCTGATCGCGCATGGGACGCTGTCCGACCAGCGCGCGTGCCAGCAGTCGGTGGAACTGCTGCGCCAGGAATTCGATGTCAATGCGATCTCGGCGATGGCGCTGTGCAGCTTGCTCGCCAACCAGTTCGAGGCCCAGGGACGCGGCGTCATCGCCGTGATTTCCTCGGTGGCCGGGGATCGCGGCCGGCAATCCAACTACGTCTATGGCGCGGCCAAGGCGGCGGTCACGGCGTTCACCAGTGGCCTGCGCCAGCGCCTGTATCCGAAGGGCGTGCGCGTCGTGACCATCAAACCCGGCTTTGTCAGCACGCCGATGACAGCGGCCTTCAAGAAGGGCGCGTTGTGGGCGTCGCCCGACAGCGTCGCGGCCGACATCGTGCGCGCCATGGATGGCGGCACCGCGGTCATCTACACGCCATGGTTCTGGCGCCCGATCATGTTCATCATCAGGTCCGTACCCGAGATGATTTTTCGACGCCTGAAACTGTAGTGCGCTGCAGCTGCACCCGCAGCCGCGGCAGCAGCTGGAATATGCGCGGGCCGCGCACCAGGTAGCGCCTGGCAAGGCGGCCGGGGTCCTGCAGCAGGCGATACAGCCACTCCAGGTTGGTGAGCTGCATCCAGCGCGGCGCGCGTCGTTCAGCGCCGGTCAGGAAGTTGATCGACGCGCCGATGCACAACGCCAGGCCGCGCGCGCGGTCGCGCTGTTTCAGTTCGCGCGCCAGCAGCTCCTGCTGCGGGCTGCCAACGCCGATGAAGCAGAAGCGAAATGGACTGTGCGCCTCGACGAATTCCAGCGTCTGCTCGACTGCCTGCCGGTCGCGGATGAAACCCATCGGCGGACTGTAATGCTGCAGGTCCTTCAGGCCATAGATCTCGACCAGGCGCTGCGCCTGCTGCGCACTTGATCCGATGAGCACGATGCGGTCGCCCGGTGAAATCATCGAGAACAGGCGTGCAGTCAGGTCGCTGCCGGTACACACCCGCGGCGACTGGCCGCGCGCCAGCTTGAGGATGCGCGCCAGCAGCCGGCTGTCGAGCAGCACCCAGCCGGCGGCCGCGTACAGCTGGCGAAATTCCGCATCGTCGCAGTAGCGGATCACATGGTCGACATTCGGCGTGACCACGTAATCGAACGCTGACTGGCCGTAGCTGGCCGCCAGCGGCGCGAACTCGGCCAGGTCATAGTCGTCCAGGCACAGCGTCAGTGACACAGGCACTGTTTGCGATCTCCTGATGCTCTAGAATCCTCAAAGCTATCATGATTCTGGACGCTAACAATCTTCCTGAAAATCACGCGCTGCGCGCGTCAGTGTGCATCGTCGGCGCCGGCGCCGCCGGCATCAGCATGGCGCTGCAGTTCATCGGCAGCGGCATCGAGGTGCTGCTGCTCGAGTCGGGAGCGTTCGAGGAGGAGCCGGACACCCAGGCGCTGTATGCCGGCGCGGTAGCCGACCAGCGGCTGCACAGCCCACCCGATCGCTACCGGCAGCGCCGCTTCGGCGGCACCACCACCATCTGGGGCGGTCGCTGCATGCCGTTCGATCCGATCGACTTCGAAGCGCGTGATTACGTACCGCACAGCGGCTGGCCATTCACGCGCGACGTGCTGCTGCCGTACTACCCGGCGGCCAATCGCCTGTGCGAGGCCGGCGACTTCAGCTACACCGCGGCCGAGAGTTTTCGCGACGGCGGCCGGCCGATGATCGCAGGCTTCGACAGCGCCGTTTTCAGCAGCGACACGCTCGAGCGCTTCAGTTGCCCGACCGATTTCGGTGCCCGTTATGGCGAGCGGCTGCGCGCGGCGCCAAACATCAGCGTGGTACTGCATGCCAACGTCAGCGCCATTCGACTGCAGCCGGCGGGCGACCGCGTGGCATCGCTGGAGGTGCGCACGCTGGGCGGCAGGCGCCTGGCGGCGCAGGCCGGACACTACGTATTGGCCATCGGTGGGCTGGAGGTCGCGCGCCTGCTGCTCGCCAGCCGCGACGTGCAGGCCGACGGCATCGGCAATCAGCATGACCTGGTTGGTCGTTACTACATGTGCCATCTGGCCGGCACCATCGGTGCGCTCAGGATCCTGAAGCCGGCGTCGTCGGTGCATCACGGCTACGAGATCTCCGCCGAAGGAATCTATTGCCGCCGGCGCCTGGCGCTGCGGCCGCAGACGCAGCGCAGCCAGCGCCTTGGCAACTTCGTCGCGCGCCTGCATCACCCGCGCATCACCGATCCCGCGCACCGCAGCTCGGTGCTGTCGCTGCTGTACCTGGCGAAGCCGTTCATACCGTATGAATACAGCAAGCGGCTGCACGGCGATGAACACGGAACGCTCGCCAGCTGGCTGTTGCACCTTGGGAATGTGGTGACCGGGCCGTTCGAGGCGCTGGCGTTTGCCTGGCACATGCTGCGCGACCGGAAACTGGCGGAGCGCAAGTTTCCTTCGATCATCGTCACCTCCAGGGCCAACCTCTACAGCATCGACTTCCACGCCGAGCAGCAGCCGCAGGCCAGCAGCCGCGTGCTGCTCGACAGCGCACGCGATGCACTCGGCATGCCGCGCCTGCGCATCGACTGGCGCTATACCGCCGGCGACGTCGACACCGTGCAGCGCGCGATCGCGCTGCTGGCCGCCGAATTCGCCCGCACCGGCGTCGGCGTGCTGGACTACGACGCGGCGACGGTGGAGGCGGAGATGACGCGCTATGGAGCCTACGGCGGGCATCACATCGGCACCGCGCGCATGGGATCGGACGCCCGCAGCAGCGTGGTAGACAGCGACTGTCGCGTGCACGGCGTGGACAACCTGTTCGTGGCCGGCTCGGCGACCTTTCCCACCTCCAGCCAGGCCAATCCGACGCTGACCGTGGTGGCGCTGGCACTGCGGCTGGCCGCACACCTGTCCCGGGTGGTGCGCACGCAGGCCGCGGCCACGGCAGCAGCAACTCCCGCGCCGCCAATCGCGCCACCTGCCGGCGCGCCATTGGCCGGCGCGCTGGCAGCGGGCGCCACGCCGTGAGCCTGCGCGTGCTGGTGCTGGGCGCCGATGGATTCATCGGCGCCCATCTCATCGGCGCGCTGGCCGCAAGCGACTGGGCGACGCCCACCGCGGCTGGCCGCCGGCCGCGCGCCGCCTCGGCCGGCGACCCGATTGCGCGCTTGCAGTTCGATGCCACCGACCAGGACGCACTCGAGCATGCGCTGCAGGGCAGCGACGCGGTGGTCAACTGCATCTCCGGCAGCGGACAGACCATCGCGGCGAGTGCGCGCGCACTGCTGGCAGCGGCCGCGCGCCAATCCCGGCCGCCGCGCGTGGTGCACATGAGCAGCATGGCGGTGTATGGCGCCGCCAGCGGCCTCGCCAGTGAGTCGGCGCCGCTGGATGGCACCGATGCCTACGCACTGGCGAAGATCGCGGCGGAGTCGGACTGCAGTCGCTACAGCGAGGCGGTGGTGCTGCGGCCCGGCATCGTCTACGGGCCACGCAGCCGCCAGTGGACCGAACGGGTGGGACGCTGGCTGGTGCAGCGTCGCGTGGGCGATCTGGGTGCCGCCGGCGATGGCTGCTGCAACCTGGTGTACGTCGACGATGTGGTCAGCGCGATCTTCCAGTGCCTGCGCCTGCCCGGCATTGCGGGCCAGGCATTCAACCTGGCGATGGCAGAGCCGCCGACCTGGAACGATTATTTCATCGCCTTCGCCCGACAGATCGATGCCGTGCCGTTGGCAAGAATCGGACGGCGGCGTCTGAAGCTTGAGACCAAAGTGCTGGCGCCGCCATTGAAGATCGCCGAGATCCTGCTCGCCAAGGCGCGGCTGCACTGGATAACGCTGCCCGAGCCGATCCCGCCGTCGCTGCTGCGACTATGGCGGCAGGACATGCGGCTGGACGTCACACGCGCCGAGCAGCTGCTGCAGTTGCGCTGGACTTCGCTTGCGGATGGCCTGGCGCAATCGGCGCGCTGGTTCAGGCAGCGCGGGCGCTAGTTCAGCTGGGTCCTCGGAGGGATGTCGTTGCGCTGCCACTGCAGCGTGAACAGCAGTCCGATGACATCGGAATCGAATTTACCGCCGATGAAGTTCTGCGAGGTGCGGTCCTGGAAGCTCAGGTATGGCTTGAGGATCACCCACGGCACCGGGGCATAGGTCAACGACAGCGTTGCCTGGTTCAGCCGGTCGACGCGCTCCGACTCGGTCGCCACGATCGCCCCGCCCACCAGCGTATTGCCCTGCCCCGGCAACTGCCGGTAGGTATAGTTATAGCCCAGCGCAAGGCCGATCCTGTAGGTCGCCTGCCAGGTCACGGTTAGCGCCGCGATGCTGTCGATCTCGGACGCGTCGTTGGTCAGGTAGGCATTGATCTGCCGGGTCAGGTCGACCTCCGCGGTGGTCTTGCCGGTCAGGGCACGGCGGTAATCCAGGTCACCGGTGACGCCGCTGACGGTGTTGATGCCGCTGTCCGATGCGCGGCGCGAATAGCCGATGTTGCCTCGAAAGGTGGATTGACCATTGACCTCGTCGGTCGCCGTCAGCGCCGCCGATTTCTGGTTATACGACGGCGCCACGATCGTCGGGCCGGTATTGTCGAACGAACCCTTGAGGTAGTTGGCCGCGATACCCGCGGTAACACCGGCGGTACCGGTGTACTTGAAGCCGAGCGTGCCTGAGGACTCGGTCAGGCTCAGGTCGGGCGCCGTCTGCTGCGGCTGGTCGACCGTGCGGGTAAATCCAGTCACTTCGGTGCGCCAGTCCGGGGTCATCTGCACGCTGGCCTTGCCGGTCTCGCGCTGTTCGGTCTGTATCACCAGCGAGCTGCCGACCAGGTTATAGAACGACACCATGCTGCGTATGCGGTTGACGTCGATCAGGCCATCCAGCAGGCGCCCGATCTTCCAGTCCCAGCCGCCGTCGAGGTTGAAGTCGTCGTGGTCTAGCTGGGTGAAATGGTTGTAATGGTATTCGTTGCCGATGATGGTGAGGTAGAACTGCTGTTGGCTCCACAGGTAGCTGGAATCGAGCTTGCCGCCGAAGGCGTCGAACGAATCCCCGGAACGGGTTCCGCCAAACGGGTTGGTGAATCCCGACTGCGTGTCGAACACATTGCTGTTGTATTCGAACTGGGTGTCTCCCGACACCTTGATGTCGAGCTCGGCAAGCGCCGCCATCGGCGCCGCCAGCAGCATCGCGCCCCCGAAGGCCAGCAGGCTACTTCGGCACAGCAAGCCACCGGGGCACAGCAAGCCACGGGCTCGCAAAGGCGCAGTGCCCGGATGGCGCGCTGCGCCGCCACTGCATGACGTCGGTCGGCTTTGACGGTCCTTCACCTTGCGAGATCTCCCCACGCCATTGGTGCGCGACGCGGCGCCACTGAGCAGCACCACTGATTTGCCCGGGATTCTAGTACAGGCGATGCATCGGTGCCGTGGCGCGCCGCAAAAGTGCGACCGGCGTTGCTTTTTTGCAATGTCCTTGACCGGGAGCGGCCGGTTGTGCGCCCCATGGGAGGCTTCCGGACCCCCGCTGCGAAGGTCGCGACGGAAGTCAACGAGCGCGCGGTCCCGGCGCTATACTGGGTTAATAATGTGGGGAAATAACGGGGCGGCGATCGAGCCGAGCAGCAAGGTTGAGGTGGGCGCCGAAGGCTCCTTCAGCGATGGTTTTGCGCCCGTGGCGACTCCATTGGCCCGGCCCAGCTCGGCGCTCATCAGCGATGGTTCGATTCGCAACAAGGCCTTCCGCCTCGGCAGTGCCGAGCCGCCATCCGCCACGCTGCTCAAGGAATACCTCGCTCCGATGGTCGCGGTCGCCAGCCTGGCGCTGTGCCTCGAGGCCTACGGGGCACGGCTGTCGCTGGAGTTTGCGGCGCTGGGGCTGATCGTCTTCCTGGTCGCCAATCGCGTGCTGAGTACGCCGCGGATGCGCCTGGATCCGCGCGGTGAGCAGCAGTTCAGCCCGACGCTTCCCAGGCTGCTGCTCGAGTGGTGCACGATCTGCGCGCTGGTGACGTTCCTGGCAACCGCGCTGGGCTTCATCCACCTGTTTCCCCGCGGCGCGCTGCTGACCTGGCTGAGCGCGACGCCGCTGGCCCTGTGGACATCCAACTGCGGCGCGGTGTGGCTCACGCGCCGCTCCAGTTCCGGGCGCGGCCAGCACCGCCACATCATCATCGGCGCCACCGAGATCGGGCTGGAACTGGCCAAGCGGGTGGAACTGGAGAGCCGCAGCGGCGAGTTTCTTGGCTTCTTCGATTTCCGCGATCGCGAGCGGCTGCCGCACCTGGCGCCGGAGCAATGGGCCGGCGCCTGCGCGCGGGTGGCCGACTTCGTGCAGCGCCACGCGGTCGACGCCATCTACATCGCATTGCCCATTTCCACCGCGCCGCGCATCGCCGAGCTGCTGCAGGACCTGCGCGACACCACGGCTTCCATTTATTTCGTGCCGAATCTGTTCGGTTTCGACCTGGTGCAGCCGCGCTGCCTGGAAATCCATGGTATTCCGGCCCTGGCGGTGTGCGAGACGCCGCACCATGGCATGTCCGGCCTGCGCAAGCGCGCCATCGACATTGGCCTCGCGGTGATCGCGCTGCTGTTGCTCGGGCCGTTCATGCTGGCGACCGCGCTCGCCGTCAAGCTGAGCTCGCCGGGGCCGGTGTTCTTTCGTCAGCGCCGTTACGGCCTGAATGGCGAAGAGATCAACGTGTATAAGTTCCGCACCATGTCGGTGTGCGAGGATGGCGCGGTGGTCACCCAGGCAACACCGGGCGACCAGCGCATCACGCGACTTGGCAGCTTCCTGCGCCGCAGCTCGCTCGATGAGCTGCCGCAGATCCTGAATGTGCTCACGGGCAAGATGAGTTTCGTCGGGCCTCGGCCCCACGCGATTGCGCACAACGAGCAATATCGCAAGATCATCAGCGGCTACATGATCCGCCACAAGGTCCGTCCCGGCATCACCGGCTGGGCGCAGGTGAACGGCCTGCGCGGGGAGACCGACACGGTGGAAAAAATGCGCGCCCGCATCGAGTACGACATCGACTACATGAACAACTGGTCGCTGTGGCTGGACCTGCGGATCCTGGCACGCACCGTGATGCTGGTATTCCGGGACGACCGCGCCTATTAGCTCAATCGGCGCTCGATCGGCGCTCAATCGGGCGGCGGCGGCTCGGCGCAGCGGGCGGCGGCTCAGTGAAGTGGCGTCCCCAAGGGGATTCGAACCCCTGTCGCCGCCGTGAAAGGGCAGTGTCCTAGGCCTCTAGACGATGGGGACCCGATCGGCAAAGTCGCGTGAACTTGGTGGAGCTACGCGGGATCGAACCGCGGACCTCTTCCATGCCATGGAAGCGCTCTCCCAGCTGAGCTATAGCCCCACTGCAGGGGCGCGACGGTACGCAAGCCCATGAATCGTGTCAACAACTATAGCCACGCCGCGGGCGCGGGCGCGGGCGCTGGCGCCGGTAGCCAGGCGGCGATCCTAGGTCGCGGACCAGCGCTGCGCGCGCTCGAGGCGCGCACAGGTGACCTCCCGGCCCAGCAGCGCCACAGTGATATCAATCGGTGGCGACACCGCGCCGCCCGACACCGCCACGCGTAGCGGTTGTGCCACCTTGCCCAGGGCGAGCCCGTGGCGCTGCGCCACGGCGTTGATGACCTCGTGGATCGAGCCGGCGTTCCATTCGGCCAGCTCACTGAAGCCCTGCTCCAGCGCCCGCAGCAACGGCATCGACTCCGCAGTGAAGTTCTTGCGCGCCGCCTTGTCGTCGTAGCTGTCGAAGTCGCGAAAGAAGAACACGCTGTTGCGCGCCATGTCGGCGAGGGTCCGGGCGCGTTCGCGTTGCGCGCCGGCCACGCCCTCGAGCAGGCGGTCATCGTCCGTCGGCACGCCGAGCGCCGCCAGCTGCGCGCGCAGCCCGGCCGCAAGGGTAGCCAGTGGCGCGCGCATCATGTGCTGCTGGTTCAGCCATAGCAGCTTCTCCGGATCGAAAGCCGAGGCGGACTTGTTGACATCCTTGATGTCAAAGTCCGCGATCATCTGCTCGCGGCTGAAGACCTCCTGGTCGCCATGCGACCAGCCCAGTCGCACCAGGTAATTCAGCAGCGCATCCGGCAGGAAGCCATCCTGCTGGTATTGCAGCACGCTTACCGCGCCATGGCGCTTGGAGAGCTTCGCGCCATCGGGGCCCAGGATCATCGGCACATGGGCGTACACCGGCGGCGTCGCACCCAGCGCCAGCAGCATGTTCATCTGCCGCGGCGTGTTGTTGAGGTGATCATCGCCGCGGATCACGTGCGTGACACCCATGTCCATGTCGTCCACGACGACGCAGAAGTTGTAGGTCGGGTTGCCGTCCGAGCGTTCGATGATCAGGTCATCGAGCTCACGATTCTGGAACACCACCCGCCCGTGCACCTGGTCGTCGACGACCACCTCGCCGTCGAGCGGATTCTTGAAACGAATCGCTGCCGCGACCCCCGGCCGCGGCGGCTGCTCGCGGCAGCGTCCGTCGTAGCGCGGCTTCTCCTTGCGCGCCAGCTGCTGCTGGCGCATCTGCTCGAGTTCCTCCCGGCTGCAGTAGCAGCGGTAGGCCGCGCCGCGTTCAAGCAGCTGCGCGATGACCTCGCGATAGCGCGGGTAGCGCTGCGACTGGAAGAACGGCCCCTCGTCCGCATCCAGTTGGAGCCAGCGCATCCCGTCCAGGATCACATCGACGGCCTGCTGCGTGGAGCGCTCGCGGTCCGTGTCCTCGACCCGCAGGATGAACCTGCCGCCGTGGTGGCGCGCGTGCAGCCACGAGAACAGCGCCGTGCGCACGCCGCCGATGTGCAGCATGCCGGTGGGGCTCGGGGCAAAGCGGGTAACGACAGTCATTCGGGTCTCGCAGCGCGGGGGCGCGCATGGTACCGGCGCCGTGATTGATTCGCCACGGCCCGGCGCTTAAACTTGCCCGCCGTTTGCGACCGGGCGGTTAGCTCAGTGGTAGAGCACTGCTTTCACACGGCAGGGGTCACTGGTTCAATCCCAGTACCGCCCACCATAGAATCAAGAACTTATTTGCCCGCCCATGGAGTCATGCCAGGAGCGATGCAAGCGCCGGCGCCGGCATGGCGCCCAGCTCGCGCGGCTCGAGCTTATAGAGACCGCCGCCATAGACGCGCCCAGCGGCCATCATCGCAGAGGAACCTATGGCCTTGAGGGCCTGCCAGACACGTTGGGTGCGCGCCGGATCACCGCCAATGTATCGCGTCAGTGGCTCACGCGGGTAGAGCATCAGGTAGGTGTTGGCGACAATCGCCTGCGAGCGGTTGAAGATGAAGCGTCCGGCGTCGCTGCGGGTCATGTAGGTGCAGAGAAACTCTGCCGGCTCGCGCCGTTCCTGTGCGTACCACGGCACACGCCTGCTGCACAGATAGGCGCGGCCGACTGACTCACGGCCGCCTTCGAGGTACTGCCACAGGCGCGGATAGCGCGCGCGGATGTGATCCTCCGGCAAGCGGCAGTCGAGCAGCCATAGCCCATGCTCGATCAGCGGTTCCCCGTCCTCGTTGGCCGTCACCAGGTTGGATGCCAGCCGCCGCGCGGCCGGAAGAATCGGCCGCAGGCAGAGACGCGGGATACCGCGCTCGGCTGCCTGTTCGGCGGTCATGATGAAAAATTTATTGGCGCCGGTAGCGATGCCGCGCTTGACGCGAAACAGGTCACCCAGCGTGGTCGCGTCTGGTTCGCGCAGCGACGCGTCGGGTAGCGCTGCATCGCGCAACCCCACGTCGCCTGGTGCCGCGTCGCCTGGTGCCGCGTCGCCCGGTGCCGCGTCACGCGCTGCGACGCACCGGCGCGCCACTCGCAGCGCCGAGGGATAACCGGTCCATCGGGCTTCTGGCTGCAGCCGCTCCAGCGCCATGGATCCGCGCGTAGCCGGGTGGCTCAGGCTCCCGCCGTAACTGAAATCGACCTGGTGCCCCGGCGCCGGGCGCCGGTTCTGCAGCCACACGATCGCCGAGGAGACCAGCGCGTCGCTGAATTGGCGCTGCGCCGGATCGAAGCGGTGAATACGTAGCAGCGTGACGGCGTCGAGGAGATAGTGCTTGAGCGCGCGGCCGTAATTGACGTCCATGAACTCACTGGGAATGAGCCAGCCGGCGATCGCATCCGGGCTCATCCAGCCGTGCGCGATAGTCATGAAATGTGCGTACAGGCCAGCCAGTCCACTCAGGCGCACGCCGCTGGCGTGCATTGAGCGCAGCTGCAGGCGCGCCTTGTCCGTGCGCTGCAGATGGTGATGACGCACATACGGTGGATTGCAGATCAGCAGGTTGAAGCGTTCGTGCAGCTGCGCCGGCGCCGCGGCGGCGGTGAAATCCTCGCACCGCAGCTGCAGTGGCGTGCCGCGCCACACGCGGGCGCAGGGCCGCGCATAGTGCGTATCGATCTCGAAGCCGAGCGCGGCGCCGATCTGTCCGATCGGCCAGGTGCGCAGCAGCGCCGCATAGAACGACCCGGTACCGATCGCCGGGTCCAGGAAGCGCACCGGACCGGGCGCCAGCGTCCGGTCCTGCGGCTGGCCATGCACCTGCCCCAGCAGCTGGCGCGCATGCTGCAGGATCTCGTCGGCCAGCGGGCCCGGCGTCGCGAACTGGCCCAGTCGATTGCGCTGCTGCGCGGATCGCGCGCGGTCCTGCGACTGCTGCAACAGCAGTCGCCGCCGCTCGAGCTGCTGGACTGCCAGCATGCGCTAGGGCGCCGTGTCGACGCTGACCGCGGTACCGTAGGCGAGCACTTCGGTGATGCCGGGTCCGATCTCGGTGGCGTCGTAGCGCACGCCAATCACCGCATTGGCGCCTAGTTCGCGCGCGTGACTGAGCATGAGCTCGTAGGCGTCAAGGCGCGCCCGCTCGCACAAAGTCGTATAGAGCGTGATATTGCCGCCGAACAGTGTCTGCAGCGCGGCGCCCAACGAGCCGACGATGCTGCGCGAGCGCACCACGATGCCGCGCACGACGCCGTGATTGCGCACCACGCGCTGGCCTGGCAGTTCGAACGCGGTGGTGACTTTATCGCTGAAGATCGCCATGACTGCACCCTAGGATAAGAATCGTATGATAAGACCCTTATGATAAAACCATAGCGCAGGATCTACGACGGAGGGTGCTGATGCGTTACCGATGCATGATTTGGATGATGCCGCTGGTCACCGCGGCGTGCCTGATCGGCGGCTGCAGCAGCAGCCCGCGGCCCCAGGCGCAGGTGCAGCAGCCGGCAAGCAAGAGCAGCCCGAGCCCCAGGACCAACCCGACTCAACTGGCCAATCCCGATGCCGCCAAGGCGGCAACGGCCGCCGCCGTGAGCCAGGTCGTTGCCACCGAACAGGCGTTTGCCAGGACCATGGCCGATCGCAATTTCAAGGCGTTCATCAGCTTCCTCTCGCCCGATGCCGTTTTCTTCAATGGCGCCTCTGTCATGCACGGTCCCGCAGAGGTAGCCGTGGTGTGGCAACCGTATTTCGATGGTCCCAAGGCGCCGTTTTCCTGGAAGCCGGATCACGTGGAAGTGCTGGCGTCCGGTAACCTCGCCCTCAGTACCGGCCCGGTCTATGAGAAAGGCAAGGTCGTCGCACGCTTCAACTCGATATGGCGGCTGGAGGCAGATAATTCCTGGCGGATCGTGTTCGACAAGGGCGAAGCGGTGTGCAGCAGCAAGCCCTGAACCGCAGTGGCCGTCAGACGTTTCCTACTGCGGTCGCCCTCGCACGCATGCTATGATTTTTTAATGGATGACCAAGGATCGGGGCTCCGAGGTCGACACATTCCGTCGCTCGATGGTATCCGCGCGGTCAGCTTCCTACTGGTGTTCGTAGCCCACGCCGGCCTGGAGCGTGTCGTACCTGGCGGCTTCGGCGTCACCATCTTCTTCTTCCTCAGCGGTTTCATAATCACCACGTTGCTGCGGACCGAGATCGAGGCTACGGGCGCGGTCAATTTCAGGCATTTCTGGCTGCGGCGCGCACTTCGAATCTTGCCGGGGTTCTACCTGGTGCTGCTGGCGGCGACGCTCACCGCACTGCTGCTTTATCCGCCCGGTACCCTGCAGGGCGCGGCGGTCGCCGCCCAGGCATTGCACGTCGCAAATTACTGGACAGTCCTTCACGGTTACGACGGCGTTGCGCCGGGAACCGGCGTGTACTGGTCGCTGGCGGTCGAAGAGCATTTCTACCTGATATTTCCACTACTGTACCTGGCAATGCACAGGTGGCGGTTAGCGCCCGCGCGCCAGGCGCTGCTGTTCTGGAGTTTGTGCGCCGTCCTGCTGGCGTGGCGGTGCCTGCTGGTGCTGGGAATGCACGCGCCGAGCGATCGCACCTACCTCGCAACCGATACCCGCTTTGATTCCATACTGTTCGGCTGCGCGCTGGCGGTCTGGAACAATCCGGCGCTGGACAAGCCACAGACGCGTCCGCACCTTTGGAAATACCTGATCCTGCCGGCCGCGTTCGCCGCACTGCTGGCGTGCCTTGTGTACCGCGCACCGGCATTCCGGGAGACCTGGCGCTACTCCATCCAGGGTGTGGCCCTGACGTTCGTATTCATTGCCGCCATTCGATTTGCCGACTGGCCGTTGTTTCGATTCCTGAGCCTGAAGCCCGTCGCCTTCATCGGCGTGCTGTCTTATTCGATGTACCTGGTCCACCAGGTGCTCATTGACGCGATCGGGAATCTGCTGCCGCA